>ERZ772863.1122-NODE-1122-length-25504-cov-9.286770_pt1 | contig 25504 bp, 20 predicted proteins | sample MGYA00512134_ERZ772863 | MGnify/ENA primary metagenome ERZ772863 (study PRJEB29015, sample SAMEA2737659) | human gut metagenome | biome: human gut; feature: human-associated habitat; material: faeces | place: China | collected 2012 ...
CGGAGTCCAGAGGCAGAGCCTCTGGCGCCTCCCTTTCGTACTGAAGGAGAGATGAGAATGGCAATATTCGGACAGTTTACGAAACGCGCACAGCAGGTGCTCCAAACGGCGCAGGCGTGCGCGACGATGGAGGGGCAGCCGTATGTGGGCACGCTGCACTTCCTGTATGGCTTGCTGGACGTGGGCGAAGCGCCGGAAAGCGTGACGCGCCATATCCAGAAGGAAGACGTGAAACAGGTGCTTGACCAAATCGACGATGAGGTCAGTTTGCATCCGGGGCATGGGCCGGTGCAGATGACGCCGCGCGCGCGCCGGGTGCTGGACGGCAGCATCATCGAGAGCCGCCGTCTGGGGCAACTGTACGTCGGCACGGAACATATGTGGCTGGGGATTCTGGCAAATCCGAACTGCAAGGCGGCGGAACTGCTGGCGCACCGGGGCGTGGACGCATCGGAAGCACGCGAAGAACTGCTGGCGCGCATCCGCCAGCGCAAGGCGGAAACACCCACACCGCCGTTCGCCGCGATGGGCGATGGCAATGGCGATAACCGCCAGCAAGTGCCGCAGATGCCCCCGCCCCGCCGCAAGGATGACCAGAGCGCCCTTGCGCAGTACGGCCGCGACCTTACCCGCTGCGCCGAGAATGACGAGCTTGACCCTGTCATCGGCCGCGACACCGAAATCACCCGCCTGATTCAGATCCTGATTCGCCGCACGAAGAACAATCCCGTGCTGATTGGCGAACCGGGCGTGGGCAAGAGCGCGGTGGTAGAGGGGCTGGCGCAGCGCATCGTGGCGGGCAATGTGCCGGATATGCTGATGGGCAAGCGCGTTGTGTCGCTGGACATCGGCAGTATGGTCGCGGGCAGCAAGTACCGCGGCGAGTTCGAGGAACGGCTCAAGAACGTCCTGTCCGAGATTCAAAAGGCGGGCGACGTGCTGCTGTTCATCGACGAAATGCACACCATCGTCGGCGCGGGTTCTGCGGAAGGGTCGCTTGACGCGGCGAATATCCTGAAACCCGCTTTGGCGCGCGGCGAATTGCAGTGCATCGGCGCGACGACGCTCGACGAGTACCGCAAGCACATCGAGAAGGATGCCGCGCTGGAGCGCCGCTTCCAGCCTGTGCATGTCGGTGAACCGACGACCGAGGAGACACTCGCCATCCTGCATGGTCTGCGCGAACGGTACGAAAAGCACCATCAGCTGCACATCACCGACGAGGCGCTCGAAGCCGCCGTCACCCTCTCCGACCGCTACATTGCCGACCGCTATCTGCCCGACAAGGCAATTGACCTGATGGACGAGGCGTGCTCGCGCGTGCGCATTCAGGCGTACACCGCGCCGCCGGACGTGCGCAAGCAGGAGCTGGCGCTGGAGAAAGTGCTGGCGGACAAGAAGGAAGCCATTGCGCATCAGGACTACGAAACTGCCGCCCGCCTGCGCGACGAGGAACGCAGCCTGAAGGCCGAAATCGACCAGAAGCGCGAAGCGTGGAACGAGGGCAAGCCGAAGGTGGAGCTGTCCGTGTCGGAGGACGACGTGGCGGCGATTGTCTCCGGCTGGACAGGCATTCCGGTCACGAAAATGACGCAGAGCGAGAAGGAACGTCTGCTCCACTTGGAGGATGTGCTGCACGCGCGCGTGATTGGGCAGGACGAAGCCATCAGCGCAATTTCCCGCGCGATTCGCCGCGCACGCGCCGGACTGAAAGACCCGAAGCGCCCGATTGGCAGCTTCATCTTCTTAGGCCCGACGGGCGTGGGCAAAACCGAATTGTGCCGTGCGCTGGGCGAAGCGATGTTTGGCGACGAGAGTGCCGTCATCCGCGTGGACATGAGCGAGTATATGGAGAAGCACACGACCTCGCGGCTTGTCGGTTCGCCGCCCGGCTACGTCGGCTACGAGGAGGGCGGTCAGCTGACCGAAGCCGTCCGCCGCAAGCCGTATTCCGTCGTCCTGCTGGATGAGGTGGAGAAGGCGCACCCGGATGTGTTCAACATCCTGCTGCAAATTCTGGAGGACGGCCGCCTGACCGACAACACGGGACGCACGGTGTCCTTCAAGAACACGATTATCGTCATGACCTCGAACGCGGGCGCACACGACATCGGCGAAGGGCGCGCGATGGGCTTCGGCTCGAAGGCGCTGGCGGACGCGACGAACTACAACGCCATGAAGGACGCCGTGATGAAAGCGGTGAAGGATGTGTTCCGCCCCGAATTCATCAACCGTGTGGATGAGCTGATTGTGTTCCATCCGCTGACGGAGGTGGAAATCCGCGCGATTGCGGGCATGATGCTGGGGCAGGTTGCAAGCCGCCTGAAGGAGCGCGCAATCGCTCTGACGTGGGACGACGAGGTGGTGGAGAAGCTGGCGCGCGAGGGCTACGACGTGAAGTTTGGCGCGCGGCCGCTGCGCCGGCTGATTCAGCGCACGGTCGAGGACACGCTGAGCGAAGAGCTGCTGGGCGGCAAAATCGCGCTGGGCGACCGCGTGCGGCTGAAGGTCACGGATGGAAAGATTACGGTGGAGAAGGAAGCATAAAAGGGCGGGGTGTTGGGAGAAAAAACTCCTGACACCCCGCTATTTATATTTGCCGCGCCCGCAGACATTCGTGTGTTTTCATTGCCCCCTTGTCGCCTCCGCAGAGGCGAAATCCCTGCTTGCGGGAAAGAACTGCTATATCTGGCAGAACAGCAAGTCGGTCGCGCCCATTTGGCGCGACAATGTGCGGCGCGTTGGGGAAAGCAGCTTGGGGGGGCGCTTCTGAGGAAGCGCAAAGTTACTGGCAGGGACGCTTCGCTGCCTGCGCCTTTGTTGACTGTTCCCTTTGAGCTGAGCGCACGAAAAACAGTTGGGGCGTTGCCCCAAACCCCACAAGGGAGCTCCGCCCCTTGATCCTGCAAGGGGCAGACGAAAAAGGACGAAGTCCCCCCTTGACCCTTTTTTGCAGCCATACTTGGTCGCTTTTCCCTTCACCTTGGGTTAAGTGGCTTTTTATTTTCCACCCAGCAGCTTATTCAGCGGGCTGCGATACACCGAAATCGCCTTCGCCGGGCACATCTCCTGACAGCAATAGCACCGAATACACTTCTTGTAGTCGTATTTCGCTTTCTTCCCATGCCCGCTGTGCACCGCCTTCTCCGGCACAGGGCACGCCTCCTGACACACCCCGCAGCCAATGCACTTCTTCAAATCCACCTTCGGGCGGTGCTGCAAAAACGGCAGCAGCGGCATCAGCTTCGGCAATAGGCCCTTCTTCATCGTGCCACGGAACACGTCAAACTGCGCATTGCCGTACTTTTCCCGCGCCTGTGCGACCGTCAGCACCCCGTCCGGCGTGAGCACATCAATCAGCCCTTCGTCCATCACGCCGATGCCGCCCTTCGCGCCGCGCACGCAGGTGGGGACAGTCGCCGGGTCGAGGTGGATGAGCGCGGCATACACCGTGTCCAGCGCAACGGGGTCGGCGGAGAAGAGCAGCACGTTCATCGCAATCGGCGTGCCGGAGGTTGGGCCGTTGCCTTCCATCGCGATGATGCCGTCCATGATGTGCAGGCGCGGGCGGACGCAGCGGTGCAGGTCGGTCAGCATATCCGCGAAAACCCAGCTGTCGGGGTACGCGGCGTGTCCAGCCGCCTTGTTGACCCCGGTGATGCAGCCGTACAGGTTCTTGACTGCGCCCGTGATGCGCTCCAGCGCGTGGGTTTTCATCTTGCAGATGTTAATCATCGCGTCGGCATCCTGCACGCCCTTGCAGAGGTAAAACGACTTTGCCGTGTGTCCGTCGGGGAAGGGAACGACACTGCCGGAGAAGAAATCCGCCATTTCTACGCCGTAGCGCTTGGCGGCCTCCGCAATGCCGGATGCCTGCGCCGCCTTGTCGGGCGAGGTGGTCGGGTTGCCGGGGCTGTCGCCGTAAGACAAATGCGTATAGCCGCTTTCGCGCAGCAGGCGGCAGACGGCGGAGAAGACAGCCGGGTGCGTCGTAATCGCCTTCTGCGGCAGGGCGCGGGAGAGCAGATTCGGCTTGAGCAGAATGCGCTCTTCGGGCTGCACAAAGCGGGCAATGCCGCCGAGCAAATCAACGCCCTGCAAAACAGCGGTATCCACCGCAGCTTGATCATAAGTGGCAATCGGAATCAGCGCGACGGGATGCTTCTCCATGCGCAAAATCCTCCTTGTTGAAAAGCAGTGCCCCCATTATACACCGCGAAAAAAGAAAAATCCACGCTTTTCTGGGTGCAATCCTGATTTTTGCTTGCAATTTTTACAATTGACAGGCTTTCAGGGGTTGAGATTATCCGCCGTTTAGGGTATAATGGGGGTATGCCTGAGCGCAACTAACGGAGCAAAGGAGTAAAGACGCTTTGGATCAGAATAATTATCAGGATAGATCCGTGCAGCAGCCAGCTGCCGAAGAAAAGACCACGCCGCGCCGCCGCCGCGCAGATATGTACCAGCAGCAGGGAAACGCGGCAAATGTGACGAACACGGAAACGGCGAAGCCCGCCGTGGAAGATGTGTCGGGCACGACACAGAAGATGCCGCCGATTCGCAGCACCTTCCAGCGCAATGCGGAGGCTGGGGAGACGAAACAGGTGAAGCCGGCCGCACCGGCAGCGGAAAAGCCCAACGCGCCGTTTGGGCAGAATCGGAGTGCGAATATCCCGACGCCCGGTGTGCCGCGCCCGGATGCCTCGCGCACGAGCCTGCCGCCGATGCGTCAACCGCAGAATGTCATCCGCCGCCCGGTTAAGCTGGACGGCATGGGCGAGGTGAAATCCGCCGCAGAACGGCAGGAGGAAGCCCGCCATCGCACAAACCTGAACATGGAGTACGCAGGCGCGTCCTCGCGTCGGAATCACTTGCAAAACGAGTTCGTGCGCCCGCAGGAGGACGTGGAAGAGGAAGCGCCGCGCGGCAAGAAGAGCGCGCTGGCGGTGGTGATTGCCATCGTGCTGGTGATTGGTCTGCTCGTGGTGGGGCTTCTGCTGATTCCGGACAGCAATACCGGCTTCCTGGGCAACCTGAAGCGCACGATTACCGCGCCGCTGACCGGCCGCACGCAGACGCAGGCTGTCGCACCGACGGCATCGAGCTTCACTGCGTCGATTACCTCGTCCACCGCGCCGTATCAGATTACCTTCAACCTCGTCACCAGCAACAACGTTACGGACGTGCGCGTGGTGGATGAAAACGGAAATCCCTTTGACACGGTGACGCTGATGAGCCAGTCCAACACCGATAACACCGTCGTCTGGATTTTCACGCTGACAACCGCTGACGCCTACTCCGGCGTGATTGAGGCAGAAATGCTCAGCAATGAGGCGTGGATTCCGACTGGGTTCCGGCAGACGGTTTCGCTGGGCGGCAATAGCCCTGCGTCCATTTCCAACCTGCCGACGAATTTCTCCACAGCCGCAAACAATCCGGCTCAGCCGGATGCTCACGAACTGACCGCCGATTCCACCACGGAACCGACGGTCAGCCCTGCAATGGCGGAGAATACGCAAAATTTGGCGCTGACGATTTCGACGGAAGCGCCGACCGAAGCGCCGACGCTGATGCCGACCACAGTGCCGACCGAAATTCCGACGGAGATGCCGACGGAAGCCCCGACGCAGGCGCCCGTGCTGGTGACGCTCGCGCCGACGGAAGTGCCGACCGTTACCCCGACGATGGCCCCTGCGCCGCAGAAAACGGAAGAAATCATCCTGCCCGAAGAGGAAACGACGGAAACGCCTGAACCTGCTCCCACGGAAGTGCCGACCGAAGAACCGACCCCCGAACCGACCGCTACCCCGCGCCCTGTACTGACTTTCTCGGCGGACGCAAGCGCTGATCCGTCGCTGATCGCCGATACCGTGGTCTATCAGGATGACAGCCGCACCGCCGTAAAGGAATACACCCGCGACGAGAAGGAAATCATCGACATGCCCGCCGGCGACGACTACACGACGCGCAAAATCGGTGTGCTGACCTACCGCGGCACGGCATTCCGCCAGAACGCCGCCGTCGGCACAGTGGAAGACGCGACGCAGCTGACGCAGGTGTGGGCGGTCGAAACCGGCAGCCTGAAGGGCAAGAGCCGAACCTACTACGGCTTCTCGTGGGCGAATCAGCCCGTGATTGAGCAGTGGGCGCGCCGCGTGCGCCAGGATATGCCCCTGCTGGATGGCAAGAACGACAAGACTGCATTGAAGGAAGTTATCGCCGCCAGCTTGGACGGTAAAATCTACTTCCTTGACCTTGAAGATGGCAGCAAGACCCGCGAACCGATTGAACTCGGCTACCCGATGCGCTCCACGCCCAGCCTCAGCACGCTGGCGTATCCGCAGATGTCCGTCGGGCAGTACGCGCGCTTCCTCGCCAACAAAACGGGCAGCATCGGTCAGCACTTCTATGATCTGCTGACGAACAAGGAGAACCTGACCATCGACGGTCTGGACGGCGGCAGCAAGAAAGACCGCGCGTACAACGATGTTGGCGCGTTCGACGGCTCGGCGCTCTATGACCGCAACAGCGATACATACATCACCGCCGGCACGAACGGTATGCTCTACACCGTGCATATGAACACGGTCTACGAAACGCCGACGGATGAATCCGGCAACCTGAAAGTCAGCCCGACCATCACGATGATGAAGAGCCGCACGAAGAAACAGAAGGATGCCTACACGGCGGTGGAAGCACCCATTGCGATGTACGGCAGCTATGTGTTCTATGCGGATGTGGAGGGCGTGCTGCGCTGCGTTGACACGACGACGATGACCACCGTCTGGGCAGTCGAAACGGGCGACGCGGTCAAGTCTGCCGTTGCGCTGGATTTTGATGACGACGGACGCCTCTGGCTCTACACGGCGAACACGCTGCTGAACCGCTCCAAGGGCGACGTTACCATCCGCCGCTACGACGCGACGACGGGCGCGGAGGATTGGTCGCTTGCCCTGAACGCGACGAAGAAAAAGGACTACACCGCGGGCGCGATGGCGTCCCCTGTCATCGGGCAATATCAGCTGGGTGACTTGGTGTACTACACGCTGTCCTACATTTCCGCTTCCGGCAGTGAAAAGCTGTTAGGCAGCGGCGCGAAGGCGCAGGAAGGCGTGCTGGTGGCGCTGAACAAGCAGACGGGCAAAGTCGTCTGGGCGAAGTCGCTGGGCGGCTACTGCTACTCGTCGCCCGTCGCAGTCTACAACGAGAACGGCAAGGGATGGATTATTCAGGCGACGAGCGATGGCGTGCTCATGCTGCTGGACGGCTTGACGGGCGAAACCATCAACACCCTGCAGCTCAATGGCACGATTGAAGCATCCCCCGCCGTCTACCAGAACATGCTCGTCATCGGCACGACCGGCAAGGGCACGAGTTTCCTCTACGGCGTGAAGATTGATTAAGTGCATCCGATGTGCGCTGGAATGACTGCCGTTCCGGTGTGCAGCAAAAGTGCCTGCAAGGAGGCAGTCGGTTCGGCTGACCTGCTTGCAGGCGCTTTTCTGATGAAAGATTGAAAAAGGAGAGAAAAACTATGATTCTTGATTTGCAGCATATTTCTGAAACGCCGATGCACAACTTCAAGGGCGGCGACGGCATGGTGTATACGCGGATGTATTCAGACGATTTGAACCGCATCATGCTGGCGCGGATTACGCCCGGTTCGTCGATTGGGATGCATACACATGAGACGAACAGCGAGATTGTGTATGTGCTGTCGGGGACGGCACGGATTATGATGGATGATGGGGAAGAGATTGTCCATGCAGGACAGACGCACTATTGCCCGAAGGGACATCGGCATGCGACCTACTGTGAGGGGAATGAGGATTTGGTGGTTTACGCCGTCGTCCCGGAGCATGGAACGGGCAAATAAAAAAGCCGCTTCACCCACCAAGATGGGTAAAGCAGCCAAGCCGGGCAGCCCAAAAAGGGTCAAGGGACAATGTCCCTTGCAGGGTGCAGGGACAGCGTCCCTGCTGGGGTTTGGGGCAACGCCCCAACTGTTTTTCGGGCGCTCAACTCAAAGGGAACAGTCAACAAAGGTGCAGGCAGCGAAGCGTCCCTGCCAGTAACTTTGCGCGTCCTCAGACGCGCCCCCAAGCTGCTCTTCCAACCAACCATGCTGTGTCGCGCCAAATGGGCGCGACCAGATTGCCGGTCTTTCAAACATAGTTGCTTTTTAGCAGGGGATTTCCCGTCCAAGCGGGAATCAGCTGACTTTCCCCGCCTTGTGCGCCTTGAGCTTCTTCACCGCGTCAAGTGCGTAGTCCACCAGTGCCACCAAAGCCAGCGCAACCGCAATCCAGAGGATGATTCTGTCCAGCGGCAGTGACGCCGCGACAAATTCCTTGTGCCAGAAGGAGAGAATCAGCGCCGCGATAAAGGAAAACTGCGCCGCTTTGCCCAAGATGTTTGAGTAGACGACGATGCCGTTTTGCAGCATGTAGATGCCGCCGATAATCATCACAACTTCCTTCGTCATCACGATGAGAATCGCAGGCCACGGGAACACGCCGGACAGCCCTTGCCCAAGCAGGGCGGTGCAGACCATCAGCTTGTCCGCCAAGGGATCCATCAGCTTGCCGAAAGCGGTGATCTGATTGTTTTTGCGTGCAAGATACCCGTCCAGATAATCGGTGATGCTGGCAATGATAAACACGGCGAGCGCCCACTTCTCATATCCGGCGAGAAATAACCCTGCGAAAACCGGAATCAGCACGAGACGGAGCATCGTCAGGATGTTGGGGAGATTCCAAATGTCTTTGAGATACTTGCTGCTGAAACTACCCACGAAATAAGTCCTTTCTAATAAACTTGCCGGCAGGAATACCGGGTTACCTAAAAACTCGCACCTCTAAGCATACCACAAAATGCGCCGAAAGAAAAGCCCAAAGCGCGAATTTTGATGCCGAATCAACGATTTTCGCGGAAGTTTCGGCAGGAAAAACACGCAGCGCGTCGAATGAATGCAGAGAAAGTACAGAATAACGGAGGAAATGAGATATGCTGACTCGAAATGATGGCAGGGCGCCGGAAATGGGGCGCCCTGTGACGATTGAAACCGACTTTGTGCGCACGGCGGATGGCTCGTGCCTGATTTGCACGGGCAATACAAAGGTTATCTGCACTGCATCAGTGGAGGAGAATGTGCCGCCGTTCCTGCGCGGAAAGGGGCAGGGCTGGGTGACGGCGGAATACGCCATGCTGCCCGCCTCGACAGGACGGCGCAAGCAGCGCGACGGCGTGAAGCGGGACGGACGCGGCGTGGAGATTTCCCGGCTGATTGGACGCAGCCTGCGTCAGGCGGTTGATTTGACGGCGCTGGGCGAACGTACCATCACGCTGGACTGCGACGTGCTGCAGGCCGATGGCGGAACACGCACCGCGGCGATTACCGGCGCAATGGTGGCGCTCGTGTGCGCGGTCAGCAAGCTGCTGGACGAGGGCAAGCTCCTGCGCTCACCGATTACGCATCAAATCGCGGCAATTTCCGTCGGCGTGGTGGATGATACGCCCTGCGTCGATTTGTGCTATGAAGAGGACAGCCGCGCGCAGGTGGATATGAACATCGTCATGAACGAAAAGGGCGAGTTCGTTGAGTTGCAGGGCACGGGCGAGGGTCGCTCCTTCACGCAGGCGGAACTGAATGCGCTGCTGGATATGGGCGCGAAGGGTATCCGCGCGCTGATGGAGAAGCAGAAGGATTCGCTGGCGGAATCCAAGCGGCATTTGAGCGCCAAACCGACGCTTGTGGTCGCGTCCTCCAATCAGCATAAGATTCGCGAATTGCAGCACATTTTCGGTGATTACTACACCGTTGTGTCGATGGTGGCGGCAGGTTTTAATGCGCCGATTGAGGAAACGGCGACGACGTTCGCGGGCAATGCGGCCATCAAGGCGGAGACGGTCAGCGCGGCGACGGGACTGCCGACGCTTGCGGATGACAGCGGTTTGTCCGTCGAGGTGCTGGACGGCGACCCCGGCGTGTACAGCGCGCGCTACGCCATGATGGCGGGCGAGGGCAGCGGCGATGCGGCGAACAATGCGCTGCTGCTGCGCCGCATGAAGGGCAAGACTGACCGCTCCTGCGCGTTCATCTGCGCGCTGGCGCTCAAGATTCCGGGCAGGGAGACGCTGATTGCGGAAGGCTCCTGCCCCGGCGTACTGCTGGAGGAAGAGCGCGGCACGGGCGGCTTCGGCTATGATCCGCTGTTCCTCTATGAACCGCTGAACAAGACCTTCGCTGAAGTGACCGAGGAAGAGAAGAACCAAATCAGCCATCGCGCACGGGCATGCGAGAAGATGCTCGAGATTATGAAGGAGCTGCACGAATGATGCGCGCACTGGTGCTGTCCGACATTCACGGCGAGGAGAGCCAACTGCGGTGGATGCTGGAAGAAACATGGAAGATGACGGGGAAAATCGACGGATACTTCTTTCTGGGCGACGGCGTGGATGATTTCGCACAAGCGGAAAACTTCATCCGCCGCCGCGACCCGGATGCGCTGATGCTGGATGTGCGCGGCAACAACGACTTCTGCTGCCCGAACGCCCCGTACTACCGGGTGACGGACTTCGGCGGGGTGCGGCTGTACTTGACGCATGGGCATTTGGAGCGCGTCAAGCTGACCCGTTCGTTCCTCTATGAGCGGGCGCGGGAGGAAAAGTGCGATATTGCGTTCTATGGCCATACGCATGAGCCGGATATGGTCACGGGCGTGCCGATGCTGGTCAATCCGGGCGCGGTCTGCCGGGAGCAGATGGCGATGCTGGAGGTAGAGGACGGCCGCCCAAGGATGAAAATGCTGGTATTTTGAGGAGAAACTGACGCAATGAGGTGACCAGATGGCGGAAAAGGCATTCGCCAGATGGTTGCCGAATAAGTCAGAGATTCCGTGAAGGAGGACAAGATATGCGCGGACTGGTGCGCGTGGGGGCGGCGGTTCCGTCGCTGGCGCTGGGGAATGTGAAGGAAAACATGAAGCGCCATCTGGCGATGATGCGGGAAGCGAAGGAGAAGCACGTCAGCATCGTGACTTTCCCGGAGCTGAGCCTGACGGGGTATACCTGCGGCGATTTGTTTTTTCAGCGGCGGCTGCTGGACGATGTGACGGACGCGCTGCTCGCACTAAAGGACGAAATGCCGGAGGGAATCCTTGCGGTCGTCGGTGCGCCGCTGGAAATTGAGGGCGCACTGTATAACTGCGCGGTGGTGCTGCACAAAGGCGAAATCATCAGTGCGGTGCCGAAAACGTTCCTGCCCAATAATGGCGAGTTCTATGAGAAGCGCTGGTTTCAGTCGGGTGATGCGCGCAGGGATGCATCGGTCGCCATTCCGAAGCTGAAAACGGATGTCTGCCGTCAGGCAATATTTGAAACGGAGGACGGCGTGCGCTTCGGCAGCGAGCTGTGCGAGGATTTGTGGGCGCCGCTGCCGCCGAGCACGATGCTGTCCGTTGAAGGCGCGGAAATCATCCTGAACCTGTCCGCAAGCAACGAGCTGCTGAGCAAGCGCGAGTACCGCCAGCAGCTCATCAGCCAGCAGAGCGCGCGCTGCCAGTGCGGGTATGTGTACGTTTCGGCGGGCATGGGCGAATCGTCCTCCGACCTTGTGTTTTCCGGGCATAGCGTGATTGCCTCCTGCGGCACGGTCATCCGGGAAAGCGAGGGGTATCTCGCGGATAATTACCTGATGACGGCGGATATTGACATTGACCGCATCCGCGCCGACCGCATGAAGCAGAGCAGCTTTGCGGACTGCGCGGCGCAGGTGCGCGCCATGTGGAAGCAGGAGCCGAATATCCTGCGAACGATGGAAAACGCGCTGCTGCCGGACGACGCAGTGCCGGATTACCGCGTCAGCAAGCACCCGTTCATCCCGTCGGACAAGGCGTCCCGGCAATTGCGGTGCGCGCAGATTCTGGCGATGCAGGCGACGGCGCTGGCGAGACGCTTGTCCGTCACAGGCGGGAAAGTCGTCGTTGGCATCTCCGGCGGACTGGATTCGACGCTTGCCCTGCTGGCGGCGTGCAAGGCGGTGGACATGCTCCATCTGCCGCGCACGAACATCCTCGGCATCACCATGCCGTGCTTCGGCACAACCGACCGCACCTACCACAACGCGCTGGATTTGATGACGAGCCTTGGGGTCAGCCAGCGGGAAATCCCGATTCACAACGCGGTTCGCCAGCATTTTGCCGACATCGGGCACGACGAGAGCGACCACTCCGTCACCTACGAGAATTGTCAGGCGCGCGAGCGGACGCAGGTGCTGATGGACGTGGCGAACAAAATCGGCGCGATTGTCCTTGGCACAGGCGATTTGAGCGAAATCGCGCTGGGCTGGTGCACTTACAACGCCGACCACATGAGCATGTATGGCGTGAACAGCGGCGTGCCCAAAACGCTGGTGCGCTGGGTGATTCAGACGGCGGCGGAGAACGAAGCCTTCTCATCCAGCCGCGAATGCCTGCAAAGCATCCTTGATACACCGATCAGCCCTGAGCTGCTGCCGCCGGATGAAAAGGGAAATATCCTCCAGCAGACGGAGGATGTCGTCGGGCCGTACGCGCTGCACGACTTCTTCCTCTACTATGCGATTCGCTTCGGATATCCGCCGAAAAAGGTGTTCGACCTGTGCTGCATTGCGTTCAAGGACGATTTCAGCTGCGAAACCATCCTCAAATGGCTGAAAAACTTCTATCGCCGCTTCTGGACGCAGCAGTTCAAGCGGAACTGTATGCCTGACGGCGTGAAAATCGGCTCCATTGCCCTGTCTCCGCGCGGCGACTGGCGGATGCCGTCGGATGCGCAGTACAAGGCGTGGATGGACGAATGCGACAGTATCAAAATATAACGATAGGGCTTGCGTGAAACCACCAAATCTGGTATAATAGCGGCAAGATATCACGATGCGCCACAAGGGAGGCGAACGGCATGAGGTGTCAATACTGCAACTGCGCGGAGAGCAAGGTCATCGACTCGCGCCCGACCGAAGAGGGCAACAGCATTCGTCGGCGGCGGGAGTGCATGGGCTGCGGGCGGCGATTCACGACGTATGAGAAAATCGAGATGCTGCCGCTGATGGTTGTCAAGCGCGACGGCCGGCGGGAAACCTTTGACGCGCAGAAGATTAAGGCAGGCATTCTTCATGCCTGTGAGAAACTTCCGGTGTCCATGCAGCAGATTGACGCGATGACCACGAGCATCGAGCAGCGCGCCTATGCCAGCATGGAAGGGGAGATTTCCTCCCAGCGCATCGGTGACATGGTGATGGAGGAGCTGAAAGCAACAAACGACGTGGCATATGTGCGCTTTGCGGCGGTGTATCGCCTCTTCACGGATATAGGAACGTTCATGCAGGAGCTGCAAAAATTGCTGGATGAGGGAAAAAAATAAAACAACCACAATGCGCTGGACGCAGAAAAAAATCGCGTTCCAGCGCATTTTTATTGCACGAAAAAGGAGAAGCCGCTTATGCAGCTTCCCCCATTTTGCTTACTTCAGCATGGATTCTTCCCAGGAATCGAACGGCTTGATGCCCAGCAGACCCGCCACCGTCGGGGCGACGTTCGCCAGACCGAAGCCGTGGCCATCCTTCAATTCGTGACGCTCGTCCTTGTCGTACACGATGAAGGGGACGGGGTTCAGGCTGTGCGCCGTGCGGACGCTGATCTTGCCCTTCTTGTTCTTCTCCAGCATCTGGTCGGCATTGCCGTGGTCAGCCGTCACGCAGAGAATCGCGCCGTACTCGTCGCACGCCTTCTTCACGCGTGCAAGGCACAGGTCAACGGATTCCACCGCGATTTCAGTGGCCAGCAGGTTGCCGGTGTGGCCAACCATGTCGCCGTTGGGGTAGTTGCAGCGGATGAAGCCGTACTTGCCGCTCTTGATGGCGTCCACCACCAGGTCGGTGATTTCGGTCGCCTTCATCCACGGGCATTCGTCGAAGGAACGCACGTCGGAGGGCACTTCCACCCACGTTTCCAGCTCCTCGGAGAACTTTTCGGAGCGGTTGCCGTTCCAGAAGTACGTCACATGGCCAAACTTCTGCGTTTCGGAGCAGGCAAACTCGTTGACGCCGTTGGCGACAAGCAGCTCAGTCAGCGTGTTGCGGATTTCCGGCGGGTTGACGAGGAAGGACTTCGGGATGCACAGGTCGCCGTCATACTGGAGCATACCGGCGTACTTCACCTTGGGCATTTCGCCGCGGTCGAACTTGTCGAACGAGCTGTCGCCGTCGAACGCCATCGAGATTTCCTGCGCGCGGTCGCCGCGGAAGTTAAAGAGGATAACGCTGTCGCCGTCCTCCATCTTGCCAACGGGCTTGCCATTCTCCGCAATCACGAATGCCGGCAGGTCCTGGTCAATCACGCCGGTTTCCGCGCGGAAGGTCTCAATGGCTTCCTTCGCGGTCGCAAACTGACGGCCGATGCCATGCACATGCGTGTCCCAGCCCGCCTTGACCATCGGCCAGTTCGCCTGATAGCGGTCCATGGTGATGGTCATGCGGCCGCCGCCGGAAGCGATCTTGCCGTCGAAATCCGCGTCATTCAGGGAGGCGAGAACGTCTTCCAGCTCCTGCACATACTCCAGCGCGGAGGTGGCGGGCACGTCGCGGCCGTCCAGCAGAATGTGGCAGCGGACGCGCTTTACGCCCTCCTTCTTGGCTTCCTTCAGCATCGCAATCAGGTGCGAAATGTTGGAGTGCACGTTGCCGTCGGACAGCAGACCGATGAAGTGCAGGGTTGCGCCATTGTCCTTCAGGTCGCTGACGAGGTTCTTCCACGCATCCGAGGTGTAAATCTTGCCGGATTCGATGGATTCGTTGACGAGCTTGGCGCCCTGCGAGTAAATCTGACCGCAGCCGAGCGCGTTGTGGCCGACTTCGGAGTTGCCCATATCGTCATCGGAGGGCAGACCGACTGCCGTGCCGTGCGCCTTGATGATCTGCCACGGGCAGGTTTCCTTGAGTTCGTTGAGGGTCGGGGTCGTGGCCTTTTTGACCATGTTGCCCAGTTCTTCAGGGGTTTCGCCTACGCCGTCCATGACGACGAGAACAACCGGCTTTTTCATTGTTCAAAAATCCTCCTTAAAAAATACAGTACCGGGGAGAATCTGGTAGGCTGGGACGGGTGTCCGAGCCCACCCCATAGAATAGTCTATTTTTTCACGGATGTCAAGGGGCAGGGGCGGTTAAAAGGAATAAACACGCGGGAAAAGCGATAAACACGCGGGCATAGTATGACGAAGCGACCAACTGAATCGCGCGGAGGGGTCAAGGGGCGGCGCTCCCTTGTGGGGTTTGGGCAACGCCCCAATTGTTCCTCGTTTAATCTACTCCAAGGGAAAAGTCAACAAGGCGCAGGCAGCGAAGCGTCCCTGCCAGTAACTTTGCGCTCCCGCAGGAGCGCCCCCAAGCTGCTCTTTCCACCTTGCTGCACATTGTCGCGCCAAATGGGCGCGACCGCCCATCCTGCGCAGCACGAAAAAGCAGCAGAACGCGCCGCCCTGCTGCCTTCATCTGCCTGATTCACTTCGCCCAGTGCTTCAGCTTCGGCAGCATGTCCGCCAAATACGCGCGTACCTGCTCCGGCTGCCACGCATCATTTGACATGTGCGGCACCAGAAACGCCAGCAGCTCTTCCAACGAACTGTACGCAAATTTCCCATCCGTATAACACCACTTGCAGTAGTCCTCGTTGAATGCGCCGCCGGGTTCGCGGCTGATGGTTGTGTCGTCGAGCGGCATGCCGCAGCACTGGCAAATCAGCGTCCGCGGAGAACCGAGCAGCGTGTTAATCGAGACGTCGTAGAGCTTCGAGAGCAGCTTGAGTGTCTCCGGGTTCGGCAGGGTATCGCCCCTTTCCCAGCGGGACACGGCTTGGCGCGTCACAAACAGCTTCTCCGCGAGCGTCTCCTGCGACAGCCCGTGTTCTGTCCGCAGCTTCAAAAGCACATCCTTGGCTTCCATCGCTATCATCACCTCATTTTTACTATATCACATTCGCTTTTCCTGCGCAAGCAACTGCCTGTTGCCCCGCTTGAATCCGCCGAAAATGCCCTTTTTTTGTTTTTTCCGGTGTAAACGGTTGAGTTCTGTTTCGCGCTGTGCTACACTATCGTTGGGAAAATTTCATTTCCCGACACCAACACCGAGGAATAAGCATCATGATTGAAAAATGGACAACCCCCATCCCGAAGCTGAGCGGGCGCGAGGGACGAACCGTCTATGTGTACGTCCCCGACGAAGCGCAGGAGAACCCCGAAGCGCGCTATCCTGTGCTGTACATGTTCGATGGTCATAACGTTTTCTTCGATTCCGACGCGACCTACGGGAAGTGCTGGGGGATGAAGGAATATCTTGAATCGACAAACACGCCGCTGATTGTCGTTGCGGTGGACTGCAACCATTCGCCGAATAACGGGCGGCTGAGCGAATATTCCCCCTTCACGTTTGAAGACCCGAAGCTCGGCTACATCCGCGGGCGCGGGCGCACGACGATGGACTGGTTCGCGCATACGCTGAAAGGCATGATTGACGAAAAGTACCCGACGCTGCCGGGGCGCGAAACGACGTGGATTGCGGGGTCGAGCATGGGCGGGCTGATGAGCCTGTACGCGGTGACGGCGTTTAACGACGTGTATTCGCGCGCGGCGTGCCTTTCGCCGAGCATCTGGTTTGCCACGCGCAGCCTTGACCGCCTGATTCGCGACGCGCAATTTGCCCCGGACACCGTGATTTATATGGACTACGGTTCACGCGAGATGGCGCACCACGACAACATGCGCAAGCAGTACGCCGCCGTAACGAGCCGTCTGCTGGAAAAGCAGGTGCTGCTGACGAGCCGCATCGTCCCCAACGGTGACCACTGCGAAGCCTGCTGGGAAGAGCAGATTCCCTTCTTCATGCACATTCTGTTCTACAATCGCGAATAATAGGAGGCGCAACCCATGCAGACATATTACACAAAATGGTACAGCCCCTCCGTCGGGCGGGAGATGGAAATCAAGGTGTACGGCCACGCCGGCCGCCCAGTGCTGTTCATTCCCTGCCAAGACGGGCGCTTTTTCGACTTCGAGAACTACCGCATGACCGACGCATGGGCACCGTGGATTGAATCCGGGCAGTGCATGGTCTTTTCCATCGACACGCTGGATAAGGAGACGTATTCCGCGACCTACGACCCGCACGACCGCATCCGCCGCCATGAAGCGTGGATGAACTACATCGTGCGCGAAGTTGCGCCGTTCATCCAGTCCATGACGAACGACCGCAACGGCTGGGACGGCACGCCGGGCATCATTGCGTTCGGCTGCTCCCTGGGCGCGACGCACGCGGCAAACCTGTACTTCCGCTTCCCGGAGACGTTCGACGGTCTGCTGGCGCTCAGCGGCATTTACACCAGCGAATACGGTTTCCCCGGCTACATGGATGAGCTGGTGTACGCCAATTCTCCGGTGGATTATCTCGCCGGAATTTCACCCGACCACCCGTTTATTCGCCTGTACAACGACCACAAGGCGGTGGTTGTCGTCGGGCAGGGCGCGTGGGAAGTGCCGGAGAGCACATTCCGCCTGCGCGACATCTGTGCGCAGAAGGACATTCACGTCTGGTTCGACATTTGGGGCTACGATGTGAAGCACGACTGGGACTGGTGGTATCAGCAAGTGGCTTATCATGTCCCACATATCCTGTAAGTGGGGAGGCGCCAGAGGCTCTGCCGCTGGACTCCGGCAGGGGGACTTCGTCCCGTTTCATTTGCCCTGCACCCACGAAGGGTCTTCGACCCTCTCGACACCCATTTCGCGATTGAGTTGGTAACACTTTCAGGCAATGCCCGCGTGTTTATCCAATGAACCTTCGGTTCAGTAAAAACAAAAGGATGAATCAAACCATGAAGAATTTCGTTTTCATTTCCCCGAATTTCCCCGTCAACTACTGGCAGTTCTGCCGTCAGCTGCGCAATAACGGGCTGCGCGTCCTCGGCATCGGCGATCAGCCCTATGATACCCTCCTGCCCGAACTCAAGAGCGCCCTGCACGAATACTACAAGGTCGGCAGCTTGGAGAATTACGACGAGGTGTACCGTGCCGTCGCGTTCTTCATCAGCAAATACGGCCGTATCGACTGGCTGGAGAGCAATAACGAATACTGGCTGGAGCGCGACGCCATGCTCCGTACCGATTTCCATATCACCAGCGGCTTCCAAGTCAGCGATATGCCGCGCATCAAGTTCAAGTCCAAGATGAAGGAATACTATCAGAAGGCCGGCATCGCGACGGCGCGCTACCATATGGTGGATAATTTCGACGGCTGCAAAGCGTTCATCAGCGAAGTCGGCTACCCCGTCATTGTCAAGCCGGATAACGGCGTGGGCGCGTCCCACACCTACAAGCTGTCCAGCGACGATGACCTCCGCCACTTCCTCATCGTCAAAGAGCTGGAAGTTTCCTACATCATGGAGGAGTTTATCCACGCCGAAGTCAACAGCTACGACGCCATCATCAACAGCAAGGGCGAGCCGATTTTCGAGACGGGCAACGTCAGCCCCGTCTCTATCATGGACATTGTGAACAACGACGACAACTCCGTGTACTACATCGTCAAGGATTTGCACGATGATGTCCGCAAGGCGGGCCGCGCGACGGTGAAGTCCTTCGGCGTGCGCAGCCGGTTCGTGCACTTCGAGTTCTTCCGCTTGACAGAGGATCAGCCGTCGATGGGCAAGAAGGGCGACGTGGTTGCGCTGGAGGTCAACATGCGGCCGTGCGGCGGCTTCTCGCCGGACATGATGAATTTTGCCAACTCGACCGACGTGTACAAGATTTGGGCGGACATGATTGCCTATGACAGCACGCTGATGCCGCAGGGTGAGCACGCCTTCTGCGCGTTTGCGGGTCGCCGCGACGGCAAGCACTTCCGTCTGTCGCACGAGCAGCTGATGACGAAGTACGCCGCGCAGATGAAAATGGTCGGCCGCGTGCCGGACGCCTTGTCGGGTGCGATGGGCAACATGATGTACGTCGCGAACTTCCCGACGGAGGACGCGATGAACGCGTTCTACGCGGATGCGTGCGGGACGGTGTAATCCCCCAAAAAAAAATAAGCAGGCTGCCTCTGAAAGCATCGGAGGCAGCTTTTTCGTTGCTTTTTCGTTTTCCTTTTCCGCTCAATGTCGCGAATTCCGACCATCGCGCACTTTTTCGTCAAAAAGTTAGCGCCACCTAACTTTTCCGCTTGACAAACCACCTGTTATCCTGTAAAATATCAGTGTTAGCCAAAACTAACATGCAGGAGGACACCATCATGCTGGAACGCGCGCTGATTGACCACGGCTCCCCGACGCTGGCGAATATGAAGGTCGGCAGCCTGTTCACCTCGTCCTGCGCGGACGGCTTTCGGGCGGAATTTCAGCGCGTGCAGGCAGCGCTTGAATCGCGCGGCGTGTCGCTGAGCATCCTGCGAGTGCAGCAGGAGCGCGCGCTGGTGTACGTCTACCGGCAGGAGACGCTCGCGGCGCTGCTTGCACAGGCGGATGTTCAGGCGTTTCTGCGGGCAATGGGCTACGGGAACACATCCCCCGATGGCGCACTGGCATTCCTGCGGCAACGCTTGGCGGAATCGCCCTGCTTCCCGCACGAAATCGGCGTTTTCCTCGGCTATCCCCTCAGCGACGTCATCGCGTTTATGCGCGACGGCGGGCGCGGCTGCCGATGCAGCGGATGCTGGAAGGCATACACGAACGAGTGTGAAGCGATGCGCGTTTTCCAGCGCTACAAGGCGTGCCGCGCGGCATACCAGACGCTTTTCCGCGCCGGATGGCCGCTTGAACGGCTGACCGTCCGCGCATAATTTCCTATTTTCTGCATCCGCCTGAGCCATCTGCTCATCCTCGCTTGAAAATAGGACGACATTGAAAGGAAGTTTTTCTCATGAGCAAGATTGCGGTTATTTACTGGTCGGGCACGGGCAACACGCAGCAGATGGCGGAGGCCATTGCAAATCAGGCGCACGCGGATCTCTTCACTGCGAGCGAGTTTACTGCCGATAAGGCGGCAAACTACGACGCGTTCGCTTTCGGATGCAGCGCGATGGGCGCGGAGCAGCTGGAAGAGGACGAGTTCGAGCCGATGTGGAACGCGGTTGCGCTCGTGCTGGGCAGCAAGAAGGTGGTGCTGTTCGGCAGCTACGGCTGGGGCGGCGGCGAGTGGATGGACATCTGGAAGCGTGACAACGCGGGGCTGAACATCGTCGATACGGTCATCTGCCAGGACGCGCCGGATGACGACGCGCTGGCGGCGTGCCGGGCGGCGGCGGAAAAGCTGGCATAATTAGAGTGTGTTTCTAATACTATTTCCAGATTCAACTGCACCATCTGCTTGCGCCTTTTCCTTTCTGGCGTCCGCTCATTCCACTTAGCGTAGCGCTGCTACGCTGCGTTTCATTCACGTTAGCCAGAATGAAAAATTCGCGGCGCATCTTGGTGCATTTTTATCTGGAAATAGTATAAATTCGCCCGGCAGCATTTTCGGCATCTTTTCTTGCACTTCTGCGTCTTCAAACCTCGATTTACCGCCAGTAAACCTTCGGTTTTCATCCTTGAATTGCAAGAAAATCTGCTCGAAACTGCACCGGTCTCATTTTAGAAACACACTCTAGCAAAATTGCATCAAAACACAGGGCGGTCGGCATAAAAAGCGGACTGCCCTGCTTGCTTATCCGTTCAAAAGCCGAAGCGCCGCCAGCGTTTCCGCGTCTGCCGCGCCGGATGCGTCAAGTCCGCTTTTCTGCTGGAATTGGCGGAGCGCCTGCTCGGTTTCCGCGCCGAAATTGCCGTCCGCGCCGTGCAGGGGCAAGGGGAAGCCCGCCGCCATCAGCGCGCTTTGCAGGCCCTTCACCGCGTCGCCGGAATCGCCGATTTGCATCAGCCCCATCCGCTCCGCGAACATCGTCAGCATCCCGTGGAACTGCCAGCGGCTCGTGCTTGTGTCCGCTTTCACGCCGCCGCCGGAGCAGTGCAGAATCCGCAGCGGGTTCGTCTGCATGACGACGCCGACGTGGTAGTAGTCGCGGCGGTCGGCGGAGGAGGCGTATCGGCTCGGCAGGGCGTACCCCTTTGCGCCCGGTTCATGCGCGCGGAAAACGAGTTCGCCGCGCCGGAGCTGCCCCGCGCCGCGCAGGGGATTCAAGTCGTGCATGGCGTTGCGTGCCGTCCAGTTTGTGCCGTGGATGCCGCGCCACTGCCCGCCGCTGCGGCGAATCGCGCCGATGACCAGCCCGATGCAGTCGCAGTAGCCGTCCGAGCCGTCGCGCCCCAGTCGGTAGCGCGGATCAGCAGCCTGAATCCGCCGTACATTCGTCAGAAATTCGTCGATGGTCATGTTTTCACCCCGATTCAGCCTATGCGAAAAGGCGGTTTGGGGTGCAAAAAAACGGAGCAGCCGAAAAAGCCGCTCCGCCATCAGTTCACTTTGGATTACGCATCCACGCGGAAGGCGTAGATGGTCGTCGTGTCGTAGATTTCGCCGGGACGCAGCGTCGTCGTCGGGAAATTCGGGTGATTCGGGGAGTCCGGGTAGTGCTGCGTTTCCAGGCACAGACCGGAGTAGGGCAGATAGTGCATTCCGCCCTTGCCATCCGCGTAATCGGTGGTGCAGGCGGTGTAGAACTGCACGCCGGGCTGGTCGGTGATGACTTCCATCGTCCGGCCGGATTCCTCGTGGTGCACGCACGCGCACAGCCCCATCGCGCTGCCCTTGCGCAGGACGTAGTTGCAGTCGTAGCCCTTGGCGTAGCGCATCGGCACGCACTCGTTCATGCGGTCAAGCCCGTCGCCGATGAGCATCTCCTCGCGCAGGTCAAGCGGCGTTTGGCTGACAGGCATGTAGCCGCCCGTCGGAATCAGGCCGCTGTCCACCGCCGTCACCACGTCGCTGTCGATGTAGATGGCGTGGTCGCGCACGGTGCCGTGGTCATAGCCGGCGAGGTTGAAATAGGTGTGATTCGTCATGTTGATGACGGTCGCCTTGTCGGTCGTCGCCTGATAGTGGAACGTCAGGTTGCAGTCGTCGTCCCACGAGATGGTCACGTCCGCCGTCAGATTGCCGGGGAAGTTCTCCTCCATGTCCGCGGAAACGTAATGGAACTTGACGGAATCCACCGTATCCCCCGCGACGGGCGTCGCCTGCCAGACCTTCTTCTGGAAGCCGGCTTTGCCGCCATGCAGGGTATTTTCGCCGTCGTTCTGGTAGAGGTGATATTCCGTGCCGTCAAGGGTGAAGCAGCCGCCGCCGATGCGGTTCGCGAAGCGCCCGATGGTATCGCCCATCGCGCCGTGGCCGCCCTCATAATGCGCCAGCGTATCGAAGCCGAGGGCAACGTCCGCCAGCTTGCCGCTCTTGTCCGGCACAAGAATATTGGTCACAATCGCGCCGAGGTCAAGCATGGACACGGACGCGCCGGAATGGTTCGTCAAGGTATACATCGTCACGTTCTGACCGTCTTGGGTCGTGCCGAACGCGCGGGTGGTAATCGCCATAGTTGTTCCTCCTCCTACTCTTGCGTGAATCACGCTTCGGTTTTATTGTACATCACGCGGGGGATTTGTGCAAGGGGGAAGGAAGAAAAACGTGGGCAATATGACGTTCGAACAGAGCGGCGCATTTTCACTTCCTAAACAAATCCCCCAAATTGTCAAGCGAAAAAATCCCCCTCCTTGCAGGAATGCGCCCCCTCCGCGGCGAATCAACATAGAAACGGCAGCTGTCTGCCGCGAAAATCAAAATGCAAGCAATCCGCCGATTTGGCGAATGTGAAGGGAGCGCTGTTTATGTTGGATTTGGACGAAAATTTGCGGAAGCTGATTCTGGCGGGCGTCGGGGTCGCGGCGGTGACGAAGGAAAAGGGCGCGGATGTGCTGAATGAACTGGTCAAAAAAGGCGAACTGACCATTGAACAGGGCAAGGTGCTCAACGAGGAACTCAAGCACAATATTAAGGATGCCATCCGCGAGAATGTGACGATTGTCACGCCGCCGGATGACGTGATTTCGGCGGTGGATTCGCTCTCCGACGAGCAGCTGGAGGCGCTGAAAGCCCACATTGCGGCGCGCGAGGCGACGAAAAAGACGGCGGCATCGGCAGAATCCGATGCACCGACCGAGAACTGAGGGCAGACAGCATATGACAGAGAAGGAACAGCAGCCGGTTACGCCGGAAATCCCTACCGAAGCGGCGGACAAGCCCGAAAGTGACAATCCGCCGAAAAACGAGAACCGCCGCGGCGCGAATCAGACGGAGCGGGAGCGGACAATCGCCCAGAATCGCCAGCGCCTGCGCGAAATTGTGGACGTGGTGCGCAAGCATGACATCCTGCACGGCATCACGCCGGAAAAACTCTGCGCCATCATCGAGGATCTTGGTCCGACGTTCATCAAGCTGGGGCAAATCCTCTCCATGCGGTCGGACATTCTGCCGCGGGACTACTGCGAGGCGCTGAAAAAGCTGCGCTCGAACGTGTCGCCCATGCCCTTTGAGCAGGTGCAGCGCGTGGTGGAAACCTCCTACGGCTGCCCGATGGAGGAAGTGTTCGCGTCGTTTGACGAGAAGGCGCTGGGCAGTGCGTCCATTGCGCAGGCACATGCCGCCATCCTCAAAAGCGGGGAGAGCGTTGTTGTCAAGGTGCAGCGCGAGGGCATCCACGAGGTCATGAGCCGCGACATCATCCTGCTCAAACAGGCGTGCAAGGTGCTGAAGTACACCCCCGCCGGCAGTCTGGTGGACTTCAATCAGGTGCTGGACGAAATGTGGGTTGTTGCGCAGGAGGAAATGAACTTCCAGACCGAAGCGGCGAATCTGGAGCGCTTCCACGCGCTGAATCAGGACGTCGTGTTCGTCACGTCGCCGATTCTCTACCGCGCGTACACCACGACGAACGTGCTGGTGATGGAGCGCATCGACGGCATGGGCATCGACGAACACGACAAGCTGGTGGAAGCGGGCTACGATCTTGCGGAAATCGGCGCGAAGCTGGCGGACAACTACGTCCGGCAGATTATGGAGGACGGCTTCTTCCACGCTGACCCGCATCCGGGCAACATCCGCATCCGCGACGGCAAAATCGTCTGGCTCGACATGGGCATGATGGGCAGCCTGAACGAGAAGGAACGCAAGCTCATCGGCAACGCGATTGTCGGCGTGGCGCGCGGCGATATTGCCCTTGTGCGCGACGCGGTGCTGGGGCTGGGCGAATTCCACGGCACGGCGGATAAAAAGCAGCTCTACCGCGACATTGAGGCCATGCTGGATAAGTACGGCTCGGCGGATTTGGGCACGATGGACTTGGCGGAAGTGTTCGAGGACATGACCAGCGTCATGAAGACGAATGGCATCGCCATGCCCAGCAGCCTGACGATGCTTGCGCGCGGTCTGGCGACGATTGAGGGCGTTGTCGCTGACCTCAGCCCCGAACTGAACATCATGAATGTCATCACTGCGCGCATCGGCGACCAGATGTTTGACAACGTGGACTGGCGTGCGCTCCTGACGCAGGATGCCCGCGCCATCTACGAGAGCAGCCGGAAGTCGCTGGAAATCCCCGCGCTGCTGGCGGATATCCTGCGCACAGGCTTAAAGGGCGAGGCGAATCTCGGCGTTGAGCATCACGCGGGCGAGGACGTCCGCAAGCTCGTTATTGCCATGGTGCGCAAGCTCTGCCTGATGCTGCTGTCGCTGGGGCTGCTCATCTTCGGCGGCGCGGTCGCAGGAAACGGCCCGCAGGTGTTTGGCTTGTCCATATACAGCAGCGGCTGCTTCGTGCTGGCGCTGTGTGCCGCCGGATTTGCGCTGTGGAACAAGAAAAAATGATGGAAATTCCTTTTGCATTGTTGACACGTCAATAAAAATGCGCTACAATGGGTTGTGACAACGAAGAGGAGGAACAATCCATGCGCGTGGATAAATCCGTGATTGTGCTGTTTCGGCAGATGAACCTGTTCCTGAACCGGGAATTGCTGGACGAGAAGCTGACCTCGTCGGACGTGCTGTATCTGGCGCTGCTGTATGAGCAGGACGGGCGCACGCAGGACGAGATGGCGGAGGCGTACACGGTGGATCGCGCCGCGACGACCCGCAGCCTGCAGGGCTTGGAGAAGAAAGGGCTTGTGCGGCGGGAAGTGGATACGTTCGACCGACGGATTCGGCGGGTGTATCTGACGGAGAAAGCGATGCAGTACCGTACGGCGATACGGCGGATGGCGGATGACCTGGCGGATGCGCTGTTTGAGGGCATGAGTGAGGAAGAAGTGAAAGCGTTCATGGAGCAGGTGGAAGCGATGGGGCAGAGGGCGCGCCGCCTGAACCAGCGCCAAGAGCGCCTCAAAGCGCAGGGCATAGACAAGTAAGGGAAGCGCGACCAAGCCGGGCAGCCAAAAAGGGTCAAGGGACAATGTCCCTTGCGGAGTCCAGAGGCGGCGCCTCTGGTGGGGTTTGGGGCAACGCC
>ERZ772863.1140-NODE-1140-length-25215-cov-93.261884_pt1 | contig 25215 bp, 13 predicted proteins | sample MGYA00512134_ERZ772863 | MGnify/ENA primary metagenome ERZ772863 (study PRJEB29015, sample SAMEA2737659) | human gut metagenome | biome: human gut; feature: human-associated habitat; material: faeces | place: China | collected 2012 ...
GCGAGCACCTTGTCGCATTTCAGGTAGGTCACTTTCACCATCATCCCCTGGTCGCCCTCCATAAAATCCTCGTCGGGATAGAGGCGGCTAAGCTGTTGCAGCTGGCGTGCCGTGTTGTCCGTCCCGTCGTCGTAGTATAGGTCGGTCACTTGTCTCCCCGAAGTCAGCTTCACGTTGGGGTCCGGCGAGTCTGGCGAGGTTACCGCTTTGGTCGTTGTCTTACTTTTCTGCTTGTCAAAAGACTGATACAGCGCGCTGCCGACCATAACGGCGGCTGCCGCCTTGGAGAAACTGCCCTTGCCCAAAAGGTTCTTTTTCTTGAGTGCTCCCGTCATGTTTTTCTGCGCCATTGCGGGTACTGCCGTATTGAAAAGCATAGCGAGGGCAAGGAGGAGCAGGGCTAAGGCGTTGCGGCGGTTGGCTGTGCCTACATGAATGTGCGTCCCCATTTGCCGGTGAAGTTAAAGGATGTAAGATAGAAGTAGTTTATCCTTCCGTTATCTATCTCGTCTTTGAAGATAGTGTATACCATCGGCTCGGTGAGCTTTGTAAGATCGAGGGTCTCATATATCATGCCTCCGCCGTCTTCGAAGTCAATATCTGCCTTATAGAGCATGTCGTTGCTCCATCTGAAGTAGCACACCTTGGCTCCGTTGTATGGGAAGTCCTGGCAGGCTTCCTTCTCTGCCACCCATTTCCCTACGCCTTCGAGTCGCTCATAATCGGAGCCGCCTGCAAAGAACACTTTGTATTTGAACACGAGCACGTTGTCCACCATCTTTCCCAGGCGCAGCGATGTGGCACCGTCGTAGTCGGTAACCTCGGCAACGTAGAGTCCCGACTGTCCTTTCACCTTACCTATGCGCCAGCTCATGGCCTGTGCCATCCATCCTGCCGTGGCGTCGGGGTCGTCGTTTGTCGTCCATACATATGGCGTGTTCTGACATTTGTTCACCATAAACGGCTCCGGCACCACTTTTGTCATCACAGACTTGCTCATGTAAACGGTTTTACCTTCCACATTGGCCTTCACCCACTCAGGGTTGTCGCCCTCGTCGGCAACGATTTGTGCGTTGGGCAGCCACCAACCCTGATCGTAGCTTTTGTATACTGCCACTTTCCTTGCTTTGGTGCTTGGAGTTTGCCTCATGTTTGCAGAGTTTCCCTTTGGGTGATAGAGTGCCTTGGGGGCATCGAATGTAAGACTTCGGAGTACTTGGCCAGCGGTCTGTGCCGTAGCAGAAAGACTCATCGCGATGAGTGCGACGAGAAGAGAGAATCTTGTTCTTTTCATAAATAGTATCGTTTTAAAGAATTAGTTTTCATTTTACTTGCCACACCTCTGTCCGCATAGCTTCGCTTCTGTGTTTGCCAGTGTGGATATGGTGTCTATAGGCATCCGTACGCATGGCATCCTCTTCGGCAAATGGCCTGTTATGATGTCTGTTCTTGCTTGCGTCGGCAAATGTAATGAAAAAATCTAAACAATCCTAAAAATTACTTGATTATTTGTTTACGAATATATTAAATATGGTCATCACTCTATTTTTTCCATATCGACAGGAAAAGGGAGTGCCCCGGCACTCGCGAATCCACTTAAATCCCAAAGTAAATCCAAAGAATACAGGTCTAAAATGATCCGTGATGATTTATCCGTGTGCATCGGTGATATCCGTGTTTCATTTTAGACCGGTGGACAGATGACAAATAAGCGGGCAAAATGTTTATTGATAAATCAGCAAACAGTGCTACTACCCTACACGCCCCAAGACGAATCCAACCTCCAGCGGGACCTCATTTCGAAAAATCCGGCACGCCATATCCATACACGTTGTCGGGATGGCTGAAGTTGTCGCCGAGACTGCGCACGAGGTCTATTATCTGCAGCGCCGTCATCTCGCGGTGCTCCTGCCACAGACATGCCGTGAGACCTGCCACGATGGGACAGGAGAAGGAGGTTCCCATCACCGATGTCAGTGTGCCGCGCTCCGAGAGTATGTTCGTCGGACTGCCCTGCGCCATCACGTCGGGCTTCACCCTGCCGTCGGCAGAGGGTCCCACGCTGCTGAACGAGGCGTTGCGGCGCTCCGGAGTGACGGCTCCCACACACAGCATATCACGGGCGTCGGCAGGGAACCCGATCTTCTTCCATGGGTCCTGACCGTTGTTGCCGGCACTGTTCACGAGCACCATGCCGCGGCTCGCCACCGTCGACGCCATACGCGAGATGAGTGCCGTCCTGCCGTCCTGCTGCCAGTAGGAGTAATAGTTGGTGAAGGGCTTGTCGTAGATGTTGAAACCGAGCGAACAGCTTATCACGTCGACTCCCGCACTGTCGGCAAACTCTGCCGCCGCAGCCCAGTAGTCCTCTTCCACTGGCTGCTCCGACTGCTGGTCTTCGCAGCGCAGCAGCCAATAGGCGGCATCGGGAGCGGCTCCCACATACACCCCCGGTTTGTTTATCGCCAGGATGGAGAGCACGTTGGCGCCATGCTCCATCTCGGCAAAGATGCTGCGCGACTGTGGCACCACAAAGTCGGCATAGCCTACGAGGTTTATATCCCTGAACGCCGGAATGAGGTCGGCATTCAGAAAACCGGCATCCATCACTGCAATCGTCATTCCCTGTCCGCGGAATCCCCTCTCATGGAGCTTCACTCCGCCCACCATCTCCAGCTGCGGCTGCGCCACTCCGTGGGAAGCGTGTATCGAGGTGTCGCGCTGCTCTATCTCGGTGTGGTATTTGGGGCGCGGCGGTGTAGGCACGATGGAATCCGGCGACACCCACACCATCCTTACATCGCTGACGAAGGGCAGTTGTGAGAGTCTGCCTGTGGCAGCTGCATCCTTCGTGCGCACCACAATAGTGTTGCTCCAGCGGCTGCGGCTCACCACCTTCATCCCCGGCAGCTTCTCCACCTCGTCCACATACTGCTGCGCCACGGGCACATCGAGCGTATCCACGCTGATTCCCTGTCGGCGGCGTCTCTCCAGTGCCTTTGCCGAGAGGAACGACAGTGGATTGCTCATCATGTGAATCGATGGCAGCTTGTCGGTGAGCGTGAGTCTGTACATATAATGCTTGCCTCCGGGATATGGTATCTTTGCCGAACCGTTGTTGCGTGCCTCTGCCGGAAGCATCGTCGTGAGCAGGAGTGACACGAGGGTCACTATCATGGGTAGGAGTTTATCGTTTCGCATAGTGCGTCTGTATTTATATATAATATGGTGTGTATGTATATAGAATTATCGGAATGCAAAAGTAAACAAAATAGTTGAAAAGACAAAGATTAAGTTTAATCCATACAGACATCAAACCAATACTAATCTAAAACCCATCCAGACCTTCCCAAAGGATAACCCATCCTGACCTTCCCAAAGGATAACCCATCCTAACCTTCCCAAAGGGATAACCCATCCTAACCTTCCCAAAGGGATAACCCATCCTGACCTTCCCAAAGGGAAGGAACTGGTTACTCTGCAACTGACTTCCGCCAATCATATCAGCCCCCACCTAGCCTCCCCCGTAGGGGAGGGACAGTTACTATTGCTGTTGATAAGCGATTGATAATCAGATAACTGCAAATGATAATCAGATAACTATCATGTGGCCAATGGTATCTGTCCCTCCCCTTCGGGGGAGGTTAGGTGGGGGCTGATGACAATTGGCGGAGTAACTTGTTCCTTCCCTTGGGGAAGGTTAGGATGGGTTTGAGGCTAGGTGGGGGCTGATGTGATTGGGTGAATTCAGTTGCAGAGTAACTTGTCCCTTCCCTTGGGGAATGTTAGGATGGGTTTGAGGCTAGGTGGGGGCTGAAGTAGGTAAGCAGAGTAACTGTCCCTCCACTTCGGGGGAGCTACTTTGGCGACTGATTTCAGTCAATCACCTCAGCCCCCTCTCGTTCTCCCCCGTAGGGGAGAAGCTGGTTACCATTGTTAATGATATACCATTGGCAATCAAGTAGCTACAGGCAATAATCAAAAGCCAATGGAATCTGTCCCTCCCCTACGGGGGAGGCTAGGTGGGGGCTGAAGTCAGAGGCAAAGTAACAACTTTTATATAAGAAAAAAAACGTAACCCCCCCAACCGGCACAATCACCGGTTGGGGGGCTGATAATAATGGAGTTATGACACACCTTTCTATTTCTTCACTCTCTTCACGCCGTCCACGATGTAGATGCCGGCAGGGAGTTCGTTCCATTGCTGGGTCTGCTTCACACCCGTCACGCTATAGATACCCTTTGCGTTGGCTGATGCGTCCACTGTGATGTCGCTAATGCCGTTGGTGACAGGCTCAATCACCACCTTTGTCTTAAGCACCTCGCCGTTCAATACCACAGCCCTTATCTGTGCGTCGAACTCAGCACCGTCGGGTTGTGTGATGGCGCAGTCCTCCAGGATGAGCTTGCCGATGAGTGAGATAGATCCGCTGCCGAAGCCTTCTGCCTCTACGTAAGAGTTGCGCACGGTGAGCACCTCCGTCTCTGCTCCAATATAACCAGCTATGCCATAGCCACCCTTGACAAACAGACTGGTGTTGTCGATGGTTACGGAAGCGCTCTCCATGTCTAGACCGCAGAATCGCTTGCTCGTGAGATGGAGCGAACCGTCGCCGGTGATGGTAGACGTCTGATTCAATACCAAGCTTGCCATGTCGGCTGTAACGGTGTTCTTGCCTATCAGCTTGACGGTGAAGTCGGAGACAAGCTTGTTCACAATGCCCGTTCCATCGGTAGTGTTTCTTTCGATGGTGGCGTTGTCAAGAGTGAGAGTTCTTGTGTCGGGGTCGTAAGAGGCGTTACCGCTCACTCCGTAGATGCTTGTGAGGTCTTTGCAGTTGAGTGTTGTCACCGGCTTATCGGCGATATAGATGCCATAGCTGTCTGGCTCAATCACCACCTTGTCGTTGACCAACTTGTCGTTGAGCACCACAGCGTAACTGTTTGCATCGAACTCAGCACCCTCAGGCTGGGTGATAGCGCAGCCGTCAAGCACGAGGTTCTGGAGGTCGCATATTGAGCCTGAGCTGCCAGTTGCCTCAACGTATGCGTTGCAAATAGTGAGCACATTACCAGATGTCTGAAGTGTTTGTCCGGAGATCCCCCATTTTCCTTCCGCATATATCGTGACGCCTTCAACTGTGAGCGAAGAGGGCAGAAATAATCCACAATTATCACTGCTCTTCAATCTTAAAGTTCCAGAACCACTAATGGTTGATGGTTGCAATATCGTAATGCATGCTCCACTTGCCGTAATAGTGTTATTGCCGACTAAATTAATCTTCAAGCCTTTTACATCTCTATTCAAAATTCCAACTTTTTCGCCAGTTATGTTAATAGTAACATCCTCCATAGTAAGAGTCTTAGTCTCGGGATCGTAGCTCATCTTTCCATCCACACCGTCAATGACGCTGAGGTCCTTGCAGTTCTTCTTTGTCACATCCACGTCGGCAATCTTGATGCCATAGTAAGGCTCAATCACCACCTTGTCGGTGACCATCTCACCGTTCAATACCACGGCATTATTCAGTGTACTGAACCAAGCACCGTCGGGTTGTGTGATGGAGCATCCCTCAAGCACGAGGTTGGCGATATCGCAGATGGAACCCGAAGAGCCCTTGGCTTCCACGTGGGAGTTGTGGATGGTGAGCACCTCTTCTTCCACGTTTCTGTTTGTGGATATGCCCCATAAGCCCTCTGCCTCCAACCAGCAGTTGCTGATTTCGAGAGGACAACCGCCGAAGAGCAAGGCGCATCCGTTGCTCTTTACGCTGAGTTTTCCGCCGCTGTTGCTCCAAATTGTCGTCTCCTCTTTCAGGTATATGCCAGCCGCGCCAGTAACATAAATGGTGTTTGTGCCGATCAACTCTATCGTAAGGTAGTCGCAGGTTTCGTTCAAGATGGCGTTATAGTCATTTGCCTCAATAGTGGCGTTGTCGAGCGTCAGGGTTCTGGTGTTCGGGTCGAAAGACACCTTGCCGCTCACACCGCTGATTTCGGTGAGGTCATAACGGTTGTAGCCCGTAATATCCTCTCCGGCAATCTTGATGCCATACGTCTCTTGCGCCATCGCGAACGCTGACGACATCATCATTATCACAAGCATGAAGAACATGCGCATCCAGGCTCCGCCTCTTGGATATCTCTCAAGGAGCCGCGAGATGACTGACTGTTGGTTACGGTTTAGTTTTTTCATAATCAGTTGGGTTTTAATAATTAAACATGTTTTTGTGTTATGCCAATAAAGGCATTGTTTTGCCACTAAAGGCATTGTTTTCGCCTGCAAAGTAAGCGTTTTCCGGATAAAGACACTAGGATATAATTTACAAAAAATGGCCAATTTCTTACAAAATCACCTGATTTGTAAATTTCGCACATGAATTTACCAAAACGCGACTATATAAGGACTGCATTTTGGGGGACTGCACAGAGGAATATGTAGACACAACAGTGAAGTATTAATGATGCTATTGACTAAGGGAAAGGGAGTGCCACAAGCACTCGCGAATCCATAGAAAATCCCAAATTAAATCAAAAAAACAGGTCTAAAATGATCAGTGATGATTTATCCGTGTGCATCGGTGATATCCGTGTTTCATTTTAGACCGGTGGACATCGCCGAAGGTTGATGGACACCATTTCTCACGGACTAATTTATACCTTATTTCTCACAGATTAATTTATTCCGTGTTGTCGTTGTGTGTCCCCAGCCTTCGGCGTGGACACAAATCAAAAAAGAAACACGGATAGCACGGACTTGACACGGATTGGTCTTTCACGGATTTTTTTGATATTATTGAGCTAATGATTCTTGGATTTGGGGTTGATTTATTGGGATTTGCGAGTGCTGGGGCACTCCCTTTTCCTGGCGGTATCGCTATTGTTACTCAGCATATCGACAACAGCCCCCACCTAGCCTCAAACCCATCCTAACCTTCCCAAAGGGAAGGAACAAGTTACTTCGCATACAGATTTCAGCCCCCACCTAACCTCAAACCCATCCTAACCTTCCCAAAGGGAAGGAACAAGTTACTTCGCATACAGATTTCAGCAAATCAATTCAGCCAATGAACATCAGCCCCCACCTAACCTCCCCCGAAGGGGAGGGACAGATACCATTGACTGTATGACAGTCGTTTGGAGCTGTCTGATTATCGTTTGTAGTTATCAGATTATCAATCGCTTATCAACAGCAATAGTAACTGTCCCTCCCCAACGGGGGAGGTTAGGTGGGGGCTGATGTATATTGGCTGGATTGATTTGCTGAAGTCTTTGACAAAGCAGAGTAACTTATTCCTTCCCTTTGGGAAGGGTAGGATGGGTTTGAAGGTTAGGTGGGGGCTGATATGATTGGCGGAAGTCAGTTGCAGAGTAACTAGTTCCTTCCCTTTGGGAAGGTCAGGATGGGTTATCCTTTGGGAAAGTTAGGATGGGTTATCATACGGGGAGGGACAGATAGTCTTGGTTCGTCACAAACAAGTGGACAAGCAGGATTCTGTTTAAGCCCGAACGGAGTCTGTCATATTGGGGACAAATGGGCAACATCCGTGAAGCAAACGTGCCCAAGTGGGGCAACGTGCTTGCCCATGTTGGGTAACGTGCTTGCCCCAAGTGGGCACGCTGCTTGCCCAAAACTGCACAAAAATCCCAATGAAATGAAACGTTTGACACATCAACAAGAGTAACCTGCACCAACAAGTCTTTAACTTGCACCAACCTGTCTTTAACAATTCTGACTAACCTGCATCAACCTGTCTTTAACAATTCTGACTAACCTGCATCAACCTGTCTTTAACAATTCGGAGTAACCTGCATCTCCCCAACGGGGGAGAACGAGAGGGGGCTGAAGTTCATTGACTGAAGAAGTCTTTGACAAAACAAGAGTAACCTGCATCTCCCCAACGGGGGAGAACGAGAGGGGGCTGAAGTTCATTGGCAGGGTAACTTGTTCCTTCCCTTGGGGAAGGCTAGGATGGGTTGCCCTTGGGGAAGGTTGGGATGGGTTTGAGAACGAGAGGGGGCTGAAGTGATTGGCAGGAATCATTGTCGGAGTAACTTGTCATGATATATATGAACCGCTTTCCGACATCAGCCCCCACCTAGCCTCCCCCGTAGGGGAGGGACAGATACCATTGGCTATATAATTGTTATCTATAGATGTCTTATTATCAAACATTTGTCATTAACCAGAGTAACCTGCATCCATCTGTCTTTAATAATTCGGAGTAACCTGCATCTCCCCAACGGGGGAGAACGAGAGGGGGCTGAAGTTCATTGGCAGGGTAACTTGTTCCTTCCCTTGGGGAAGGTTAGGATGGGTTGCCCTTGGGGAAAGTTAGGATGGGTTGCCCTTGGGGAAGGTTAGGATGGGTTTGAGAACAAGAGGGGGCTGATGTCTGTGACAGAACAACATCATAACATCAATCAAGATACCATAACCGTATGAAACTGGACATCGGATTTTTTCTTTTCGATATATTTGCGCGACGGTAAAATAATAACTTGGTAGGATTTGACATACCAGGACACATATCGATAATCGAAAACGAATAAAACATAACTCCCATGAGAAACACCACAACGAGAATCGCAAAAGAGCGAAAGACAAGATCGAGGAGAGGCAGAAAAGCTGTACGCTCCTACCCCATCGCGGCATCACGCAACGATGACCGCATACTGAAACTGCGCATGGACCACGGTATTGAGGGCTATGCAGTATATCACATGCTGTTGGAGAAAATTGCCGAGTCTGACAGGTGCGAATATGCAATAGACGACTACAAGGTGTTGGCATTCGACTTCCGTGTGGACGAACAGCTGGTGAAATGCGTGGCGGAGGACTACCATCTCTTCTGCTTCAACGACGGACGCCTGTCTCTCAACCCCAGCGACATGCCGGCTGATGCCGGTGAGGAGGACAGCGAGGAGGACGTTGAAGAGGGCGGAAACGACTGTACGACAGCTTCAGAACGCCCATATACAGGCACTTCTGCGATGGTTTATGCACAAAAGAAAGAAAAAGAAAATCTCCCCCTGCACCCCCTAAAAGAAAAAGAAAGAGCAGAAGAGAAGAGAAATTCTCTCGCTGAAGACAATGGCGGAGAGGAAGACAGTAGTCTGAAAACCTCAGAAAACAAAGCTTCTGACTCTCCTGACAAGGGAAGAAACGACTGTGACAAGGGCGAAAACGACTGTGACAAGGGCTCTGGAACGAAAGAAACGGTCACTAAAGAGAATGCAGAGGCATCAGCAGCTAACAAAGATGGCGGTTGTGTCAATACTACCAGTTCGCACAGTAAAGGAAGTACACCATCGGCAGCAGGCGGCAAAGAAGCGCGCATCGAGAGCTTTCTGGCATATTTCAGCAACTACTGGAACAGTGTTTTGACATCCACGAACAGCAGGCTGCGCCCCATCAGGGTGGTAAACGGCGAGAGGCGCAAGAGGCTCGTCAGGCTCCGACAGAACTATACCGATGAGGAAATCAGCCGCTTCGTGTTCCGCGCCGCCAACTCGCCATATCTAAATGCCCGCGACGGACGGTTGCGACAGCCTGCCGACCTGAACTGGATGCTGTCTACCGACGACCGCATAGTGAAGATCATAGAGGGAAACATGTAGGGCGCTCTTATGGTTTATCTTGGTTTTTGTCTTTAAATAAAAATTGTTACTCAGCATATCGACATCAGCCCCCACCTAACCTCAAACCCATCCTAACCTTCCCAAAGGGAAGGGACAAGTTACTTCGCATACAGATTTCAGCCCCCACCTAACCTCCCCCGAAGGATAACCCATCCTAGCCTTCCCCAAGGGAAGGGACAAGTTACTTTGGCGACTGATTTCAGTCAATCACATTAGCCCCCTCTCGTTCTCCCCCGTAGGGGAGAAGCTGGTTACCATTGTTAATGATAAACCACTGACAATCTAGTAGCTACAGACAATAATCAAAAGCCAATGGCATCTGTCCCTCCCCTACGGGGGAGGCTAGGTGGGGGCTGATGTCATTGGCTGAAGAAGTCATTGACAAAGCAGGGTAACCTGTTCCTTCCCTTGGGGAAGGCTAGGATGGGTTATCCTACGGGGGAGGCTAGGTGGGGGCTGAAGTTCATTGGCAGGGTAACCTGTTCCTTCCCTTTGGGAAGGCTAGGATGGGTTTGAGAACGAGAGGGGGCTAAAGTGATTGACTGAATTCAGTAGCAGAGTAATCCGCCTTGGGGTTATCCCGGTTTTTGTCTGAAATCGCAGGGGCGGATATTTGTTGTCAGAATATCATATCTGGAGACGGGTAAATGCCTAAATCCAAGGAAACCCCAATGGTACCCTTATGTTAAAATCGTGTTAAAACATCGTTTATTTCGCCGCTAACCCTCATTTCACACCCTTCGTAGCGGAATAAACGTTGTTTTTTGCAGGAATTTGCAAAATATCGCTATCTTTGCAAAAAGAAAAAAAGGCAAGACTATGTGTGACATCATCGGAAGAAAAAAGGAAATAGCAGAGCTCAGACGATACTACGACAGTGGCAGGGCTGAGTTCGTGGCAGTATATGGCCGCAGGCGTGTTGGAAAGACATTCCTCGTAAACGAGGTGTTCCACGACGACATGGTGTTCCACCACACAGGATTGTCGCCATACGACAGGCAACGCAAAGTGACGCTGAAAGCCCAGTTGCAGAACTTCTATTTCTCGCTCATCCGCCACGGGATGGAGAATATAGCCCAGCCGAAATCGTGGATGGAGGCGTTCTTCCTGCTGGAGAGATTCCTTGACACTTGCGACAACGGAAGCAGACAGGTGGTATTCATCGACGAACTGCCATGGATGGACACCGCACGGTCGGGATTCCTTACTGCCCTGGAGGCGTTTTGGAACGGATGGGGAAACATGCGCCACAATCTGCTCCTCATAGTATGCGGATCGGCAACATCATGGATGCTCGACAATCTGATAAGCAACAAAGGCGGACTGTATGGACGACTGACGGGAGAGATCAAGCTCTCGCCATTCACACTGAAGGAAAGCGAAGATTTCTATGCGAGCCGGGGGATAAAGATGTCGAGATACAACGTGGCGCAGGCGTATATGGTGATGGGAGGAATACCGTTTTATATGAATTTCTTCAATCCGGCATATAGTCTGGCACAAAACATCGACACGCTGTTCTTTGCCCGCAACGCAAAACTGGGAGACGAGTTTGAACGACTCTTCAACTCCGTGTTCGACAATGCCGACGACTGCATGCGCATCGTAAGGCTACTCGCCACGCGACATGCCGGATTCACAAGAAAGGAGATAACCGAAAAGACCGGTCTGAAGGCCAACGGGGACCTCACAAAGATGCTGAAGGCACTGGCAGGCAGCGACTTCATAATAAAATACGTGCCGTTCGGTTCGGGCGGCAGGGATGAGCGCTACAAACTCGTAGACTCATTCTGCTGGTTCTGGCTCCACTTCAAAGAGAGCAAGGAAATAAAACAGGAAGACTACTGGCAGCGGCATCTCAGAGAGAGCGACATCGCCTCATGGAGGGGAATAGCCTTCGAGGAAATTTGCTTCCTGCATATAGCGCAGATAAAACAGGCGCTGAATATCGGCGGAGTATCATCGGTGGAGTCGTCGTATGTGGTGCGTGGAGAGGGAGAACACGACGGCATGCAGATAGACCTGATTATAGAACGCGCTGACGATGTGGTGAACCTGTGCGAGATGAAATTCTACAAATCGCCATTCACACTGACAAGACAATATGCACAGACGCTGACAACCAGGCTGCAGAAGATGGAGGAAAAATATCCTGACTACACCTTCCACCTCACATATATCGGCGGCACGGAACTGGCGAAGAACGAATATTCCGACCTTTTCGTATCCGTATTGACACTTGACGACCTCTTCAGATAATCCCACACAAGCGGTCGCCAGCCGGCTGGATGCAGCGTTCAATCACTGCTTGCAGTCGTGCGGCTTTTTACTTCGCCTTGCAGCTTTTACCACAAGGCCACTTTTCCGGCAACACCCAAATCTATGGTAGCTGTCACCACACCAAGAGCCTTGAATACTCTTCGCATAGTTGGAATAGTTATACTATAACCTCTCTCTAATCGGGAAATCTGCGCTCTTTTCACACCTATGCGCTCACCAAGCTGTTCTTGTGTCAAGTTCTGCTCTATACGAGCCTTCTTGATGGCTTCTCCCAAGCGATAAGCATGCAATGCATCGTCCACATCACTCTCAAAGGCGTCACGTTTCGGAGTACCAACTTTTCCAAAGTGCTTGTCAAGCACATCGTCCAATGGGGTAAGATTCATCTGTGCCATAATTATGGTAACGAATCTAACTCATACTAAATTGGACTTTGGTGAATATCAGGAAGTTAGGCGTTTGCCTTTATAATATAGGTAACAATATGGAAACGAGCGGACTTCTGCTCGTTTCTGTATTTTGCAATATGCAAAGAACGCCTTAATTCGGGGACAAAGATACGATATTTTTCTAAATCTCGCATAGCTTACAAGGAGAAGACCTTGGAAATTAGAACTTTTTACGTTAAAATCCATATTTGACAAGCAGATTTTGAAGAAAAATATTTGGAGTGTCCAATAAAAAAGAGTATTTTTGCAGCAACAAATCCCACCACGCCTCTCAACGATGCGTACCACGGTGGGACTTCGCTTTTTATAAAGGGTATATGGATTACGACAAACAACCGATAAACGTAGATGAACAGGTTGCCTTGCTCCAGAACAGAGGGCTGGTGATAGAAGATATTGCAATTGCCAAATTGCAGCTTCGCAATATCAGTTATTTTCGTATTGCCAGTTACCTACGATATATGGAGGAAGACAGACAGTTTCATCATTATAAACTGGGTAGTACATTTGAACAAGCCATCGACCTTTATCTCTTTGACAAAGAACTTCGTCAACTTATATTCAAGGCAATTCAAGATATAGAGATTTCTCTTCGGACCAAAATGATTCAGATATTCTCTATGGAGCATGGCGCATTTTGGTTTATGGATGCATCATTGTTCAAGAATGCAGACTTTTATGAAGGCTGCCTTGACAATATCAAGAAAGAGGTGTCTCGTTCAAATGAAGATTTCATCAAGGAGCATTCCGAGAAATATACTTTCCCTTCTCTCCCTCCTGTGTGGAAAACATTGGAGGTCGTTTCGTTTGGTACGCTTTCCAAATTATTTTGTCTGTTCAAGGACAATCGTCTCAAAAAGCAAGTGGCAAGAGAGTTTGGACTACCTCAATACACTTACTTGGAAAGTTGGATAAGGTGTATAACCGTGCTTCGCAATTGTTGTGCTCACCATGCCCGTATATGGAACAGGCGTTTTGCCTTGAAGCCACAATTGCCAAATCGGCTTCCACTTTCTTGGATTGCTCCAACCCAAAAGCCTATCAAACTTTACCATCAGTTATGCACCTTATTATATATGGAGCAAACTATAACTCCTTGTATGGATTTAAAAAGCTCTCTACTCAGATTGTTTGCAGATTATCCCAATATTGATTTACATGCCATGGGCTTTCCACAAGGATGGGAAAACGAACCTTTATGGAGATAGCAACAAGTGTTCGGATATAAGTCTATCCAAGCACATGCTTGTTGAATTCGCGCTTTGGCTGCTTTAGAGCTTAATGTTAACAAATCAAAGTTAATGCTTTTATTTTGCAAAATCAAAGAAATGACCTTGATTTCTTAAAATCCAGCCTATTTGTTTGATTTTAGTATTATATGGCATCTTCAGCTTATGAAATAGCCAAATCTAAGAGTAGTCCCTGATTTCCGAGAATCAAAGATTTTGAAGAAAACAACGCCCGATAGGTCTATCTTTTAGCAGAAAACAACGCTTGATCGGTCTATCTTTTAGCAGAAAACAACGCCCGATAGGTCTATCTTTTAGCAGGAAACAGCGCTTGATAAGTCTATCTTTTAGCAGAAAACAATGCTTGATAGGTCTATCTTTTAGCAGGAAACAACGCTTGATAGGTCTATCTTTTATCAAAAAACACCGCTTGATAGGTCTTTCTTTTAGCAAAAAGCATTGAAAAACAGTGATATATGAGAAATAATCAGTAACTTTGCAACGAGAGTCATAACTCACACAAGATTCTGAAAACAATAACAACCTCTACACGCAATCACTGACTGTAGAGAAAATAAAGGACTTATATGGCAGCTGATTATTTGACAAGAAGCATCGACAAGGCTTTGCTGGAATGGAAAGACAGTCCTCGCCGAAAGCCCCTGCTCGTGAGGGGAGCCAGACAGGTGGGAAAATCATCCACGGTGCGCCATTTGGGAAAGTGCTTCAAACACTTCATTGAAGTAAATTTCGAAAAGACTCCCGAACTGGCAGAACTGTTCAAGGGAAACCGCGACGTGAAGGACATCACAAGAAAACTGTCTGACTATTTCAACGTGCCCGTGACACCCGGCAAGACACTGCTCTTTCTCGACGAGATACAAAAAAGCGAGGATGTGATACACAGTCTGTGGTTCTTCAAAGAAGACTATCCGGAACTCCACGTCATTGCGGCAGGATCGCTCCTGGAATTCGCACTCAAAGACCTTTCGTCGTTCGGAGTGGGACGCGTCAGCTCGCTGTTCGTTTACCCCATGTCGTTCGACGAATTCCTGATGGCAACAGGCGACGACGGACTGCTGGCGACCAAAAGGGAATGCGGACCGGACAACCCTCTCCCCACCCCATTCTACAACAGGATAACAGAACGGTTTCGCAGCTTCATGCTCACGGGAGGAATGCCTGAAGCAGTGGCAACATACGCAGAGACAGGGTCGTACAGATACAGCAGCGATGTGGTGAATGAAATAATACAGGGCTATCAAGACGACTTCGCGAAATATGGCGCCAAAGCAAACCCCACACTCCTGAGACGTACACTGATAAGCATAGCCCGACAGACGGGAGGAAAATTCGTATGCAACAGGGTGGAAGGAGACTACAGGTCGGCAGAAGTGAAAAACGCCATCGGAATGCTGTGCGACGCCGGACTGATAATCCCTGCCTACCACACGGATGCCAACGGAGTGCCGCTCGGAGCGGAGATAAATGAGAGAGTGGTGAAATACCTGATTCTCGACAGCGGCATACTGCTCGGCATACTCGGCATCGACGACGACACTGACGAAATAGTGAAGGAGATGATGCTGGAAAGCAGTACAGACCTCGTGGACAAGGGAAGCGTGTCTGAAATGATTGCCGGACTGGAACTGATAAAATATTCATCACCCCAGAAGCGCCACCAGCTATACTACTGGCAGAATATGAACAAAGGCACCTGCGCCGAAGTGGACTACGTGATAGCCAAAGGCAACGAAATAGTGCCGATAGAGGTGAAATCGGGAGTGAAAGGTTCGATGAACAGCATGTATTCGCTTATGAACAACCAACAGAAGCACATATCCCGAGGCATCAGATGTTCGCTCGAGAATTTCGGTTCGTTCATGAGTCCCGCCAACAAGCGCATCGACATAATCCCCCTATACGCCGTGTCGAAAATATTTGAATGAATTACACGCCATATCACCTTATTATATATATAGCAACTTCGCGACTTGAGAAATAGCGGAGAAGATATGAGTAGGTGACGGAAAACTCCTCGTCAACTCGTCAACTCGTCGACTCGTGAAATAGCGGAGAAAGGCGGAAAGGTGGAGAAATATTTTGCCGTGACATAATAAAGACGTAACTTTGCACCCGGTCGGCAAACTGCCGGCTAAGGGGTGCTGCCGCCGTTGCGGATGCTGAGACCATACCCTACAGACCTGATCCGGATAATGCCGGCGTAGGCGAAAACGACTACAATGACTACACTCCCCTTGATTCATTAACGAAAACGACGGGCAATATGGCAACTCTCAGAAACCATAATGCCCACCGCTATTGGCTTCATGACTGATCGTGGAGAAACAGGGAAACACATCTTTAGCTATCAGGCAGTCAAGAGTATCTGTCCCTCCCCTACGGGGGAGGTTAGGTGGGGGCTGGAAGTCTGCGCCCTTGTCATATCATGACAAATTACCCTGCCAATGAACACCAGCCCCCTCTCGGTCTCCCCCGTAGGATAACCCATCCTAACCTTCCCGAAGGGAAGGAACAGGTTACCCAGCCAATGAACTTCAGCCCCCTCTCGGTCTCCCCCCGTAGGGGAGATGCAGGCTACTCCGCTTCGGCAGAGATTGGGAGATGCAGGCTACTCCGCTCCGGCAGAGATTGGGAGATGCTGGCTACTCCGCTTTGGCAATGATTGGGAGATGGAGGGTACTCCGCTCCGGCAGAAACAGGGAGATGCAAGAACAGATGCAGCGCAACTGATTCCCACGACAGAAAAGGGAAGCCAAAAGTAACAAAACAACAACAAAAAAAAACAGGTTAAGATGAAAAGAATCAACCAAGTGGCAATGGCAGTGGTATGTACGCTATGCGCACAGAACGCCCTTGCACAGAAAGACGTAGACACCGTGAAGGTGCGCCAGCTCAACGAGGTGGTGGTGAAGGCAGTGAGAGCACAGAAGAACGCTCCATTCGCCGTGGCAAACATCGAGAAATCGGAACTGAAAGACTTCTCCACAACGGGCCGCGAACTGCCATACCTCTTCTCTCGCACACCGGGAATAATATCATGGAGCGAGAACGGTATCGGAACGGGAACGACATACCTCCGCATGCGTGGTGCTGCGGGAAGCCGCATCAACGTGACTCTCGACGGAGTGGCACTCAACTCGCCTGAAGACCAGCAGGTGTTCTGGGCTAACATGAACAGCTATGCAGCACTGCTGGGCAGCGTGCAGATACAGAGAGGTGTGGGAGCGTCGACAAACGGTGACGGTGCGTTCGGAGGTTCGATTTCGCTCGCCACACAGGCGCCTCAGGTGAAGCCGTTCGCCGAGCTGACCGGCTCCTACGGCACCTACAACACCTACAACACGGGTGCAAGCTTCTCCACCGGACTGCTCTTCAACCACCTGATATTCGACGGCGCATACCACGAAACGGCAACCGACGGATTCGTTGACGGCACTCGCGGACGCTCGGGCTCATACTACGGCGGACTGACATGGCTGGGCGACAACTTCCAGATAAGATACAAGAATATCGGAAACTTCGAGAAGACCGGACAGGCCTGGAACTATATCACCGGACCGGAAGGAACTGAGTCTTACAAGCAGATATACGAGATGGGCATGGGACGCAGCAACACACTGCTCGGAAACTACGAGAAGGATGAGAACGGCAACTACAAGCTTACTCCATTCACCTACCGCGACGGCACTCCATGGGACCGCACGACGGACAATTTCTACCAGAACCACAACATCCTCTCTGCCACATGGCAACCCTCTGAACACTGGACTCACAATGCCGCCCTGCACTACACCTACGGACGCGGATACTACAAGGACCTGAAGGTGAAGAAGTCGCTGGCTGAGAAATTCGGCATCAACGAACGCAACGACGCTGGCAAGTTCATCAAGAGCGACGCCGTGAGACTGAAGGGACTCACACAGAACGCCTACGGACTGGTGTACAACGTGAACTACAAGGACGAGGAGTGGGACGTGACCGGAGGAGTGAACCTGCAGCAGTTCCGCGGCAGCCACTGGGGATATCTCACATACATCAAGGACGAGGCACTGGAACAGAAATACTTCGACAACCACGGCAAATACAAATACTACGACTCCGACGCACGCAAGGATGACTACAGCGCATTCGTGAAGGCAGCATACACATTCCTCGACAACTGGAACGTATTCGCCGACCTGCAGTACCGCCACGTGGGATACAAGACCGACGGCATCAACGACAAGTTCGTGACGGGAAGCGACGGCAACTACTACGCACAGCGACTCGACGTGGACGACGACTTCAACTTCTTCAACCCGAAGGCCGGTGTGAGCTACACCAACGGCGGACACAAGGCTTACGCATCGGTATCGCTCGCAAACCGTGAGCCGGAGCGCAACAACTATACCGACAACGGCAACTATCCTTACCCGAAGAAGGAGCAGGTGACCGACTATGAACTGGGATACCAGTATACTGGCAACAACTGGCACGCCGGAGCAAACTTCTACTATATGGCCTACGACAACCAGATTGCACAGACAGGACAGACGAGCGACATCGGCGAGGCACTGACCACAAACATCAAGGACTCCTACCGCATGGGTGTGGAGCTGACCGCAGGATGGGCACCACTCTCATGGCTGAGCGTGGAGGGAAACGCCGCTCTGAGCCAGAACAAGATAAAGGACTTCGACGAATATCTGGGCGACCACGTGAACCACTACGACAAGTCTACCCTCGCCTACTCGCCAAGCGCCATACTCAACGGATTCCTGGATTTCCACTATCAGGGTTTCAACGCCACATGGCACACCAACTTCGTGAGCAAGCAGTATGTGGACAACTCTGAGAGCAGCGAGCGCCAGCTGCCAAGCTTCTCTCAGACCGACATCAACATGAGCTACACCATCAACCTGAAGGGCTGCGGACTGAAGAGTGTGAAGCTCGGTCTTGACCTCAACAACATCTTCGACCGCCACTATGCCGTGATGGGCTACGACTGGGGATGGTATGAGGGCGACACCCGCAAGTCTTACCTGGGATATGTGCCGGCAGCGGGATTCACGATGATGGGTAACATCACGCTGAGATTCTAAGATGACGGGGAAAATCCCATCGAGATTATAAATGACGGAATACTTCCCACTGGGATCATAAGACTACATCATGACTGAATTTATCACCGAACACTGGCTCGACATCTTCACCACGCTGCTGGGCCTACTGTATATCTGGCTGGAATACCGCGCACATATCGCCCTCTGGCTCGTGAGCATCATAATGCCGGCTCTCGACATCTGGCTCTACTGGAGCCACGGGCTATACGGCGACGCCGGAATGGCGGCATACTACACCCTCGCCGGCATCTACGGATATGCCATGTGGCGATACGGCACGGCGATAAAGACGCTCTTCGCCAAAGGCGTGAGGATGGGCGACGCACCGAAGAACGCATTGCCCATCACCCACATGCCGGCAAGGAGATATGCTCCGGTGGCTGTGGCGTTCGTGGCGGCATGGGCGGCGACATACTGGATTCTGGTGGAGTTCACCAACAGTACGGTGCCGCTGCTCGACTCCTTCACCAACGCCCTGAGCTTCATCGGCCTGTGGGCGCTGGCAAAGAAATACATCGAGCAATGGCTGTTCTGGATTGCGGTAGACGTGGTGTGCTGCTATCTCTATGTGGTGAAGGGCATCCCCTTCAAGGCAGGACTCTACGGACTATATGTTGCAATCGCCGTAGCCGGCTACTTCAAGTGGAAGCGGATGATGAAAGAACAGACTGTCCGGGCATAGCAAGCGCTGACCGGACAACATATAACTGAATAAAAATAGAGGCCATCAACAAGAGGTGGTCTCTATTTTTTTGTATCGGAAAATTATTGCAATGGGAAATTATTGTATCGGATAATATTGCAACGGATAATATTGTATCGGATAATATTGCAACGGGAAATAAATGTCGTTCATCAGGCTATTTCCCCTATCGGCAATCAAGACTATAACCGCCTGTTCCATCCTCTGCCTATGATTTCTGCCAATCACTTCAGCCCCCTCTCGTTCTCCCCCGTTGGGGAGATGCTGGTTACTTCTACTTATGGTTAAGCTATTGATAATCAGCTGTCAATGGTGTCTGTCCCTCCCCTTCGGGGGAGGATAGGTGGGGGCTGGAAGTCTGCGGTCTTGCCATATCATGACAAATTACTCCGCCAATGAACTTCAGCCCCCTCTCGTTCTCAAACCCATCCTAACCTTCCCCAAGGGCAACCCATCCTAACCTTCCCCAAGGGAAGGGACAAGTTACTTCGCATACAGATTTCAGCCCCCACCTAACCTCAAACCCATCCTAACCTTCCCAAAGGGAAGGAACAAGTTACTTCGCATACAGATTTCAGCCCCCACCTAACCTCCCCCGAAGGGGAGGGACAGATACCATTGACTGCATGACAGTCGTTCGCAGCTGTCTGATTATCGTTTGTAGTTATCAGATTATCAATCGTTTATCAACAGCAATAGTAACTGTCCCTCCCCAACGGGGGAGGCTAGGTGGGGGCTGATGTTCATTGGCTGAATTGATTTGCTGAAGTCTTTGACAAAGCAGAGTAACTTATTCCTTCCCTTTGGGAAGGGTAGGATGGGTTTGGAGGATAGGTGGGGGCTGATGTCGGAAAGCGGTTCATATATATCATGACAAATCCGTCACTAAAACACGAATCCGTCCACGGCATAGAGAGGAACATTGGTGACCCATTCCTCCTCCTTGTAGTCGTTCATCGAGATGCGGAATGCCTTGGGCGACTGATTGTCGGCAACGAACTGGCGCAGGCTTTTCGCCCTGACGTTCGTTTCTGCCCTTACCTCCAGCGGCACGATGGCATCTTCGTCATCCTGAAGCAGAAAGTCTATCTCCTGTGTGCTGGCTGCCTTTGAATAATAATATGGCGAGTATCTGAGGATGAGCTGCTGGAACACATACTGTTCGGTCAGCGCTCCCTTGAATTCGGTGAAGATACTGTTACCAGCCACTATAGTAGAGGGCTTCAGACTGGACATGGCGCCAAGCAGCCCCACATCGAGCACGAAAATCTTGAACGCCGCCCTGTCTTCATAACTCACAAGCGGCAACCGGGGAGCCTTCACGTTACACACCTTGTATATCAGTCCGGCATCCTGAAGCCACTGCAGGGCTATCTCATATTCACGCGCCCTTGCCCCCTCTCTCACTACTCCATACACAAACTTCCTGTTCTCCTTGCTCAACTGTGCCGGAAGCGATTTCCACAAGTCCACGATGCGCGGCACAATTTCTGAAGGGGCATGCTTCGACATATCCCTCTGATAACTGCTGAGTATCGCCGTTTGCAGCGCCCTCACCTCCTTCCAGTCCCGGTTGCGACTGAAGCTCAACACCGCCTCGGGCATTCCGCCTACAAAGTAATAATACCTGAGCAGCTCCTGAAACTTGGGCGACAGCATCGCCATCATATTCCAGTCGCCGGCCATCAGCACTTCCGACAGGTTCTCCTCTCCCATCGCCATCACGAACTCCACGAAGCTCATCGGATGAAGGGTGAGAAAATCCACTTTTCCCACGGGGAATGACTCTCCGCGATGCAGCTCTATCCCGAGCAGCGATACGGCAGCGATAACATGATATCCGGGAGCATTCTCTGCAAAATATTTCAGCGAAGTGACGGCATGCGGAGCAGCCTGTATCTCATCGAGGAAAATCAGCGTGTCGCCCTCACTGCACGTCACACCCGTCACGGCACCTATAGCCGTGAGAATCCTCGGAATATCGAAATCCTGTTCAAAGAGATTGCGCAATATCTTCATCTCCTCAAAGTTGACATAAGCCAGCTGCCTGTAGTTTCGGCGTGCAAACTCCTTCACGAGCCAGGTCTTTCCCACCTGTCGCGCCCCCTCCACTATAAGAGGTTTACGATATGCCTTTGCCTTCCATTCCTGGAATTCTTTGATTGCCGTCCTTTCCATACCTTATACTTTTAATCCACAATAAACATACTGAACATACTAAGTCTCAAGCACTTAGCAACTATTCAAGCATCATTCCATACACATTTCGTGAGGGAACAAACACCGTTACTCACACATTTCGTGAGGGAACAAATACCGTTTCATACACATTTCGTGAGGGAATAACGCTGCAAATATACACATTTTATGAGGGAATGCAATAGGTTTCTCTCACATTTCGTGAGGGAACGGACGAAAAAATCCGGCAGGAACGCGACACGCAGGTCTACGTTTCTGCCGGATTATTATAATGCCTTTGTTTTAATCCAAATCTGTCATTAGGGCGTTTTTGGATTTAAACTTACTTGCAGTTAGGACACCAAGGCTTGAGCTGCTTGAAGAAATCGTTGCCCTTGTCGTCAACGAGGATGAATGCAGGGAAGTCCTCAACGGTGATCTTCCATATTGCCTCCATGCCCAGCTCCGGATATTCCACACACTCGATGCTCTTGATAGAGCTCTGTGAGAGCACTGCAGCCACACCACCGATGGTGCCGAGATAGAAACCGCCGTGCTTCTGGCATGCGTCGGTGACCACCTGTCCGCGGTTGCCCTTGGCAATCATCACGAGCGATGCTCCGTGTGACTGGAACTCGTCTACGTATGGGTCCATGCGGTTGGCAGTGGTAGGTCCCATAGATCCGCAAGGATATCCCTCCGGAGTCTTTGCCGGTCCGGCGTAGAGGATAGGATGATCCTTGAAGTATGCCGGCATCTCCTCTCCTGCGTCGAGACGCGCCTTGAGCTTGGCATGTGCGATGTCGCGCGCCACGATGATGGTGCCCTTCAGGTTTACGCGGGTGCTGACAGGATATTTCGTGAGTTCGGCGCGCACTGCGTCGATACCCTTGTCGAGGTCGATCTCGATACCCTTTGCTCCCTCGCCCGGCTTGCGGTATTCCTCAGGAATCAGCTCCGATGGGTTGCTGTCCATCTTCTCGATCCAGATACCGTCGGCATTGATCTTCGCCTTGATGTTGCGGTCTGCCGAGCAGCTCACTCCCATACCGATTGGGCAGCTTGCGCCGTGGCGTGGCAGACGGATCACGCGGATGTCATGAGCCAGGTATTTGCCTCCGAACTGTGCTCCGAGTCCGATCTTGTGTGCCTCCTCCAGGAGTTTGTTCTCCAGGTCGATGTCGCGGAAGGCGCGTCCAGTCTCGTCGCCGGTAGTAGGCAGCGAATCGTAGTATTTTATAGAGGCGAGCTTCACGGTGAGCAGGTTCTTCTCAGCCGATGTACCGCCGATTACGAATGCGATGTGGTATGGCGGACAAGCTGCCGTTCCGAGACTCTTCATTTTCTCCACGAGGAATGGGAGCAGTGTGCCCTCGTTCTGTATCGTGGCCTTTGTCATCGGATAGAAGTATGTCTTGTTGGCAGAACCGCCACCCTTTGCCACGCACACGAAGCGGTATTCGTCGCCCTCTGTAGCCTCGATGTCAATCTGTGCCGGCAGGTTGCAGCGTGTGTTCACCTCGTCATACATGTTGAGCGGTGCGTTCTGGGAGTAGCGCAGGTTGTCCTCGGTGAAGGTGTTGTAGACACCGCGAGAGAGAGCCTCCTCATCCTCGAAGTCTGTCCACACGCGCTGTCCCTTCTCTCCGTGGATGATGGCAGTACCGGTGTCCTGGCAGAACGGGAGGATTCCCTTAGCTGCCGTTTCGGCGTTGCGCAGGAACTGCAGAGCCACATACTTGTCGTTTTCAGAAGCCTCCGGGTCGCTGAGGATCTTGGCCACCTGCAGGTTGTGCTCTCTGCGGAGCATGAACTCCACGTCGTGGAAAGACTGCTGTGCCAGGGCTGTGAGCGCCTCTTTTGTCACCTTCAGGATTTTCTTTCCTTCGAACTCTCCTACCGACACACCCTCTTTGGTGAGCAGATAGTATTCAGTATTGTCCTTGCCCATCTGGAACATAGGAGCATACTTGAAATCTGGTTTTGTTGCCATAATGTTTTGTTTTTATAATATTATGTGTCTTTGATTTTCTTTTTTCCGCCTTGCGCCGGCTTGCCCATAGGGGCGTGAGCGCATGGCCTCGTCATGCTACAGTCGTATTGAGGGGGAAGCCAAGGCATCCACCACGTGCAAAGATACAGTTTTTGATTGGAAATGCAATGACAAGGAGTAGATTATTTTTGTGTTGCCTGGTCTTGAGGGGGATGCGATGATGAGACATCTGTAATTTGAACCGTAAAAACCGACAACGCCAGTAAAGGGAGTGGGTCTGCACTCCTTTGTCTTAGCCAATACATCGGCTGATGATTTTAAGACAAAAACCAAGATAAGCCCAAGGCGGATTACTCTGCTTCTGATTTCAACCAATCACTTCAGCCCCCACCTATCCTCCCCCGTAGGGGAGGGACAGTTACTATTGCTATTGATAAGCCAATGATAATCAGATAACTACAAACGACAAAAATACTAACAATGGTATCTGTCCCTCCCCTACGGGGGAGGTTAGGTGGGGGCTGTTGCCGATATGCTGAGTAACAACTTTTATATAAGAACAAAAACCAAGATAAACCCAAGGCGGATTACTCTGCTTCTGATTTCAACCAATCACTTCAGCCCCCACCTATCCTCCCCCGTAGGGGAGGGACAGTTACTATTGCTATTGATAAGCCAATGATAATCAGATAACTACAAACGACAAAAATACTAACAATGGTATCTGTCCCTCCCCTACGGGGGAGGTTAGGTGGGGGCTGTTGCCGATATGCTGAGTAACAACTTTTATATAAGAACAAAAACCAAGATAAACCCAAGGCGGATTACTCTGCTTCTGATTTCAACCAATCACTTCAGCCCCCACCTAACCTCCCCCGAAGGGGAGGGACTGTTACTCTGCTTTGACATAGACTGGTGGATGCAGGTTACTATAGTTAATGATAAGTCACCGATAATCAGATTGCCATGGGTAATAATCAAATTGTCATGGGTAATAATCAGATAGCCAATGGTATCTGTCCCTCCCCTACGGGGGAGGTTAGGTGGGGGCTGGATGGCAGTATGCGGAGTAATAATTATTGTTCCCCCACAGTTCAGAATTACGAATAGATAACAACTTTCCTGCGCAGCCGGTTTATCTCTCTAAGTTTTTGTCTGAAAATCTGAGGACAAGATGCCAGGAAAGGGAGTGCCCCAGCACTCGCAAATCCCAATAAATCCTTAAGCTAAATCCAAGAATCATTGACTAAAATATAATCAAAAAAAGATCCGTGAAAGACCAATCCGTGTCAAGTCCGTGGTATCCGTGTTTCTTTTTTTATTTGTGTCCCTGCCGCAGGCTGGGGACACAACGGCAACACGGAATAAATTTATCTGTGAGTAACACGCAATTACAATATCTGTGAGTAACACGCAATTACAATATCTGTGTTGTATATTCGCTATTGCCCGTCGCAAAAGAGATTTTTCACCATAATATATATGTTGAATCAGTTTTTTAGTTTATCTTTGCATAAGATAAGCTTCGGCTCGGCATAAGAAATAAATGTATTTACTTCATTCTGCTCTCGCCTTGCATTATCTTTGCATAAGATAAGCTGCGGCTCGGCATAAG
>ERZ772863.1184-NODE-1184-length-24448-cov-9.925429_pt1 | contig 24448 bp, 20 predicted proteins | sample MGYA00512134_ERZ772863 | MGnify/ENA primary metagenome ERZ772863 (study PRJEB29015, sample SAMEA2737659) | human gut metagenome | biome: human gut; feature: human-associated habitat; material: faeces | place: China | collected 2012 ...
AGTAACAAAAAAATGTCGTATTTATGCGGCGTGTGGCGTTTCGCAAACGCCTAATTCCATTATTTATAATGAAAGGACTTTAATCATGAATTTACAAGATACAAAAAAACGCAATGACATTATCCTTATCATCTGCGTTGTCGTTGCTGCTGTCATTTGTTTTGCCGCTTACAAACTATATTTTCACAAATCAGGTAAGTTTGTCACAGTCAAAGTTAACGGAAAAATCACCGCCTCCTATCCTATTGATACAGATAAAACTGTTACTGTTGAAGGTATAAATGGTGGAAAAAACATTCTGAAAATCAGCGAAGGTACTGCCGATATGATTGACGCAGATTGTCCTGACCAGACTTGTGTCAAGAAACACAGTATAAAATATGAAGGAGAAACTATTGTCTGCCTGCCGCATAAGGTGGTAATCTCAATAGATAATTCTGCAAATACCGATGAGGATGCCCCTGACGCAGTGGTTAAATAGTTAAAGAATTAGAGAAGCGAAGGACTCTATAAATTTTTAGCAAAATATTGATTTAAATCAAAAAGGCTCATAATCACTTTAAAAGAAAAGCCATTTTGAATTGTGCAGCAATTCAAAATCATACAGCAATTTTAGCTTATATGGCATTTCAAAAAATTATGAGCCTTTTTTATTATGTTTTTGTAATATTTTACTCAAAATCGTAAATTTAAATCAAATTTAAAAATTAAAGTCTTTTAAAACCATGTATCAGCAATAGTAATTGAACAACATACCACTATACAACGAAGTAATGTACGAATAACCTACGCCTTCCTTTGTGTAGTTTGGATATGAAACAAGAAGCTTATCTACATATTCCATAGGGTCAAGTTTTACACTCTCACTTTTACCAAGCAGACGCTTTGACAAATCTGAATCCTTTGAAAAAAGTTTCTGCATTTCTCCGTCATTTATCGCCTGAACTGCAAGTGATTCATCTATTCTTATCGTGCCATCCTCTTCAAACATAAGACCACACGACTCCATCTCTGATTTAAACGGCTCTACAAGATACCCAAGTTCTGATGCAAGCTTTGATGTTTTATCCGACACTTTTGCATATTCGTTCGAGCCCTCTATCATATAATTGTAAGCATCTTTGATTTTATTCAGGCTCGTAAGTATTTTTTCACTGTCCGGTCTATATTGTATTCTGACATTCTCATCGGCATCGGTCACGTCTTTCAACGATACTTTCAACGCTTTTCCTATTGTAAATTCATTTGCCAGTGTACTCTTAGGTACACCATCCATATAAAACTTAGAGCTTGACGACTCCTCATTGAGTTCATTAAGTCCGAAATAATCTACTATTCCAAGCTTTCCGTCACTGTTTCTGTCTGTCAGTGTAAAAATTCTTTCATCACCGCTTTTTCCGGTTGCATCAGAAACAATGCTCATTCTCACTCGGTCATCAGATGTATTTGATACAATTCCAACATTCAAGCCTATATTTGCCTTATTTATAAATGAAGCTACGCCATTCATAACTTGCGCATTGTCAGCATCTTTTCCTACATTATACTGAAAATCATACATGTCATCCAAAACACTTATTCTGAATTTATATGTTCCCCCAGGCAGACTTCCGCTTGATGGATACAACGGATTTCCAAGATTATGCTGAGGTGTGGCAAGATGCTCAATTTTCAATGAAAATTCATCAGGAAGTTTTTCCTCGTCATCATCAACAATCTGAACTCCTGCTTTTTCAGAATCTGAAGCATATGCTTTTTTCTTTGAAAACACACCGTCCGGCGATGTATCTGCAAGTTCCTTAAGCCCTGTTCCAAGCAGCATTGACGATTCTTTTATTCCAAGTGCAAATGACTGTTTTGCATCAGTAAGCTTTACTAAATATATCGGAGATGTCTTTGTTTTTTTTGCAATCCGATTCATAACGCTTCTCAGCTCTGATGCTTTATGTGTATCGTATTTCGTCAACTCTTTCGGACGGTACTGCGTAAGCAGATGATTATAAACAGCGGTATCCATCTTGAACATCCCCTTTCTTTTTCATTAAATTCATTCTTTTCATTTTTCGATTATAAATGAATGCCTAAGTGTAAAAAATTGCATTCTCTTATAATCGTATCACATTTTTGTTTTTTTTTAAAGGGGATGATAAAAATTTATTCTTACTCAGCAAGTACTATCTCTTCCAAGAATTTTGCCGCATCTCTTATGCAGTCCTGACATCCTCTTAAAACAACTCCTGTCTCCACGCCTTTAAGGTCTTTACAGCGTGTTGCTTTGTTCTGGTCGAGAAATTTTTTTAATATTTGTCTTGAATACTGATATGTTTCCCCTTTACTTATCGGATTATCAAGGTTTCCGCAGCTGTTTTTCATTCCCGCTATAACGCATGCACCCGTAAGTGCACCGCATGTTCCTTCCATGCCGCCCATTCCAAGTCCTAATGCTTCTGTTGCTTTAAACATGCTCTCCTCGTCCATTCCGACAAGGTCACAATATGTACAGGCAACCGCCTGTGCGCAATTATATCCTTTATTGTGTCTCTCTATTGTTTTCTCTACTCTTGTTTCCATGTTTTTGCTTTCCTTTCTTTTATCTTAATTTTTTATTTTTCATACAAGGAGCAAAGTACCTTTTGCCCCAATATCTTTTTATATTGTATCACAAAACCTCTTTGACGTAATCATCTTTATTTGCATATATCAAACTTATAAATATAAATGATATAACTGATACAACACAAAAAAGCATGGGAAAATCAATCCTTTACCGCAAGTTCTGCCGGCGGTCTTGATATTATATTGTTTACCGTAAGTATGCTGAGTATTATATTTACCACAAAAATGACAACTATAAGAAGCAATAAATCATCAACTTTTTTGTACATTCGTACTATTGAACTGTCTGATTTCATGAAATTTTCAAGCACCCACTTGTCAACCACCTCTTCATCCTTATTTTCAGGCATTTTTCCGCATATAAGTGATGACTCTTCGAAATAAATATATCCGAATTTATCGTTTCAAGCATTATAAGAATGGCGAACCCCAAAAAACAGTACGAATAAACTCCGTACTGTTTTTAATCCAGTGTATTGTATCAATGATACAATATACTAATATCTTCTGCCTTCTTCCTCTTTTCCAAGGAATCTCATCGCATTGTGAATATCATCATCACTATAGCTCTTTTTAGCATATATGTGAAGTCCGTTCTTTCTTCTGCATTCCGGACATACAGCTCCGAAATCTATCGTTTTTCCACAAACCTGACAATGAATCGGTGTGATGTGCTCACCTTCTTTGTACTGGATACGACCTTCTCTTATCCATCTTCTAACCTTTGCAACCGGTATTCCAAAATGATCTGCAACATCTATTTCCTTTACATCATTCTCTCTGATGTAGTCTTTAACCTCTGCAAATAAGTTTAAATCCTTGCACTCGGGACATATCTCGTCTCTGTACATTTTGTTAAGTATGCGTCCGCATTGCTTGCACTCATGTACATTCTCATCTGTCTTTCTTTCAAGGTTTTTCCTCTCAAGCCTCATGTGCAATCCCTCCAATTCATCGATATGCCTATATCTATTTTCCTAAAAATTCCTTGCCGCCCATGTATGGTCTGAGTGCTTCAGGAATGCGAACATTTCCATCTGCCTGAAGATTATTTTCAAGGAAAGCTATAAGCATTCTAGGTGGTGCAACAACTGTATTGTTGAGAGTATGTGCAAAATATTTTTCTCCATTCTCTCCACGGACACGAATCTGAAGACGACGAGCCTGTGCATCTCCAAGATTTGAGCAGCTTCCCACTTCAAAATATTTCTTCTGACGTGGTGACCATGCTTCAACGTCGATAGATTTAACTTTAAGATCTGCTAAATCACCTGAACAGCACTCAAGCGTGCGTACAGGTATATCAAGACTCCTGAACAAATCAACTGTATTCTGCCATAATTTGTCAAACCACATTTTGCTTTCTTCCGGCTTACATACAACTATCATTTCCTGCTTTTCAAACTGATGTATACGATAAACTCCACGCTCTTCTATTCCATGAGCACCTTTCTCTTTTCTAAAGCAAGGAGAATAACTTGTAAGAGTTTTTGGAAGTTCTTTCTCGTCAACAATTGTATCTATAAATTTACCAATCATTGAATGCTCACTTGTTCCGATAAGGTATAAATCTTCACCCTCTATCTTATACATCATGGCATCCATCTCGGCGAAACTCATAACACCAGTAACTACATTGCTTCTAATCATAAAAGGTGGTACACAATATGTGAATCCTCTGTCAATCATAAAATCTCTTGCATAAGATATAACTGCCGAATGAAGTCTCGCAATATCTCCCATAAGATAATAGAAACCGTTTCCTGCAACTTTTCCTGCTGCATCAAGGTCAATACCATCAAATTTTTCCATGATTTCTGTATGATAAGGTACTTCAAAATCAGGAACTACAGGCTCACCAAACTTCTCAATCTCAACATTTTCACTGTCATCCTTACCGATAGGAACACTTGGGTCAATGATGTTTGGAATAACCATCATTCTCTCTTTAACTTTTTCCTGATATTCTTTTTCAAGCTCTTCTAACTCTGCAAGCTTTTCAGCATTTTTTGAAACTTCTGCTTTCTTTGCCTCTGCTTCTTCTTTCTTACCCTGTGCCATGAGTGCGCCAATCTCTTTTGAGATTGACTTTCTTGAAGCACGAAGTGCATCCGCATCCTGCTTTGCTTGTCTTGACTTAGCATCAAACTCTATAACCTCGTCTACTAACGGAAGCTTGTCATCCTGAAACTTATTTTTAATGTTCTGTTTAACAATATCCGGATTTTCTCTCAGAAATCTTATGTCAATCATTTTTTATCTCCTTTAACTTTTCTTCAATATTAAATCATAAATATTATTTTACACACATTTATGCGATAATGCAACCTGTAACAGTATCGTACTAATTTGTCTCCTTTGACTTACTTTCAAGGAAACATTTTTCAAATACATTGCTTCTCACTGCACCGTAATACATATCGCCCTCAAACATCTCACAGCCTATTTTCTTTGCAAATTCCTCCTGCATAGGCGTATGTATTCCTCCACATGTGACTGTAAGGTCTAAACTTTTTGCCATCTCCACGGTTTTACTCAGAATAATGCATTCTTTCTTTGAAGTCATATATTTATTAAAATATTCACCGTGGAACTTTATACCTGTCACACTCAGTTTCCTAATGGAATGTACTGCCGTATGGTCAGTTCCGAATCTGCTTATGATGACTTTGTATCCTCTTGCACATAATTCTTCTATAGCCATCTCAAGCACTGTAGTCATATCGGCAAGATACCTCTCCTGAATTTCTATAATAACATTTTCAGGCTCAATGCCATTCTGTTTCACTACAATATCATCTATCTTTTTAACAATATTTTTATCTGAAAGTTCACTTGCAGTCATCTCAATTGAAAACGGAACTATTTTATTGCCCATTTTTTTCCATGCACCAACACTGCAGCATACCAAAGACAATGTAGCAAGTGCAAAGCTGTTCAGCTTTCCGCCACGCTCAATAAGTCTCATCAAATCGTCAGATTCAAGAACCTGACCATCATTCAACTGAACCCTTGGTACTGCTTTGCAGCCTACAATATTATCTTTATCACCGCATATTCTAGGCATATAGCATATCTCTATGTCATGATTTCTTACCGCATCATGAATCTGCTCGATAACATCTTCCTCTTTAAACTGTTCACTCTTAAGGTCATCAGTATAAATAGCATAATGATTTCCACGAAGCCCTTTGATGCTTCTTCTCGCCATGTCAGCTTTTTCAAGCATTTCAAGCAATTCACAATCCGTTTCCTGTACAAGATAAATTCCTGTGGTTGTACCAAACTCTATATTTACTTCTTTTTCTTCTTCACTTGCAATATTTCTTGACTTAACCATAGATGACATCATCTTCAAAAGATCTTTGTGACGTTCGTATTTCAAAAGCACAACAAAATAATCTCCATCAACCCTTGAGCAGACACCATCCTGTGCAAGATTTGCAAGAAGCGTCTTTGAAAACTCTTCCAAAATTCTGTTACTTATTGAAAATCCATAATTGTGGCTGAATTTTCTAAACTCATTTATATCTGCACATACAAGAGCATAATGGTCATCATCTTTTCTGCCACTCAAGATTTTTTCTGCCGCATTCATAAATGATGCATACGGCATAAGTGATGTAATATTATCCTCAGCTTTAGCCTGTGCCGACTTAGCCATATTTATAAGTTTATTCTGACCTGATATTTCTTCTCTTTCTTTATCAAGAACTGCCGAAATTCCATCAGCCATATCAACTATTCTGACCACTGAATAAATTTTATCCGGCTTTTTTCCACCATCATCTGAAACCGACACAGAACATATTTCAACATTTTTAAAAAGTGCGCTGTTGTCCCTTATTCGGTATATGTAACGGCTGCTGCCTGCTTTTTCTATTCTTTCTTTTATCCTTTTTTTGAATATTTCTACATCATCAGGATGAAACAGTTCAAGAATATCTGGCAAGTCATCCCATGTGTTTAAAAATTTTTCTTCCGAAAAAGCCTCGCCAAGACTTCCACTCATAGAAAACTTTTTTTCTTTTATATCGTATGTCCACATAGACTCCTTTAGATACTCCGAAACATATTTGAAACGTCTCGCATTTTCTTCAAACTCTGCCTCCATGCTTTTTCTTGACGTAATGTCCATAAGAACGCACAGATATACATCGTCTCCACTCTCATCATCAATCTTTCTTCCATTTACATAAACCCACTTAGTATGCCCCATTTTCCCAAGCAATCTGTGTTCAAAGCCCAAAAGTCCATGATTTTCCACAGTGGTGCCAAATGTACCCATAACCATTTTCATATCAGCCGGATGTATTATACGGTCACAATAGTCTCCAAAATTCATGTGAAATTCAGCTCTGGAATAACCTGAAAGCATAAAGTATCCGTCATTTGCATAAAGAATTTTCATGTCTTTCATTCGTATCTTGATTACTCCACCCGGGATGCTGTTTGCAATAACATCAATCTCATGTTTAGCCTTAAATACACTCTCAACATTATTTTTAGACTTTGTAACATCCTGACAAGAACAGAAAAATTTATTTTCCATCATATGTAAAATACTTTTTGCTGAAATCGCCAGCCATGCAATCGTCCCATCTTTTCTTTTTACCCTGCATTCAACTTTTACTGTTCCACCAGCTGCAAACTGCCTTGCAATAAGGTTTTTTACCTTCTGCTTTTCTTCGGGCAGGATAACCGCCATAAGACTGTTGTTATATTTTTCCTCAAATTCTTCTTTTGAATATTGAAGCATTGAGTAAAATTTCCTGCTGGCGTATGTAATTTCCATATCGCCGCCGGGTTTTGAAATGAAAAACGCACACTCCGATACATCAATCAATTTTTCAAAAATTTTTCCATCCATCTTAATCCCCCTTTTCCAAATCCCAAATAACTTTTATCCCCCGGTAATGCATCAGATGTACTGAGGTAACACCTTTTCTTAATCCGGCAGGTATTTAATTATCATGGATTTAAGATCATCAAGCTTAACAGGCTTAAACAGCCAGTCATTCATTCCGGCTGCCTTATATTCTGTTTCAACACCTGTTATGGCATTTGCAGTAAGTGCAATAACAGGTACATTTTTACAATACTCCGATGACATGGCTCTGATATATTTTGTAGTTTCAACCCCATCCATCTCAGGCATCATATGATCCATAAAAATCATATCATACTGTCTGCCTCTGCCAAGTGCCTTTAAAATTGCCTCTCCACTTGAAAATACTTCCGGAATAACCCCAAACTCTCTCAATTGGGTTACAGCAACCCTTAAATTAACTTTATTATCATCGACAACAGCAACCCTCGCGTCTTTAAATTTCTCGTTTGAAACTTCCTGTGTTTTTTTAGGAACGCTGTCAATATCAGTCTCAACTTCGCTGCTTAGATTTTTTCTCACTATACCTTTTTGAGGTACATAAGCCTCCTTAGCCATATCAGATTTCTTTTCAAATAAAACCCTGTAAACCTTAAACAGGTCAAAAGGCTTTCTTATGTACAATTCTGGTACATCATTTTCAGAAAAAACAGTATAAAATTCAAGCAATGCTATTTTTTCTATATTGCCAAACATATCATTATCAGCCAATATATTTTTAACTCTTTGATAATCAAAGTAATTATATATAAAAATTTTGTCACTATCCGAATATATATTATACACTTCCCTGCCAATCTCGTCTATGGAATTGACACAAATTGTATTCTGACCAAGCTGTTTGAGAATTTCAAGCAGATGCTTTCTGCTACTGTAATCATTTTCATATACAAATATAACTTTATTCTTATATTTTTCAAGGGCATGTTTTTTAATATCAGTATTTTGTTCTTCACATACTCTCTGTCTTATCTTAGCAGTAAAACAACTTCCCACATTGTACTCACTCTGAACCTCTATACTTCCGTTCATCATCTGTACAATATTCTTTGCAAGAGCGAGACCTAACCCGGTTCCCTCCCTTTTTCTGTTACGCATGGCATCAACCTGACTGAACTGATTGAACAGCTTGTCCATATCCTCATCTCTAATGCCTATACCCGTGTCACTTATTGCAAAACTAAGCTCCACAACATCGTCATTTATATATCTTGAATCTATGTCAAGTTTAATTTTACCCTTGTCAGTAAATTTAACTGCATTGCTTAATATATTAACAAGTACCTGATTTATCCTGGCACAATCACCATAAAGACAAACCGGAATATCTTTTGACATCAAAACTTCAAACTCAAGTTTTTTATCAAAAATTCTTGCCGCAATGACATTCTCTATACCCTCAATAAATGTGTCAAACCGATATTCAACGGGACAAAGTTCCATCTTTCCCGCATCTATTTTTGAAAAATCCAAAACATCATTTATAATAGACAAAAGTGAATCTGCCGCCGTCTGTATTGTATCAACATACTCGTGTTCAAGTTCGGTAAGTTCGCATTTACCTAAAATATCAGCCATTCCGCATATCGCATTCATAGGCGTTCTTATTTCATGTGACATATTTGCAATGAATGTACTTTTAGCTTTATTGGCTTCCTCAGCAGCTTCACGGGCTTCAATTTCCTTATGATTTGCCTGCATGATAAGTATAGGATTTTGCAAAGTCATCTGCATTATAAGGCAGCCGAGCGCACTGCTTGCCCCTATGACCATCAGCATCGGATTAAGCATCTGTACAAGCATAGCAACCAAACTCAAAAACATAAACAAGACAGTAACGAGCTTGTAACGCATTTCCATAACACTGTCTTTTGAAAAAGCCTGAAACATAGCTGCTGCAAAATAATATATAGTGCACACAAGCAAAACAGGCATAAACGGTCCACGCTGATACCCTCCCTCTACGGAATATTTAAACAAAGCATTCGTAAAGTAATCTGTCCATATCATACATTGCTCAATAGCCGCCGGAATAAACCAAAGTAACTTTCTTCCTTTAAAATTGTCATTTTCTTTTGCCAAAGATACTATATACAAAAAGTACATGCATGGCACTAAATGCTGAAATGAATATGCCACCATCTGTCCCAGATAATTAAGCACTATCATCTCGTGAAAATGCCTTATAAGCACAAGGCTTGCAAACATATCCGTCACACAGCAGGCAAAACAGATTATTAAAAAGTATCCATATATTCTTCTCGAAAGTTTGCCAAGCTCAGCAACCCGATAGTAATATATTATGAGCACCATCAAAACAACTGACGATGCCATGTAAAAATCATAATTCCAATTCATTCAGAGCCTCACCTCTCCAAAAAGTTTAACCCTTTTATCAAAATTCATCGTACCAAATATAATTTTAACATATGTGTAATATTACATCAACAATTCGTATCACCCATAGATTACAATTTTTTGGCTGTTTGGCAAACGCTGAATGATTTTGAACTCACTTAATGTACTGTATCAATGACTTTCAATCTTATTTTTCACACTATATTCCTGCACACATCAAGCAATGCTTCACATCCCTCTTTAACATCTCTGTATGTTTCATCAAAGTTTCCTGTATACCAAGGATCGGCAATATCTCTTCCACTCCCAGCAAATTCAAGCAACAGTGACACCTTCCCATCAGAATCTCCGCCAAAAATACGCATCATATTTTTATAATTCCACTTGTCCATTCCAATTATATAATCAAACTTATCATAGTCACTCTTTCTTACTTGAGACGCGAAGTGCGGCTGCATCGGTATCCCCAGCTCGTTCATTTTTTGAACTGTTCCTCTGTGCGGCGGATTGCCTATCTCCTCCGTGCTGGTTGCTTTTGAATCAATAAAAATTTTATCGGCAAGACTGGCTTTGTTTACCATGTCTTGAAAAACGAATTGTGCCATTGTGCTGCGGCAGATGTTGCCGTGGCAGATGAAAAGTATTTTAATCATTGTTTTGTTTCTCCTTGTTTTGCCCCGGAATGCCCTGTTTGCAAGGGATTATCGACTTTTCCGGGCATCGTATTTTTCTTCTCTAAAACTACACTTTTTGCAAAATAACGCAAAACGGAGCAAATCAATGCCTTGTGTAGTAGTCAAATCGTAGTCAGTTAAGGGGGTTCAGACTACTGATGGGGGTGTGCATTATTTAACAAAAGGATGTGCAGAAATCATCTATATCCCCTTTTTATTATTGACTATCTATATTAATTAAATTTTCATAAATTTATCATTCCTTTTAGGATAGCATGATCTGGTAATCCTCTTATCCCCAAATAATCATCTTTCGTTTTTCCAATATAACCATTACAATCCGAAACAAAACTCCAATCGTATGTTGCTTTAGGACTTTGAGATGAATCCGGATATTTATTATTTACATCTATTTCTGTTGATGATATTATCCAATCCAACCCTTGTTTATTTTTATTATCATCACTTTCATCCTCTTTAAAAACATGACTAAAATAGCCATTGATTATACGCGGTCCATTTACATTAAAAGCATTATCAAGTTTCTTTGCTAATACTGTACTTGTACAATTGAAATCACCTAAACAAATAAAACTATTATTAATACCTTTCAAATGTTCTTTTAAATATTCATATTGCTTTTCTTTTGTATTACCGCCTGTTTTAATACGGATTCCAATAATACTTAACTTCTTTCTTTCAATTTCAATATCAACTTGTAAAAATTCAGGAATCTCAATATTTGAAATATCATTTGAAACAACTGAAAACAATTTATAATTGATTGTTTTTCTTATACCTATGCAAACTTGATTATAGCCTTTAGAACAATAAGACGAACAATATATGTCATATTCGGATTCCAATGCATATTGAAAGTCTTCCCATCCTTTGGTCTGACAAAATTCCGTAAGTACAAATACATCTGCTGTTTTTAAGTAATTTACAACAAATTTGGGAATTTCATACCCCCTTCCACCCATTGCATGTAGATTCCACTCTAAATATTTGATTTCCATGTTTACTCCATAATTTCCAATTTATCTGCTTCTTAACTTGAAATTTACCTTCTAATACTATAAATACTTCTTAAATGCCTTCTTCATCTTCATGCAAATATCCATAATATAATCAAACTGCTGTGACCACGCAGCACGATCATCCAATATCACTTCTTTTTCAATAATAATACGGCTTGCCTTTCTTTCAGGTAGTTCTCTCCAATCAAGAGTAACTCCCATTACTAATTCAATCTCATCTTTATGCAAAAACAAACTTCTGAAAAGTTCCTTATCATCATTTATGTACAATTCAACATCAATCGCATTTCTTTTTTGAATTTGAGATACTGCGATATGACAAGCTGATGAACCAATACTAAAATCCATCCAGTGGTCTGTTGTTGGTTTTCTCTTATTAAATGCTTTGTTAAATTCTGCGTTCTGAAAGGCATAATCATTGAACGCCTGCCAATATTCCAGCCTCTGCTGCTGTGTTGGATTTGTAGCAGTTGTCTTCTTAATCTCCTTCGTCCAATTATTTGGTCTTTCCACTACTGTAAATGATGGAGCAATATCAGAATCTCCTATCTGGAACAGCTTTATTTCACACAAGAAGAATCCAATCTTGTCATCCGTATGGTTATTAAGCCACTCAACTGCTGCCTTGTGTTCCTCTCGTGCGTGTTTTACTACCCAAATAACCACGTCTGCGTCTTTCCCGGATGCATAAGTAATCAATTTGCCAAGATGGTCATGATCCGTGTCTTCTAATTGATTTTCAATGATAATCTTTCTGTCGGTGCCTGTTTCAGATGCATAAATATCAACATTGAAATCTCCAACAGATGATTCTGTCTCATCAACTGTAATATCAAGACCAACAGCATCTGCAAGCAGGTCAACATTCTCCGCTACCCAAGGGGTAAAGTTCAAAGCCTCATGTGGCCACACACTTCTTAAATCAGTTATTTCCTTTAATGTACCCAAGTTTATCATTATGCCTTATCCTCCAATCATAAAAGCATCCTACAATATCTCAGATGCCATTAACAGCCAACTATGTATAACAAAATGTTTTTACTTTGTTTTCAATTTACATTATATCAGCCAATGCATATTTTTACCAGTCAAAAAGGCACCCAAGCTATAAGCCTGAGTGCCACAAATCTATATCAATATTCTAGTATCAAACCACCTTGAACATATTCTGTTTCAAAGGCTTATCGTCCTTGTCCGAAAGTCCCACCTCTTTTCTTGCATTTTCCAATCCCTGCATCTTCTGAAGTTCTTTCTCCGCATCCTCAAGTCCAACATGGGTGTAAACATTAAGTGTCACGGCAATATCCGAATGCCCCATGAGGTACTGCAGCGTTTTAGGATTCATTCCCGATTTTGCCATATTCGAGCAATAGGTGTGTCGGCATACATGAGGCGTGATATTTGGCATCTGCACCCGGTAGATGTCATTGTATCTGCCGACCATATGATTGAAACGATGTTGCCAGTGCATTGCCACAAGTGGCATTCCATTATCATCGTAAAACAGGAATCCACTATATCCATCTATGGACTTCTCCACTTTCGGTGCATTTCTGTCCTCTATGATTGCCTGAAACATCTGTGCCACATCCTCTATGATTGGCAGTACTCTTGTTCCGGCATCTGTCTTTGTGGTTTCTATGATGTATCGCATATCCGATGTTCTCTGCAACTGGTGGTCAATATTCACAGTTCTGTTCTCAAGATCAATGTTCTTCAGCGTCAGTCCACAAAATTCCGATATTCACATTCCCGTATGAAAGAGTATGTACACCACTTCATAGTATTTGCAGTACACCACATCGTCATGCACAAACTTCAGGAACTTTCTCATCTGGTCTTTTGTAATTGCCTCTCTTGTGACTGCGTCATTTACCAATACCCCGGCAAGCTGGAATCCGAATGGATTCTTTACCAGAATGTCATCATCCACCGCCATCTGAAAGGCCGGGCGCAACACTCCCCGGATGGTATGAATGGAACTGTAGCTTTTCCCATCCTCTTGCTGCAATTTGATAAAGAACAGCCTTGCATCGGATGTTTTCACACTTCGTATCGTCTTTTTGCCAAATGCTTCCTTCGCAAGTAATCTCTGTACGGTAACATATCCCTGTTTCGTGCTTTGCCTTACTCCTGTCTTTGTTTTCAAATATCGGTCTACCAGTTCACAGACAGTCATCTGTCCGTCTACGATATTTACAAGCAAATCCAAATCTGTATTTACCTGTTTTTCCAATTCACGAAGGGAAAGGGCATTATTTCTTGCCCTTTGGAAGTTTGTCCGTAGGCTCCAGTTTCCAACTGTATACAAAATGTGGTTTTCCATCAATATGATATTTATATTGATATTTTCCATCTGCTCTTACACACTCTCCCGGTCTACGGACTCTTCTTTTAGAATCACGCATTGTCTGTCCTCTTCCCGCCTTTGCCATTATACCCGCATCCTTAGTTCTGGATGATTACGCAGATACCTTTCAAAGGCAACACGAAGAATCAGCTTGCGTTCTCCGTAGTATGTCAGAAAATCTTCTCCATCCGTATTACTCAATAAATCATAAAATTTTCTCCGGCTCAAAACAAAATATTCAAATGAGAGGACTTAAAAATCAAATAATTTTGCTCCCTTTATTATTCTTAAACACCAATTCTACTTTAAATATTTTACTTCTCTTTATTGTTCTTCAATACCAGTCTCTTATGCTTTGAAGAATATACCCAGTATTTTGAAGACAGTTTCGGACAGCTCTTTGTCTTGATTGAAGACACTTTCACTGCTTTTGCCAGATATGGTTTCCACGAAATACCAGCTTCTCCATATGCTTTTCCTGATTTGTAGTAGTTGTCATAAACAGCCGCTTTACCTGCAATTCCTGCCACTTCATAGCGTCCAATAATGGCACCTTTTACTACTTTCTTTCCTCCTTTAACTGTACCGATATTATAATTGCAGGCTGCCGCTTCTTTTTCTCTTCCTCTCGCATACGCTTCCTGCCATCCTGCTATTCCACCTATGTAACTGACTGCATTTGTTTTTGTAGAAACACTTCCTGTATTATAACAGTTACGCACATTACAGATGTCTGCCGCTATACCGCCTACTTTTACCCCACCGGTTTTTACATTTGCTGCAATCTTTCCTGTATTATAGCTTTCAGTGATTGAGGCTACATTTAAACCACCTATACCGCCTGCTCCTGATTCGATACCTGTTTTGCCTCCTGCCACTCCCGATATCTGAACTGCTCCCGTATTATAACATCTCATGATTCTTGTGTCTGTTTTGCTTGCAGCATTTACAATTCCTGCTGCAACTGTTCCAACATCATTACTGTTATTTGATGCGCTAATCTTTCCGGTATTGTAGCATGATACCATCTTCTTACCAGCTCCATACACTTCACCTGCTATGCCAACTGCCTGAACTCCCCCACTTGCATAATCACCTTTGCTTACATTTTTTGCAGTGATAGTTCCTGTATTTTTGCTGCCTGTAATCCCCTTTATACTGCCAAACAGACCAATTGCACTAATTTTTTCACTTGCCCAGCGAAGATCGCCGTTTATCGTAATTTTTCCTGAATTTGAACATTTTATTGCCGTACTGTCATATGCTAAACCTGCAATTCCGTTTGCATCACCACCCTGGTCGTCTACGCTGTCTGCATCCTCACTATTGGTAGTGTCATATGCATTTACCGTAATATCCGCTTTGTTTACGCATTTTGTAAATGTGCATTTGCCGTTGGCTAATACTACTACTCCGGATGCACTGCTTGTAGTACCGCTGACTGTTATTTTTCCACTGACCGTAATATTTGAAAATGTACATTTGGTTGGATATGCTGCAAGTGCACTTGCCTTTCCACTCTTTTTTAACGATATGTTTACATTGCTTAACGTCAGATTTTTAAATGTTGCATTTTTTGCATATACAAAAAGACTCGCATAATCTGTGTATACACCGGCAGAATAAGTATAACCTTTAATCTTGTGCCCTTTTCCGTCTAATGTTCCTTTAAACTGCTTGTCCCATTTTGTAAATAAAGACGTGTTTGCCGGAACAGTAATATCTTTTGTCAGATAATAACTTCCTGATGGATTATCCTCAATCTTAAGGAAATCATCTGCCGAACTAATTGCTACCGCCTGTGCCGCCTGCGTTTTCTGTGGATGTGCAATTATAAAGCACCCTGTCATAAAAACTGCCGCAAATATTCCTGTTGTCACTCTTCTTTTCATGGCTGTTCCTCCTTGTTCAATGCTTTTCTAATGAATTTACAAACATTATACTGTGTTTAACATCAAATCAAGAAGGTTTGCGTGAGTGGTACATATATGGTGCGAATTGAATGTTGGCGACATTCCTTTTTAAATATGAAGTTTTAAAATTACAAATTTCTTATCTCCTATTTTCTGCCCTTCCATCTCCACTTTCCAAATCCACAGTTTTGTGCTGATTGATACACTGGCAGAATAATAGATTTCAGTTCTCCTGCAAATTCCGCATAATCAAGTCCTTCTCTGTAAACACGCTCCCTAATCTCGTCATTGTTAATATGTTCTTTGGCACATTTAACGAATTCATCATGAATTATGTCATACTTCCACATCAGCCGATACGATTGATACTCCTGTCTTGCCAGTTTTTCAAAATACATATCCCACTCAGGCAGATTATTGCTTTTAGAACTGTTGATACTCTTTGTTGTCGGATTCAGGTTCCACATTTCATCATGTGCCACATACGACCACGGAACAAAATGGTCAATCGACATGTCTTTTTCATTCAATATCTGACCACCATATATATCCCGCACCTGTTCTATTGACAAAATCATCTTCCAATACTTTTTAATCCTGTCAAGTTTGCGTTCCTGTGGCGGGTATAGTTTATCTGCAATTCCAGGTACACTTGGATTGCGCTTTTGAAGATATTTAATCATTTTGCATTCAAGCCATCCCCGGATAATTTCCTTATTTTTTACAATATATTTCATCCAATCTTCTTGGACTGTTATTTTAGTAGAAAGACCTTCAAATTCTTTAAAATAATAAATCAGCCTGCTTTCCTGATTAATTTTCGTAATCAGTTTACTTTCGCCTATATCCCATGTTTTTCCCTTTATATTTACCATAAAAGGTGCCTGCAGACGATACGGAACATTCCGTGTTAAAATTCTTTTTTTACTTATAATTTCCCTGTCATCAGTATTCTTTAAAAACTCTAATATAGTCGATTTTTTCTCACATGATTTTAATTGCGGATTTTTAGCCTTGATTAAATCTATCAGCCCCTCCAATGTATCTCTGGGTCCGAGGTTAAGATGATATTCCGTTACCATATACCATGCTTCTGCTATCATCTCATCGACCATCTCTTCATAATCTATTTCATTTTTGCCGTCAATTACATTTGTAATAAGCGCATCAAACCAAAAGAATTTATAACATTCACTGGTATTATCAAATAAACGTCCGAGATATTCGATATTTAGTTCTTCGGAATATGGTAACTGCATACACTCACCCTCCTTTCATTTATCTGCCGATTGCCTTTTTTATTTATCCGTTACATTATCCCTTTCACCTATCCCAATCGCACTGAGTCCCTTCTTCCGTCTATCTGAAGCACTGCTTTGGATGCCACAACATGACTGTCACCGTTTTTAAGCCATTTGACAACTTTTCCATCCTGCAGTATTAAAATATCAGCTTTCGAGTGGCTCTCAATTTTATATTTTTTAGCCGCCGCGTCAAATGTCACCGTACAATTATTCTCTGCTATGGCATTCATGTTTTTAAGGCTGTTTGATGCCAATGCATCCATTGCATCAGCCGTTGTTCCGATTGTTACAGTCTGTTCATTTCCATCTGTGAGATTCCATGTAAGACCGTGGTAAATTCCGTTTCCGTCACTTATCTTTCCGACAACAGCATTACTGTTTTTATTTTTCTGTTCATCCTTTTTGTCGTCTTTTTTGTCATTGTTCCTGTCAGAACTCTTATCTTTTTTCTTTTTCTTTTTCTTTTTTCGGCGTGTTTTCCTTTTTGTTCTCTTCCGACGTGAACCGTCATTGTAATCATCACTGCTCTTGTCATTATCATTTCCATAACGTCCAAGTCTTCTATCCGGCTGACTGTAGCCACCTGTCAGCCAGCCTGCAAGTATAAATATCAGTGCAAATACGTTAAGCAATGTAAAAAGATAAACTCCGACCATTAAAAATGGTCTTAACTGACTAAATAACAGCAGTACAAGCACCATTTCCGCTGATGTTGCAAATGTAAATACCGTCGGCAGAAACATTGTCTTTTTTCCCTCAGCCATAAACAACATTATCATTGAAAGAAAACATAATATTATCGGAATTACTATTGCCGCCCCACAAAATACCATTATCTTTGCTCCGCCCGCATTATTTATATACAAAACACTTTGTTTTATATCTCCCCATGTGTATGGTGATTTTAGTATATAATCATCAGAAAGAGCACCTGTTTTAAAATATGTATAACCAGCTTTTCCTCCGGTTTTCAAAACTTCCACTCCTGAAAGCGTCATGTCGCCTGCTCCTGCATTAAACTTACAAAACGGAAGCAGCAAAGACAATAATGCCAGCAACAGTAAAAGTCCTGCTATATTCTTCACCAGCCTGCCATGAGTTCTCATTTAAAAATCCTCCTTAGATTAATATGATGCATATTTTTGCACACAACAAAGTTTCGATATAAACCTTTACGATGAACGCTTATGCTTTAATTATATCATGTAATCATACGCAACATTCTCAAGTTTCCATTCCCCTGAAACTTTCTTATATGAAAAATCATATTCTGTCATTGAACTTCCTGTATCTCCATTGTATTTTTCGGAAGTTTCACGCACTACCAGCACTACATTTGCTTTATTTTTTCCAACCTTTGAAGCAACCTGTCTTACACATTCAACCTTAGTAGACTTTACTCTCTTATCAGGAGACATTTTCATTTCATTATCAATAATTTCCTTTATATCATCCTTTGTCATCTTATAATACGAAGATTTTTTGTCAATATTATTTAGCAGCTTATCCATCATATGGGAAATCTGCTCATTATCACTTGTCGATAATTTCACACATTTCTTATCATAAATTTCAGCCGGATGGTAGACCTCGTTAAGTTTTTTAATATAATCCACCGATTTGCTTTTAAGTACACTTTTCTGATACTGATTTTCCGCTGCAAATGAAACTCCTGCAACGACACATATTAACGCTCCACAACATAAAACTCTTAACATTTTTTTACCCATATTATACCTCTTTTCCATACATTTCGCCTTACCAAAAAATTTACTCATTGGTGCACAACCTGACATCAGGTGTCATGCTTGCGAGTGAACAATAACCATAAATTATCTCTTATATAATAACCTAAACAGATGCAACATAAAATATATTTTTTATTACATTTTCTGTGTTTTTTTAGAGTGAGCAGCTTATCATTGTTAATTTTTTAAATCATTTTATGATGTAAATGTCAAAAGACCTTTTAACCACAACATCCTTTTATAGTTCCATAAAAAATGCCACAGGAAACACGATAGATTCGTGACATCCTGTGACACTTGTTTTTTTATTATTCAAAATAATGCAGATATACATCATCAAGAGACAACTGCATTTCTTCTGTTATCTCATTATCCGGTATATCATCTATAATATGAAGTGAAAGCCCATCATCTCTTTGAATGATATTTCCAATTCTATATTTCTTTTCATACTCTCCTAATTCTTCTTTAGAACAGAGTATTTCCTTCACATAAGGACGCACCTCATTTATCAGCACAGACGGTGCCTGATTTTGTATTACCTTTCCTTTTTTTATAAGTATTACGCTGTCTGCAATACATTCTACATCGGCTGCTATATGCGTTGCCAGAATGATTATTTTCTCCCTTGCCATATCGACAATCATGTTTCGCATGGCAATGCGTTCCTTTGGGTCAAGACCCGCCGTTGGCTCATCAAGAATCAGAATTTCAGGCTTTCCAAGAAGTGCCTGTGCAAGCAGAAGACGTCTTTTCATTCCACCTGAAAATCCACCTGCTTTCCTCTTTCTGTCATCATACAAATGCACCGATTTAAGCAGTGTATCAATCTGTTCCTTAGTCTCTGTTTTTTTAATATCTAATCCCTTTAAAACTGCCATATACCGTAAAAATTCATACGCACTAAACTGTGAATATCCCACCTGCTCCTGCGGCATATATCCTACAATCTTTCGATAATCCGCACCCATTTCAAGTATCTCTTTTCCATCATACAAAATCTCACCGTCATCACGTTTAAGATTGTCTGTCAAAATATTCATAAGGGTTGATTTGCCGGCACCATTGGGACCTAAAAGTCCATATACCCCCTGAGTCATAGTCACTGAAAAACCGTCAAGTGCTCTCACATCATTATATTTTTTTATCAGATTTTTTATTTCCAGTTTCATATTTTTCTCCCATTTAATTGTATAATTTCACACCCACAAAAGCAAAATAGGCAGAATGCCAAATCCAAACAAAAGAACAGCCGCCACCAGACCTTTTTTTATTACCCTGCTAAGAACTTTAGTTATAAAACCTATTGCCCAAAGATACAACATATGAAGCACAAAAAATGCTATAATCACTGCAGACAACGGAACCCATACCGGAACCCTGAAAAACATCTGCAAACTGTTTGCTGGTGAAGAAAGTCCTGCACATCCAAAAACAGAAAACACATTATAAACCCATGGAATATATGTTATTACAGCAACTATCATACCACTCAGCATAACATTTCCATATTTATAACAGTCTGTTTTTTTTGTTCCACATGTTGATATTCTGATAAGACAATTCATCCTGCCGGTCTGTTCAATATACCATATCAACACGGACAACAGAGCCATCAGCATAAGACTGGCACATCTGCAAAGGAACAGTGCAAACTTCCCGTCTCCTTTTCCAAACAAAATATGGTATCCCTGCTCATAAATAAAGTCACCACCATTTTTATTCAGATATTTTCCATAGGCAACTACTTTTTTCAAACCGGGTTCTTTTTCCAGCTGTCTGCTGTAATACGCAATCACAGCGCCGGTATATTTTCCACCGTTTTTCTCTATTTTCTTATTTATTGCTGATAATTTCTTTTCTTTCGCATAAAGCGATTTCATTTTTTCTTCGGTATACTTTCCCTCTACCTGTTTCACATAATATTTATAATAAATCTCTTCCTTAGTAAAAAGTCTCTCACTGACAGGCTGATACACAATAAAGCCTATAATCATATAAAAAACACAGAACCAGATACCTTTTTGGTAAAAGCTCCATTTTCTGCATTCATATCCCCAAAGACCATGACCGCCAAGCAGTCTGCCCGCAATACACTCACGCAGTGCAAAAATCTTTTCTAACCCGCTTTTTTCTCTGAATGGCATAACATTGCAATAAAGCTTTCCAATCGTACATATGCATATTTCCAAAAACATGGCACATACTATCAGAACAAAAGGCATATACCCTATAGGATAGCCAAATATCATTAAATTTCTGTAATCCGATATTATAGAATCTACTGCCAGAAAAGCGGCAGGATTCAGCCATTTTAAAATTGCTAAAAAACTGTTGGCATCAATCTGACTGAAAAGAATCCAGCTGACTGCCATAATGCCCAAACCGATTATGTAAAATTTCCATGTATTTCTAAGCAGTAAAGCTGCAGTAAAAAATACTGCAAATAATACTATTGTCACAAAAACTTTCAAAATAAAAACCAAAAGCATTGCCTGTCCTATAGATATTTTCAGAGTACAGCCGGAAGTTCCTAACACTGACTGAAAAGCCTCTGTAAACTTAGGAAATCTATATGCAATACCCGCCAGCACGAAACGCAGAACATACATTATAAACTGCACACAAAATAAAAGCACTGAACCACTTATAAATTTTGCATATGCCGTTTTTGCCCTTCCGTTTTTCGTGCATCGAAGGAGGCATATTTTATTTTCTTCCACTTCAGCAAGAATACATGAATGTACCAGTATCATTACAATGGCAACGACAGCTAAATCCCACAAATCTGTTTTCATATACATCTCAACAGCGTACGTTCCCAAAAAGTGAGGTTTAGTTTCCGTCATTTTTTGAAAATCTTTTTGAACCTTTTCCTGCTCACGTTGTGTTCCGTCACTTTCATCAAAAAGACTGATACCCGCCTTCTGAGAATTGTCTAAAACAGTTTGTACATACTTCGGATAATCCTCTGACTGACCGAATTCTTTTATAACCTGTCCGTATAAATTTAATTCACGACTATAATTTTTTTCGTATTTAATCTCTGTCTCTGCTATCCCCTGCATCATATTTTTATAGCTGTCAGACACTCTTTTATATACCTTATCACCTGAAGAACTCTTTAATTCTTTGACAATCTTATGGTACCCTTCTGTTGAAAAACCACTCCCCAACTCCGGAATTTCAATTTTGCATTCAAAAAAAATACCACATACCAACAACAGTCCAACAATCGAAAAGAAAATCTGCGGCGATTTTATTATCTTCTTCAATTCAAAACAAATCTGTTTTATCATTTTATAATATCCTCCACCGATTTTACGCACCTAAGCTTGCTATTCTGTTTTTCATCTATATTTTCTATATATACCGCATTGTCAATCACTGTTTCTAATATGACATTGTCATTAATAAATCCGACCTTATCAACTTTACTGCCATCATAACTGTATATCATACTTTTCTTCTGCTTTTTATCATATTTTTCAAAATACACCTCATCCTTCTTAAAAGTCGGAATAAGCGTCATTTCATCTCCGAGCTCTTTAGTTATGTTCTTCTGCGTATCATATGCGTATAATTTACCCTTATCATTGTAAAAATATTGATTCTGCCACAGTTGCAATGTCAACAGATTATCAGGATTCTGTATTTTGGTATTTTTATCTCCCGAAAAATCACTGCGATAAATGCTCTCTACTATATGTTTATCCAGATAATCCCAATCTTCTGAATGTTTCAACGCCTGTTTTTCGCTTACATCATACCCCAAAAGTGAGTAATAGACCTCACCTTTTTTTGTAATATCTATTGACAAAATTCGGGCATTGCACAATTCTTTTTCAAATATTGTTCTGCCTTTTTTATTTTTCATATCATATACATAAACTCCGGCTGTCTGAAGCGGCAGATCTTCATAATTTTTTTTATCATATTGATTATAATATCCGATAGCAATATATCTATCTGTCACAGCAGCGCACTCTATATACTGAATATTGTCACTAAGCATACATATTTTTTTTCTGTTTTGTCCGTTGACGGATGATTGATATAAATAAACTTCACCTAACTTTTTTGCATTGTAATCCGTAATCAATAACAGTTTTTTATTTTCTTCATAAGCTATCAATTGAGTAGCATCAAAATAGGCAGAACATGTCTCTTTATCATGTTTACAGGATGCATCATTACAAATTAATACATCCTTGCCTGTTTTTGCATCCAGATAATGAAGATAATTACTTTCGGTATAAAAGCACCCATTTCCACTATATGATTTTTTTGCAAAATCTATATACCATTTTTGTCCTTTCTGCTGACCGGTTGTGTTTTTTCTTAACACTCCTTTATATACTGCCACAGCAATTACTAAAACCACCAACACTATAAAGCCTGTCATAATTCGCTTTTTACTTTTTTTCATATCTACACTCCATTTTCAATAATAATCGCACTTATAACCTCTTATCATTTGCTGCGCCATTTACTAATCTGACTATTTAATTCATTTTCCACTTTCTTGCTCTCTGAAGCATTGCACGCTTTTACTGCATCTGCTAATGCCGAATCAAAATCTTTCTTCTGCCAGATTTCTTCGTATTTTGATGTAACTTCATATAATCCTATCATTTTATCATCAAAATCAGTCAAATCCGGTACAAAACCCATCAATGTAGATTTCTGCATAGCAGATGTGCCAAGTAAACTTCGCTTTTCTTTTGCCCGGTTTCTTGGAAAATCTTCTTCTTCCCATGGGTAAACATAATCATAAATACCTGTAATAAAAATTTCTGAATATTCACTTTTTACATTTCCCTCCATATCATATACATAACCTACATAACCGTTTTTGAGTTGATATGTTTTTCCTTTTTTCCCATGAATCAATAAATTAGCGTACTTTGAATCCGTATACAGCAAAGACAATAACTGCAATGCTTCACTTTTCTTTTTACTTATCTTATTTACACCTGTGCTGCCACTTGTACGTGTTAAAAAGAAATATGGAAGCTGTACTATTTTCATATTGTCTCTTACACGCTCAAATACCTCATCCCTTGTATATCCCATCCATATAGCAAACTTCATACTGCTAATCATACTTTTACTTTTTTCATCAACATCCAATGCTACAATCTTTTTTTCCTGATGCCACTTGTGCAGCAATCGAAGACAATTAACAATTTTAGGAGTTTCAAACGGACATGAAACCACACCTGTTTTAATGTCGGTAACTACTCCATTTTTATACAAATATCCCGATTGTTCACAAATATCTTGAAACGCTAACTGCCACAAAATACCGTTTGTTCCTTTGGGCAGCTTCACTTTATTAAGAATACCATCCAGTTCCTGCATTGAACTGCCGTCGAAAGCTATGTTTTTTCCAAATATTTTTTTATTAAAAGCCGCAAATGAAGTTCCATCTTGTGCAGTCTGTACTGGTATTGCACATATTTTTCCATTGATTTTTACCGTATCCCATATCTTATCATAAAATGCGCTGTGCAGTTTCTTTCCTTCGGCTGATTTTAGATAATTATTTAAATTG
>ERZ772863.1208-NODE-1208-length-24016-cov-2.752264_pt1 | contig 24016 bp, 20 predicted proteins | sample MGYA00512134_ERZ772863 | MGnify/ENA primary metagenome ERZ772863 (study PRJEB29015, sample SAMEA2737659) | human gut metagenome | biome: human gut; feature: human-associated habitat; material: faeces | place: China | collected 2012 ...
CGCGATCTTGTGGTATGCTTAACATACCGAATTTCCCCCAGCGACTTTAATTGACAGGAGTGATTACTATGGTCAGACTGATTATGGGCGTGAAGGGCTCCGGCAAGACCAAGCAGCTCATTGAACTGATCAACAACGCGGCGAAGGACGAGCCCGGCAACGTGGTTTGCATCGAGGCTAACCGCACCATGACATACGATATCCACTACCACATCCGCCTGATCGACGCCCAGGAGTACAATCTGGACAGCTACGAGCTCTTCCGGGGCTTCATCAGCGGCCTGTATGCGGGCAACTATGATATCTCCCATGTGTTCATCGACAACCTGTGCAAGACCATCGGCCGGGAAGTGGACAAGGACACCGAGAATTTCCTGAACTGGCTGGACGCCTTTGGCGAGAAGAACAACATCAAGTTCACCGTCACCATCAGCGCCGACCTCTCCCTGGCTACTGACGGGATGCAGAAGTTCCTGTAAGGCTGCTGCGCTTTCCCATATACACAGACGCCGCCTCTGCCAACTGGCAGAGGCGGCGTTTTTCAGGTTTCACATTTGCACCTGGGAGGATCCGGCGTCCAGCCCCTCCAGCAGATTGTAATTGTCATAGTCCGCCACAGAGGACAGGTCGCTGAGGCACAGCTGGTCCACGCCGAAGAAAGCAGCCATCCGGGCCCGCTCCAGGGCGGCCTCGCCGTTGAGATACCACACCGCGGTGTCCCCGCTGCCGGAGGTGAGATAGGCGCAGGCGTAGCGGTCGGAGTAGTAATCTTTCGTCTGGGAGGCGGACAGCAGCTGCTCGATCTCGGCGGCGGAGGCCTGGCCGGTGTGCCGCCCATCCGTCCAGGCGGAGCCCGTGGTGGTCAGCAGCAGGCTGAGACAATCGGAATCCACCTGGTCCGCCAGTTCGGCCAGGGCGTAGTAGACCTCCTCCAGCGGCGCCAGGGGGGCGATGGGGAAGTCCTCGGACACGTCGCCATAGTCCGCCACCCGTACCACCAGCTTGTCGGCCGGCTCACTCAGGGCGGCATAGTCATAGCCGTTGTATGCGGCTCCCTGCCAGACGGGCGCCTCCACCATCAAATAGAGCAGCCGGTCCTCTCCCAGTTCGGCCCGCAGCGCCTCCGCCAGCGCGGTGAAATCCTTCTTCTGGGCGGAAGAGAGCTCCGCCAGGTCCAGAAACAGCCCCTCATAACCGCCGCTCTCCACCGCGGCCGCCAGTACCTCTGCGGTGTGGCTGGGGTCATCCTTCAGTGCCGAGGCGCTCCCGCCCACATGCAGCAGCGGCACGGCACCGGCGGCGGTGATGGTCTCCTGCAGGGCGGCTGCGGTCTCTGCATCGGGGGTACCGGCGAGCCGGGACTCCCCGGCGTAGATCAGCCGGGCGCCGCCCACCGCCACGGCGCCATAGCCGGTCAGGTCTGTCAGACCCTCCGCGGAATAGGCGATGCCGGTTTTCTCCGGGGCCGCGGCGTGATAGCTGTCATACAGCCGGATCAGCATGACCGCCGCCTGCTCCCGGGTGGCAGTCTGATCCGGGGAGAAGGTGGTGGCCGCAGTGCCGTTCACCAGCCCCAGCTCATGGGCCATGGCGATATAGCCCACGTTGGTGGTCACATCTCGGAAGGGCATGGGCAGGTCCTGGGCCAAACCGGCGATGGTGCCGTAGCCCATGGCCCGCACCAGCATGACCGCCAGCTCCTCCCGGGTGATGGGCTCCCGGGGGCGGAACGTATCCGTCTGCCGGGTGATGGCCCCGTTGGCATAGGCGGTCTCCACCGCGCTGTAATACCAGGCACTCTTGTCCTGGTTGTCCGTATAGGACCCGGCCTCCGGTGTTACCATCTCCCAGCCGAACAGGCGGCACAGGGCCACCACAAAGGCCCCCCGGGTCATGGGAGCCCCCAAGCCGAAGCGGGTGGGCGTCTGCCCCTGGAACAGGCCCAGGTCCACGGCCCGACGGATGGAGTCCGCCGCCCAGTGGCTCTCCGGCACGTCGGAAAAGCCGGTGGAGGCCGCTGCCGCGGGCGCCGGCAGCGCCGCTGTCACCAGCAGGGCGCAGAGCAGCGCGCAGGAACAGAACCATTGCAGTCGTCTTTTCATGTTGTCATTCTTCGCTCCTTTAGCGTCAGATTTCTTTCAGATTCTGGCAGAGATGCCCGGATTCGCCCTCTGTCGGTATGCCATTGTACCAGAATCTGCCGCCGCCGTCAAACGAACGGTGTCGGAACGCAGAAAAACCTTTACGTTTCACCCCTTGCCTGCTATAATAATTTAGTTATGATGGCTTTTTATTACCTTTGAAAGGGAGGGAACGTGCCATGAGATTCAAAAAATGGAACATCGGGACCCCGGCTGAGCGGGACGTTGCCCTCCTGCGGAGTGCCGGATACCCCTATCTCCTCTCCACGGTCCTGGCGGCCCGGGGTGTCACCACTGCCGAGGCGGCGGCCGAGGCGCTGGAGCGGCGTCCCGACTATGCCGCCGCACGGCTGCGCTCGGAGCAGGCCGAGGCGGGAATCCGGGCCGTCCGCGCGCCGTTCAATCCGCAGTTGAGCGTGGGTGTCGGCGGCATGTGGCAGCCCTATTACCCCAACAGCACGGGGGCGACCTACGTCGACGGATCGGCTTTCGTGAAACTCTCCGTGCCGATCTTCCACTGGGGCGAACGCCGCCGGGCCGTGGGGGCCGCGCGCGCCGTGCAGTTGCAGCAGGAGTGGAACGCCGCGCTCGTGCACGACGACATCGTGCGCGAGGAGATGAACGGCTGGACGGCCCTCGTGCAGAGCCGCGCGCAGGTCGACGCCTCGGAAGATAGCCTCCGCATCGCGGGCGAGAACCTCTCCATCAGCACCTATTCCTACGGCGAAGGCCTGGCGACGATCCTCGACGTCCTGCAAGCCCAGTTGAGCTGGATTCAGCTCTATTCGAACGCCATCCGGGCGCATTACAACTATGCCGTGGCGGTGTCGGACTACCAGCGCATCACGGCGCAATAGAAAAACGGCGGAGAATCTCTCCGCCGTTTTTTCCTGCCGCCGGGCGTTCTACGCCTTCGCCGGCTGGGTGCTGACCACGGCGATCTCGCGCGACACGGGTGCGATCCTGCGCAGCATCTGCACCATGCCGCAGTACTTTTCGTGTGTCAGTTCCAGTGCGCGGCCGACCTTCGCCTGGTCGTCTTCGGAGCTGCATTCGACGTTGTAAACCACATGGAACGAGCGGTATACGCTTTCGGATTGAACCGTCTCGGCGGATAAATCGCCCGAATAGCTGATTTCGAAGCGTTTGGGCGTGATGCGCTCTTTCTGCATGATCATCAGCGCCGTCTGGGCGGAGCATTGCGCCGCGGCGTAGAGCATCAGGGTCTTGGGATTCATCGCGTCGCATCCGGTGCCGTTTTCGGTCCGGAATTTCCCGTTTCCGGACATCTGTAAAGTTACTTTTTCAATCATGGATTTCGGTTTTTGTGTTCAACAATAACCCGGGGGCAAATTCCGTTCCTTTGGTAGTGTGCGGATGGGCAAAAATTCGTATATTTGCCCGTATTTAGTGAAACAATGCATATGCGAAAATTCCGGATTTCATTGCTGACCCTTGCCCTTGCGGCGTGCGCCTTCGGCGCGCAGGCTGCCGGGCCTGAAATAGAGACCCTCGCGGGGCGCGCCCGCGACCTGTTCGATTACGGCCGCTGGAGCGACGCCCGGCAGGAATTCCTGCGCGTCAGGGCGGCGCTGACGCCTTCGGACCGCCTGCTGGCCCAGGAGGCGGATTTTTACCTGGCCGCCTGCGCCGTGGAGCTGGGCAGCCCCGATGCCGAAGGGGCCTTGCGCGAATTCGCGGAGCGTTATCCCGAATCGGTCTACGCCAATGACGTGCGTTTCGCGCTCGGTTCGTTCTACTGCGCCGCGGGGAACATGGAAAAGGCCCGCGAGGCTTTCGAGCAGACCGATTACAAGGCGTTGAGCGCGCCGCGCCGCGAGCAGTACGACATCCGCATGGGCTACGTCGCGTTCGCCGGGGGCGACTACCGGAAGGCGTACGACTATTTCGACCGCATCGGCAGCCGCAGCGAATACGTCGATCACGCCCGTTACTACAAGGCCTATATCGACTACGCCGAAGGGCGTTACGGCCGTGCGAAGCAGGCCTTCACGGCGCTTCTGCGCAGCGACGCCTACCGCGACGTGGTTCCCTACTACCTCATGCAGATCGAGTTCCGCGAGGGCAACTACCGCTATGTGGTCGAAAACGGCGAGACGCTGGCCCGCCGGGCCGTTCCCGAGCGGCGCGCCGAGCTGGAGCGCGTGGTCGCCGAATCGTGGTTCCGGCTGGAGGATTTCAACAGGACGCTGGAGCACCTCGCGGCTTTCCGGAAGGCCGGCGGGGAGATGGACCGCGACGCCAGCTACCTGGAGGGCTTCTCGCTCTACCGCACGGCCCGCTATGCGGAGGCCGCGGAGTGGCTGCGCAAGGCGTGCGGCGCCGAAGACGCGCTGACGCAGAACGCCTCCTACCACCTGGCCGACTGTTACCTGCGCGCCGGGGACAAGGAGTCGGCGATGCAGGCTTTCGCGATGGCTTCCGACGAGTCGCTCGACGCGACGGTGGCCGAGGACGCGCTGTTCAACTACGCCAAATTGCAGTACGAACTGGGCGGCGGCGCCTTCAACGGCGCGATCAACGTGCTGACGCGCTATGTCGAACGCTATCCTTCGTCGCCGCGCGCGGAGGAGGCCCGTGCGCTGCTGATCGCCGCTTACTACAACTCCCGCGACTACGATGCCGCGTACAGGGCCATCAAACAGATGCCCTCGGGCGACGCCGACATCCGCGCGGCGTTGCAGAAGATCACCTATTTCCGCGCTCTGGAGGCCTACAAGGCGGGCGACATGCGTGCGGCGCAGCGTTACCTCACGGAATCCGCCGCGGTGAACGTCAGCCCCAAGTACACCGCGCTGAATGCCTTCTGGCAGGGTGAAATCGCCTTCGCACAGGGCGACTATCCGGTGGCGGCGGCCAAATACAACGCCTACCTGAAGCGTGCGCCCCGCACCGAGCGGGAGTATGCGCTGGCGTGGTACAATCTCGGTTACTGCGCCTTCGACCGCAACGACCTGGGGCAGGCGCAGGCTTCGTTCCGAAAGTTCCTCGCCGCCTGGTCGCCGCGCGACCGTTACCGCGCCGACGCCTACAACCGGCTGGGTGACGCGGCCTATTCCGACCGCCGTTTCGAGGAGGCCGTGGGGGAGTATGACAAAGCCATCGCCCTGGCGACGCCCGAACAGCAGTACGCCCGCTACAAACGGGCCGTGACGCTCGGCATCCTGGGCCGCACGGACCAGAAGCAGCAGGCCCTGCGGCAGATCGCCGCTTCGGGCGGCGACTATGCCGACGAAGCCTCCTACGAGCTGGGACGCAGCTACATCGCGCAGGAGAAGTATGCCGAGGGCGCCGCGCAGCTCGAAAAGTTCGTGGCCGCCTATCCGTCGTCGCCGCGCTGCACGCAGGCGCTATCCGACCTCGGGCTGGCCTACCTGAATCTGGGCGACAAGCAAAAGTCGCTCAAGTATTACGATCGGGTGATCGGGGCGTCGCCCCACTCCTCGGAAGCCAGGGGCGCGATGCAGTCGATCCGCGAGATCTACGTTTCGCAGGGCGACGCCGACGCCTATTTCGACTACGCCGCCAAGGCCGGACTGGAGAGCGACCTGACGGCCCTTTCGCGCGACTCGCTGTCGTTCGCCGCGGCACAGAAACTCTACCTCGACGGACAGCAGGAGGCTGCCGCGAAGTCGCTGCGCAGCTATGTGCAGAGCTATCCGAAGGGGTATTACCTGACCGACGCGCTCTACTATTTGAGCGACTGCTACCTCCGCTCGGGCGAGCGCGGGGAGGCCATCGAGACGCTCACGGCGCTCGCCGACCGGGGGACGACCCAGTACACGGTCGCCGTGCTGGAGAAGCTCTCCGAGATGACTTATGCCGACGAACGCTGGGACGAGGCCGCCTCGGCCTACCGCCGGCTTTACGACGCCGCGCCGACCAAAACGGGCCGCGAGGAGGCCATGAAGGGTTATGTGCGTGCGACGGTGGCCGGGGGCGACGGGGCGAAGATCGCCGCGATGGCCGCCGACGTCTGCGGGCACGACGATGCGGGGGCCGCGGCGCTCCGCGAAGCGAAGTACGCCTGGGCCGGGCAACTGCGCGCCGAAGGCCGCCGCGACGAGGCCGTGAAGCTCTACCGCGAACTGGCGAAGGACGTGCGCACGAAAGAGGGTTCCGAGGCTGCCTATTACGTGATTGAATCCACGTTCGGGAGCGGCGACATGGACAAGACCGAAAAGGAGGTCTTCGCCTTCTCCGAACGGGAGCCGCAGGCCTACTGGCTGGCCAAGGCCTTTATCCTGCTGGGCGACGTGTATGTGAAGAAAGGGGATAATTTCCAGGCCCGGGCAACGTGGCAGAGTGTCGCCGACGGTTATTCGCCTGCCGACGACGGCATCGTGGACGAAGCGAAGGCGCGAATCGCAAAACTCAACTGACGATGAAGAAGATGCTGATAGTGGCCGCTCTCGCGGCGGTGCTGCCGCAGTTGGCTGCGGCGCAGGTCGAAAAGCAGGTCGAAGTGACCAAGGCCTATGTCCCGAAGGTGGAGAGCGCCTCGAAACTGGCCGTCCAGCCCGACATGACCGACACGGCGCGCATGCGCCCCGAAATCGACTACACCATTACGCCGCTGTCGTTGCGCACGACGCTCTCGCCGCGTCCGATCCGCCCCGCGACGGTGACCTACTGGGAGTTCAACCGCCCGCTGCCCTTCTACCTGAAGGCCGGGGCGGGGTATCCGCTCAACTCGGTGCTGGACTTCTACGCCTCGTCGCAGAATCCGTCGACGGGCTACGTCGTGGGGTACGTCAACCACGAGGGGCGGTACGCCGATATTAAAAACGATTTCGGGGTGAAGAACAATTCGACGCGGATGTTCAACCGCATCGGGGCCGCCGCGGGCAAGTATTTCGGCCGGCACATCCTCGAAGGCGACATTTACTACGACAACCGGATGTATCACCGTTACGGGGCCTGGGCCGACGGAGACGGTGCGGGCCTCGGGATCGGGGGGATGAACGACTACGGCGATGCGAACGTCGCGGTGCGTTTCGGCGACAATTTTCAGGACTTGAGCCGCACGAACTTTGAAATAGCCCTGCGCGGGGGGATGTTCTTCGACCACTCCGAGTGGCCGGATTACGGCGACAAGGCCCGGCAGACCGCACTCGGGGCCAGGGCGAAGATCGCCCGGGGATTCGGCCGCAGCAGGTTCTCGCTCGAAGCGGGATACGAATTGCGGTCCGGGCAGAAATCGCTGGAGGGCAGCAGCCAGCAGCTGATCCACGCCGCCCTGCGCTACGGTTTCGCCGGCGGGGTCGTGCGCTTCGACGTGGGGGCCGACTACTACCGCGACCGGACCGAGTTCGAAGGAGAACCCTCGAACCTCGTGAAGAGTGAAAATTATGTCATTCCTTTCGCCCGGCTCGATTTCAATCTCGGAACGCCGGGGCTGAAACCCTTCTTCGAGGCCGACGGCGCGGTGACGCCGAACGACTTCCGGGCGCTGACGCTGGAAAATCCCTATGTCGCCTCCTCGACGTGGCTCGACAAAAGTTCCGTGGACTACAATTTCCGTCTCGGACTGGGCGGCAGTCTCTGGCGCAGCCGCTTCGACTACCGTGTCTACGCCGGGGTGTCGGTCCGCGACAACCATCTTTTCTGGACCACGTACCGGAGTTTGTCGGACGATCCTGCTTTTTCGGAGGTTTTTCAGGGCGTTCTGGTCCCTGTGATGGCGCGGCAGACCGTCACTTCATTCAACGGCGAGATCGAGTTCCGGCCCGTGAGCGCGCTGAAATTCGACCTGGGCGTGCACGGCTACCTCTATAACGACGAGACGGATCTGAAAAACGGCGCTCCGTCGTTCGCCGGGAACGTGGGCGTCGCCTACGAGGGCCGCAAGGTCTCGTTCGGGGTGAAGGCGCTGATGCAGGGCGTGCGCCGCTGGACGGTGATCGACCTTTCGGCTACGACCGACGCTTCGGAACCGGTCTGTGGTCCGTCTTTCGAAGCGCCCTTCGGCGTGGACCTGCGGGTGAATTTCGACTGGAAGGTTTCGGGCCGCGTGACGCTCTTCGCCGAGGGCCGCAACCTCGTCAACCGCCGCCTGTACGAATACCCCTGGTATCCCGAACTGGGAGCCAATTTCACGGTGGGCGTCAAGGCCAATTTCTGAAACCGTTTCCGCCGGGAGCGGTTTTCCGGAACGGGGGTTTTTTCGAAAAGCCCCCGTTTTTTTACCCCTCGCGAAAGACGACAATTCGTTTAATTGATGATCATTTTCGGCTGTCGGGAAGAACCGACCGGAAATTTCGCTATATTGGAGCGAATTTAATTCACACGACCATGAAACATACAATGCCCGAGCTTCCCTATGCACCGGAAGCGCTTGCTCCGAAGATGAGCAAAGAGACCTTCGATTACCACTATGGAAAGCATTTGCAGACTTATGTGAACAACCTGAACAACCTGATCGCGGGGACGCCTTACGAAGAGATGCCGCTCGACGAGATCGTTCGCAAGGCCGATGGGGGCATTTTCAACAATGCCGCCCAGGCCTGGAACCATACCTTCTTTTTCCGGATGCTGACTCCCGCGCAGCAGCCGATGCCCGCGAAACTGGCCGCCAAACTCACCGAGGCGTTCGGTTCGGTGGAGGCTTTCAAGGAGCAGTTCACCAAGGCCGCCGTGGGGCTGTTCGGCTCCGGATGGGCGTGGCTGGCGATGGACAAGGCCGGGAAGCTGTCGATCGTCGCCAAGCCGAACGCCGGCAACCCGATGACCGACGGACTGCGTCCGGTGATGACCGTGGACGTTTGGGAGCACGCCTATTACATCGACTACCGCAACCGTCGTCCCGATTTTCTGGCGGCGTTCTGGGAGCTGATCGACTGGCAAAAGGTCGCCGACCGCTGCATCCCGAAGCGGTACAAGTGCACGGCCTGCGACTACGTCTACGACCCGGCGAAGGGCGATCCCGAGACGGGCATCGAGCCGGGGACGCCGTTCGAGGAGATTCCCGACGACTGGACCTGCCCGATCTGCGGACTCTACAAGACTGACTTCGAGGCTGTCGAGGAATAAACGAAAAACCTCCGCGTGCAAACGCGGAGGTTTTTTTGTGCCCGGGTCGCGGGAACGGATCAGAAGACGAACTTTTCGATTTTCAGTTCGCCCAGCTGTTCCAGACGCGGCACGAGGGTCGTGAAGTGCGACGCCTGTTCGTGGGCCGCGAGGGCCTTTGCATTGCTCCAGGTTTCGCAGATCATCAGCACGTCGCTGCGCGTGGCGCTTTCGAACAGGTCGTAGGCCACGCATCCCTCGTCCTTGAGCGAAGCGGCTGCCAGCTCCTTGGCTGTGCGCACCAGTTCTTCGCGGTTGCTTTCCGTCGTGCGGATAAATACATTGAGACGTATCATTGGTTTCCAGTTTTTTGGTTTTGTCGTTTTGCAAATATAACGAATTTTTCGGTGACGGTGCGCCGTCGGCGGAAACAAATTGTCGACTTCCCCGGAAATCCCGCCGGAAGTCCCGCTTCTGCGGCGTCGGGGAGGAGTCCGCGAGGGAACCGTCCGGCGGCTGCGGGGTGCGAGTTGCCGGAATTTTTTGTATCTTGTGCCTTTAACCGCATTAATTATGGAACTGAACGACAAGAAATTCGCGGTGCTGGTCGATGCCGACAACATCTCGCACCGCAAGATAAAGGATATTCTGGATGAGATCGCCAACTACGGCACACCGACGATAAAACGCATTTACGGGGATTTCACCAACCCGAAATTCGCCGCCTGGAAGGAGGTGCTGCTGGAGAACTCCATCACGCCCATTCAGCAGTACGCCTATACGACGGGCAAGAACGCGACCGATTCGGCGCTGATCATCGACGCGATGGACATTCTGCACAAGGAGGGCGTGGACGGATTCTGCATCGTGTCGAGCGACAGCGACTACACGCGCCTGGCCAGCCGTATCCGCGAATCGGGCCGGGAGGTGCTGGGGTTCGGCGAGAAGAAGACGCCGAAGCCGTTCATCAAGTCCTGCGACAAATTCATCTACGTCGAAATCCTCGGGCAGACGCCGCCGGAGAAGGCGGCCCCTGCGAAGAAAAAGGCGGACGCGAAAAGATCCGCCGGGGCCGAAGCGCCTGTGGGTCCGGCCGCCGAAACTGCCGGGGAAAAGAAACCGTCGCCGGATGCGGGGCACGCCTCGACGATCATCCGTCCGTTCGACGACGAATTCCGCACGCTGCTGGAGAACACGATCGACGATGCCGCCGACGACAGCGGCTGGGCCTCTCTGGGCGACGTGGGCAGCGTGCTGTCGAAGAAGATGCCGGATTTCGACCCCCGCAACTACGGCTACAAGAAACTTTCGCTCCTGGTCCGGGCGCTTTCCGATGCCGTCGACATGAAGACGGAGCAGCAGCGGGTCTACGTCCGCAACCGGGTGGGGTAGGGCTTTCCGTATTTCGGGAGGGATCAGAGCGGGCCGAGGCTCCCGCGGGCGGCTTCGTATTCGGCGACGAGACGGCGGAGGATCTCGCCGGCCGGCGGCAGGTCTTCGATGAGCGCGGCGATCTGTCCGATCTCCAGTTCCCCTTCGTCGAGGTCGCCTTCGAAAATCCCCCGTTTCGGGCGTCCGCGGCCGATCAGGGCCGACAATTCTTCGGCGTCGGCGCCGCGCGATTCGGCCTCCTCGACCGTGCGGCAGAAACCGTTGCGGACGAGGCGCGTCGGGATCACCTTTTTGAGCGTCAGGATCGTGCCGCCCTCCTGTACCTCTACGCACCGCCGTTTGAACGCCTCGCAGGCCGAACTCTCCCGCGACAGCGCAAAGCGCGTCCCTAACTGGCATCCTTCGGCGCCCAGGGCGAAAGCGGCCAGCATGCCGGCCCCCGTGGCGATGCCTCCCGCGGCGATGAGCGGCAGGTCGACGGCCTGCCGCACCTGCGGGACGAGGGCCATCGTCGTCGTCTCCTCACGGCCGTTGTGACCCCCGGCCTCGAATCCCTCGGCCACCACGGCGTCCACACCCGCTTCGCGGCTCTTGAGCGCGAATTTCGAACTCGACACCACGTGCGCCACGCGGCAGCCTGCGTCGTGCAGGCGTGCGGTCCAGGTCGCGGGGTTGCCCGCCGAGGTGAAGACGGCCGGGACGCGCTCTTCCGTGATGACGTCCATCAGCTGGGGCGCATAACGGTAGGCCAGCGGCACGTTGACGCCGAACGGCCGGGAGGTGGCCGCACGGCATTTGCGGATGTGCTCGCGCAGCAGTTCGGGGGTCATCGAGCCGGAGCCGATCAGCCCCAGCCCGCCTCGCTGACGGCGGCGGCCAGCCGCCAGCCGCTGCACCAGACCATCCCGCCTGCGACGACGGGGTAGCGGATGCCGAAAAGGGTCGTGATTCTGTTTTCCATCGTTTTCTGGTTTTCTGCGGGATTAAGATACAATTATTTTTCCAAAACGGGAGCGGATGTTCCGGAAGGTATGCGCAAAAAAAAGCGGCGCTTCGACCCGTCGGGTCAAAACGCCGTTATGAAAAAAAGGGTGAGCTACTTACATCGCACCGCTACGACCACATACCCTTGCTCGATTCCTCGCCTGGGGGATTCTGTAGGAGCTGGTCGTGTAAGACTCACCCGGGCACAAAAGTAGGAAAATTTTATATCTTTGCAAAAAAAAACTGAAATGCGTAAGAAAATATTAGGTTGGGGTCTGCTGGCGGCGTTCGTCCTGACGGCCGGCGCAGGGCTTGTCCTGCGGCAGCAGTTCTATGGAAATGCGGTCGTTACGGAGCGGGACCTCTACGTGAGCGCCCGGGCCGAATACGGGCAGGTCGCGGACTCGCTGCTGCCGCAGATCAAACACCGCCGGGCTTTCGACGCCTATGCCCGGAGGATCAACCTGTCCGAAACCTTCAAGCCCGGGCATTACGTGCTCAAACACGGCATGAGCGTCATCGAAATCGCGCGCATGCTCAAGCTGGGGTTGCAGACCCCCGTGCGGGTGACGATCAACAACGTGCGCATCCCGGCCCAGCTGGCGCAGAAACTCGCACGGCAGATCGACGCCGATTCCACGGCGATCATGCAGGCGCTGACCTCGGAGGAGCTGGCCGCGGAGGTCGGATTCGACAGCGTGACGCTCTTTTCGATGTTCATTCCCGACAGCTACGAGTTCTACTGGACGGTGACGCCCGGGGAGTTCGTCAGGCGCATGAAGCGCGAGTACGACCGTTTCTGGACTTCCGAACGCGATGTAAAACGCAAGCGCAGCGGATTGAGCCGGCTGGAGGTGATGACGCTGGCTTCGATCGTCTACGAGGAGACCCGCAAGAGCGACGAGATGCCCCGCGTGGCCGGGGTCTACGTCAACCGCCTGAAGAAGGGCATCAAGTTGCAGGCCGACCCGACGGTGAAGTACGCCATGCAGGATTTCGGCCTGCGCCGCATCCTCTACCGCCATCTGAAATACGATTCTCCCTATAATACGTATGTGAACGAGGGGCTGCCGCCCTCGCCGATCTGCATGCCCGGAAAGAACGCCATCGACGCCGTGCTGAACTACGAAAAGCACGACTATATCTTCTTCTGCGCACGGCCCGAATTCGACGGTTACCACAACTTCGCCAAAACCCTTCGCGAGCACAATAAGAACGCCCGGGCGTACAGCGACGAACTCAATCGGCGTAAGATTAAATAATTTTCGTATCTTTGTCATCCCATGCTTGCGAAGATATACGAACAGAACCCCTCGGAGAAGGAGTTGCAGCGCGTCGTAGACGCCCTGGAGCGGGATGAAATCATCATTTATCCCACCGACAGCGTCTATGCCTTCGGCTGTTCGCTGCGCTCGCCGAAGGCCATCGAGCGGCTGCGCCGCATCCGGGGCAAGAGCGAGGAGAAGTTCACCGTGGTCTTCGAAAACATCGCCCAGGTCGCGGAGTACTGCCGGGTGGACAATGCCGTTTTCCGGATTCTGAAGCGCAATCTGCCCGGGCCGTTCACCTTCGTGCTGGCGGCTTCGGCGCGCATTCCGGACAAGGCGCTCGAACGGCGCCGCACGATCGGCGTCCGCATTCCGGCCAGCCCCGTCGCGCGGGCCGTGGTCGGGGCGCTGGGGTGTCCGATGATCACCACGTCGGTCAAGGACGACGACCAGGTGGTGGAGTATACGACCGATCCCGAGCTGATCCACGAGCGTTACGGCCGCGAGGTCGCGCTGGTCATCGACGGAGGCATCGGCGACAACGTCCCCACGACGGTCGTGGACCTGACGGGCGACGGGCCGGAGATCCTGCGCGAAGGCAAGGGTGAACTGCAATGAAGAGGGGGCTGATGCCGCCGCGCGGCAAGGCTGGCGCCTCGGAGTGTTAAAAACAAAATAGAAAAATGGAGAAGAAGAATTTCTGGAACGAAGCCGCGAAATACGGCGTGATCATGGCTCTGGTCGCGATCCTTTTCGACGTGCTGGGCTTTTACGTGCAGAACACGCTGCTGTCCCTGCTGTCGCTCGTCATTTTCGTCCTGCTGCTGGGGTATCTCACCAAACGCCGCGCGGAACGCTTCGGAGCCAGGGGATACGGCTACGGGCAGTGTCTGGGTTTCATGGTCAGCGTGATGCTCTGCGCCGGGTTTATCGAGGGAGCCTTCATGGGCGTCGCCTCCAACTGGCTCTTTGCGGCCAGATACGAGGCGATGATCGGTCCGTCGATCGTCATGCTGGAGAACACCGGGTTCTACACGGGCGACCAGATCGAGATGATGATGAAACTGATGCGTTCGCCGCTGGTGCAGCTCTTCAGCGGAATGCTCGCCTCGGCTATCAAGGGCGGCTTTTTCGGTCTGTTTATTGCTGCCTTCACCAAGCGTGATCCCGACGTTTTCTCGGAAGGCACTAACCAATAAGGATGGATAAACTGAATATATCGGTCGTCGTGCCGCTCTACAACGAGGCGGAGTCCCTGCCCGAACTGGCGGCATGGATTGACCGCGTGATGCGCGAAAACGGGTTTTCGTACGAGCTTATTCTGATCGACGACGGTTCGTCGGACGGCTCGTGGGAGGAGGTCGAACGGCTCAAGACGCAGTATCCGGCCATCCGGGGCATCGGTTTCGCGCGCAACTACGGCAAGTCCGCGGCCCTCTACTGCGGATTCGCGGCTGCGGAAGGCGAGGTCGTCATTACGATGGACGCCGACTTGCAGGATTCGCCCGACGAAATCCCCGAGCTGCGCCGCATGATCCTCGAAGAGGGCTACGACCTGGTCTCGGGGTGGAAAAAGAAACGCCACGACCCGATCGGCAAACGCTGGCCCAGCAAATTCTTCAACTGGACGGCCCGGGCCGCGTCGGGCATCCGGCTCCACGATTTCAACTGCGGGCTGAAAGCCTACCGCCGCAAGGTGGTGAAGGCCATCGAGGTCTACGGCGAGATGCACCGCTTCATTCCGTTCCTGGCCAAGCAGGCCGGGTTCGGCCGCATCGGCGAGAAGGTCGTCGACCATCGCGCCCGCAAGTACGGCAGTTCGAAATTCGGCCTCGAACGCACGGTGAAAGGGTATCTGGACCTGATCACGGTGCTGTTTATGACGCATTTCGGGCGTTCGCCGATGTACTTCTTCGGCAGCCTCGGAACGCTGATGTTCCTCATGGGCGGCGGCACGACGGTGTGGATCATCGCCGAGAAGCTCTGGAAGCAGAGCCACGCCCTGCCCCTGCGGGCGGTTACGGACCAGCCGCTGTTTTATCTGGCGATTTTGGCCGTAATTCTCGGCGTTCAGCTGTTTTTGGCCGGATTTTTGGGCGAGCTGATCAACAGAGGGTCTTCCGAGCGGAACAAATACCTGATCGACAAAACTTTGTAAATGATGATACAACGAATCCAAACGCTTTATTTGCTGATCATTGCGGCGCTTATGGCCGTGACGCTCTTTTCGGGGCTGGCGTGGTTTGCGGGTGACGCCGGCGAGTTCGGGCTTTACGCCTTCGGGTTGAAAACCGCCGAAGGGGAGCTTGTCCAGTCCACCGTCTATATGGGCGTCCTGCTGGCGCTGGCCTGTGCGCTGCCGCTGGTGACGATTTTCCTGTTCCGTCGCCGTTTGCTGCAAATACGCCTCTGTGTGGTGGAAATGGTGTTGCTGTTAGGCTCGCTGGTGATGGAAGGCGTCTATTACTTTTTGAGCTGGCGGGTCTTCTCCGACCTGACGTTCCATACGCAGGGCTTCAAGCCCGCCATTGTGCTGCCTCTGGTCTGCCTGCTGTTTGCCTATTTGGCGGCCCGTGCGATTTTCCGCGACGAACTGCTGGTGCGCGCAGCCGACAGAATACGCTGATCGAGCGGATACTGCTGACCCGGAGTATGCCCGAGCGCATGTTCCGGGTCTTCTGTCCCCGTCGGCGAACTGCTGTTCGGACGGAAAAGGGTTGCAATTCGGACCGATCTGATTATTAAAAGAATGTTACAAACCTTTGCAGGTCCGGAAAATAATTTTAACTTTGAGGCATAATATAATTGTCATTATGTAGTGAATTTAAAGAATTTTGGCTACAAACAATACATTTTTTAACTAACACTCAACTCTATGAAAGTAGTAAATTTTTGGAAGACATTGTTCTGTGCAGCGCTGGCCGTGACGGCTTTTAGCGCATGTTCGGACGATGACGAAGAGGGCGGTTATTCGGGCATGCCCGAAATTACCGTGAACGGCGGCGAGTCGGTGACTGTCGCCGGGAAACTCGAGGGCGGCAAGCTCGAACAGACGGTCGAGGTCGTTTCGAAAGGCGACTGGACCCTGACATTCAAGAACCCCGGGGATTCGCAGTGGGTTACTCCCAGCGCGATGTCGGGCAAGACCGGTACGACGCAGCTTACCTTCACGCTGGGTCAGGCTTCGGGAGAGCGCAGCGCAATCCTTGTTCTGACCGCCAGCTCCAAGGTCGAGGGCTTCCCGCTTACGGACGAGGCTACGATCACGGTCGTACAGAGCGACAGCGATGTTCCGACGGGTAACGCTCTTTACAGCGAGAACTGCGGCACGAAGGTCGAGAAAGTCGATGGCTACTGGCCTTATGTGGACAAGTTCGAAGGTTGGACCCGCGGCGGTTCGCTCGATCAGAAGGCCGTTACTTACACCGGCAACAGCGCTTCGGTAGCCAACAGCGGCAAGGGTTTCGATCCTGCCGAGGATGAAACGACGGTAGTTACGGGTCCTCCCTATGTTTCGATGAACAAATCGACTTCGGTTTTCAACATCAATGACATCAATATCGCATCGAACACCAATTTCACCTTCACGTTTACTGCCGCTCAGCAGGTTAACTATTCCGGTGGCGTAGTGCTGGGCGATGTGACGGATGAAACGATTCGGTTCTCGGTGTCTACCGATGGTTCGAGCTATGCTCCCGTTGCTCTGAAAGTCAAAAAAGTCGCTTCCGGCTACTGGTATCTCTGCACCGCCGAATTCAAACTGCCCGCCGGTGTTTCGACCGACAAGATCTGGGTTCGTTTCGACGGCTATGCAGGACTTGAAAACCACGGTCTGCGTATCGACGACTTCAAACTTTATGAAGGCGGCAACGGTTCGGAACTCGTCGTTCCTTCGGTGGATTATACGAAGGGTACGGTTGCCGAGGCTATCGCAGCCGGAGCCGGCAAGAACTACGAGGTCGCCGCTACGGTCGTAGCCATGCACACGCAGGGTATCCTGATCGGCGATGCGTCGGGTGTCATGCTGGCGTTCCTTGGCGAGGCTCCTGCGGTAGCTGTTAACGATGCCGTTACCGTTAAGGGAACGACCGAATTGCGGAATGGCGTCATTCAGTTCGGCAAGGAGGGTCTTTCGGTCGCCAAGACCGGCACGGGCAGCTATAACACGCCTGCTCCCGAGGTGATGGACGGCACGGCTGTCACGGCCTATATCGCAACGGCCTTGGAAAATAAGGCAGTGTACAAGTATGTGAAATACAACGGTGAGTTTACTGTCAGCGGCAACTATTACAATGTCGTTATCGCCGGTACGACCACGAAAGGCTCTGTTGCCTATGGCAAATCGGAGTGGGCGTCGTTTAATGGCAAACCGGTGACTGTCGAAGGCTGGCTGCTCGGCGGTACGGCCAACTATCTCCAGACGATGGCTACGTCGGTGACGGTCGATTCTTCGACGCCGATTGTTGAAATCTCCGCTCCCCAGCAGTTCGCTGCAACCTCTCCCGTGGCTCAAACGCTCAACTATACGGTTACCAACACGACGGCTTCGGCTGTAACGTTCGCAATCGAGGGTACGAATGCCGACAAGTTCTCGCTCGGCGCCAAGACTGATAACACCATCGTCGTAAGCGCGAAAGGCGACAATGCGAGCACGGCGGCTTATACGGCCAATCTGGTTGCCAAAGTTGCCGGTGCGACGGTTGCAACGGTTGCTCTGAAGCAGGCGGCGCCTGCGAGCGGTGAGGATACAAAGGGTACGTTTACCTCCATGTCACAATTTATCTCAACAGGTGACCAGTATGCCAATCCTTGCGGACTTGGTGATGGCGCAACTGCTAATGGGAACAATGCAAGTGGTTTTAAAATGGGATCAGGCAGTAAAGCCGGAGTCTTTACATCGGGTGCTGTAGGAGTAACCGGAGACAAAAAACTGGGTTTCTACGCTGTCGCCTGGAAAGGGAAGAAAGCCACGATCTATGTAAAAGTTGATAATGGCTGTGTGGATGGAGAATCGAGTTTTGCTATTAATGCTAATGAAACCGCTACGGGAAATCCTCCTTTTAAATTGACGGGCCTGAATGATGCCGATTATTATGTTGTGTCATTGAAAGGTTTAACTGCAGCTTCGACTGTTTCGATTTCTACGTCTCCGAATTTTGCGGCAGATGCAGATAAAAATACGGGCCGGGCTGTTATTTGCGGAGTCCAACTGTTCTAAATTAGTCGAGGAAACCGACTTGTAAAACCAACCACTCTTGGCGGGGATAACTCCCCGTCAAGAGTTTGGTTTCTAAATGGGTCTGCGGACCAAATGTTATACTTTATTCTGAATGATGTTGAAAATTAAACAGATAGGCATGCTGCTCGTGACGATGTCGGCGATGCTTGTCCTGTTTGCGGGATGCGGCGACAAGGACGACGGGGGCGACAAGGAGTCCCTCGCGACGCTCGTTGCAGAGACCGTGAGCAGTTCAACCACAACGAACAAGATTTCGACCCAAGGCCCGTCGGGCATCACCTTCGAGGCGACGATCGTCTCGCAGGGCGGGGATGCGGAGTGGTGTTCGTTCGATTTGAATAAGCAGGTATCCTCCGCCGGCGGAAACGTCGGGGACCCGGCCTACCTCTATTTGGACAAAAACAATTCCGACGACGACCGCACGGCGCGGATCGACGTAACCTATACCAACGGTTATTCCACCTCCCTGACGCTGACGCAGAGGGCCGCGGGCTTCATCGACTACGGCCGTTCGTGGGGCGAACAGCCCGAATATCGTTCCGACGACGCTTATATCTATAAGACCTATTATGCGACGTTTGTGAGCAATCAGTTCTTTCCGGGCGGAAAACTGCGCAACTATTCGGTATGCTACGATGTCGACCGGCATATTTCGCATTGGGTGGCTTATCCGATCTTCAAGAAGGTCTACGAAACGCCCGTTTTGAGACGGGTCAACGATTTCAATTACGATCCCAATGACCAGCTGCCCGTGATTCCCACCCGCGACCAGCAATACATCGGGACAGGCGGCAACGGCCGCGGTTACGGTGCATGGGGTTACGACCGCGGGCACATGCTTCCGCAGGCTTCGCGTTACAACAATTACGAGCCGAACCGGATGACTTACTACGGCACCAACATGATGCCCCAGAACAGCACGCTGAATCAGAATATCTGGGCCTCGCTGGAGGGCAAAGTCCGTGGCTGGGGAGGCTTGCAGACCTACGATACGCTCTATGTGGTGACGGGAGCCGCTTTCAAGAGCACGAAGACCATCGACAATGCCAACGGACCGATCGCCGTGCCGTCGCATTGCTGGAAAGTGCTGCTGCGCCAGCGGGGCAACCAGAACCGGCAGATCTCTCAATTCAAGGCGGATGAACTGAAAGCCATCGGCTTCGTGTTCACCAACGATGACGCCGGAGCCGCCACGTCGATCGAATCGGCTGTCCGTTCGGTGAAGGAGATCGAGGAGCTGACGGGCTTCAAGTTCTTCCGCAACCTCGACCCGGCCGTGGCCGATGCGGTGAAAAGCCAGAAGAACCTCGCCGACTGGGAGGGATTATGATACAATGAATTGAACCTTAACAACAAAAATCGTTTATGAAGAGAATCTTTTTGACAGGACTGTTTGCCTCGCTGATCGCGGTGGCATGCTTCGCGCAGAAGCCCTACAAAGTGGTCTTCTACAACTTCGAGAACCTGTTCGACACCATTCACGATCCCGGCGTCCTCGATGAGGAGTTCACGCCCGAAGGACCCAAGAAGTGGAACTCGGCCAAGTACACCAGGAAAATCGGGAACCTCGAACGGGTGTTGTTCGACATCGCCGCCGAGGATAAGGATTATCCCGTGGTGATCGGCGTTTCGGAGATCGAGAACCGCTCGGTGATGGAGGATGTGATCGCGCAGCCGAAACTCGCGCCCGGCAACTACCGCATCGTGCATTACGATTCGCCCGACGCACGCGGCGTCGACGTGGCGTTCTACTACCGTCCCGACGTTTTCAAGCTGGAGGGAAGCGCCGCCATTCCGTTCAAGATGCCGGAACTGCCCAACTTCAGGACGCGTGATTTCGTCACGATGTGGGGCACGATCGACAGCGAGCCGTTCTTCTTCCTCGTGAGCCACTGGCCTTCGCGTCTGGGCGGCAAGGAGGCTTCGGCCCCCAAGCGTCTGGCTGCCGCCAAGCAGGTGAAGCACATCGTCGACTCGGTGACCGCCGCCAACCCGGCCACGAAGGTGGTCGTCATGGGCGACCTGAACGACGATGCCACGGATGACAGCATCGTCGAGGGCCTCAACGCCAAGGGCAAGATCAAGGAGGTCGGCAAGGGCGACATGTTCAACCCCTTCATCGGCCTGCTGAAAGCGGGTTACGGCACGCTGGCTTACCGCGACGAGTGGAACCTGTTCGACAACATCATCGTTTCGGAGAACCTCGCCACCGGTTCCACGGGCAGTCTGAAAATCCAGCCCGCCGGCAACTCGAAGTTCTACGGCGGCATCTTCCGCCGTCCCTACATGATCCAGAAGGAGGGCCAGTACAAGGGCTATCCGCTGCGTACGTTCGTGGGCAACGATTTCCAGGGCGGTTTCAGCGACCACTTCCCCGTATATATCTACATCGCCAAATAAACACTCTAAAATATTTGTATGAAACTCAAAGTTCTACTTATTCTGATGCTCGCCGCCGTGACCTTCACGTCCTATGCGCAGGACGGAGGCATCCGCGGTAAGGTGGTTTCGCGCAACGGTCGCGTGGTCTTGAGCAATGTACAGGTGAAGATCGAATCGCTGGGTCTGACGGCCATGACCGACAAGGACGGCAACTTCATCTTCGAGAATCTTCCTGCGGGCAGCTACACGGTGCTCTTCTCTACGCCCGACTTCGAGGACCTCAACCTGATGGTCCGCGTAGGCGATAAGCATGTGCAGGACCTCAAGTCGGTGATCATCGTGCCGTCGGGGCAGAGTGCGGTTCTGGACGACGCCGTTTTCGCCGAATTCGACAGCGACTCCTCGTCGTCGGACACGCAGGCGCTGCCTTCGTCGCTCTCTTCGTCGAAGGACCTCTTCAACAACATCGCATCGTACCGTTTCAGCGAGATGCGTTTCAACGTCCGCGGCTACGATTCGCAGTACTCGGACATCTACCTGAACGGCATCCGCTTCAACGACGCCATGACGGGCTACGGTCCCTGGTCGCTGTGGAGCGGACTGAACGACGCGACGCGTAACCAGGAGAACTACACGGGCCTCGAAGCGTCGGATTTCGGCATCGGCGGCATCGGCGGCATGACCAACGTCAACGCCCGCGCCTCGCAGATGCGCAAGGGATTCCGCGTGAGCGTGTCGAACGGCAACCAGATGTACCGTTTCCGTGCGATGGTTTCCTACGGCTCGGGACAGTTGGACAACGGCTGGTCGTACGCCTTCTCGGTGGGAACCCGCCAGGGCGGCAACGGCTATGTGGACGGCGTTTACTACAACTCCTATTCCTATTTCGCTTCGGCCGAGAAGCTTTTCGGACAGAACCACCGCCTTGCGTTGACGCTGCTGGCTTCGCCTTCGGAGCGCGGCGCGCAGCAGGCTTCGACCGACGAGGCTTACGCTCTGTTCGGCAACAACTACTACAACCCCAATGTGGGTTACCAGGCCGGCAAGCTCCGCAACTCGCGCGTGCGCAACACCCACGAGCCGATCGTGATGCTCAACTATACGTGGGACATGTCGGAGAACACGCGTCTGAACGCCGCCACGTCGCTGCGTTTCGGCAGGAACGGCTATTCGGCCCTGACGTGGAACGCCGGAGCGGACCCCCGCGGCGACTACTACCGCTATATGCCGAATTCGGATAAGACGCAGATCGTGCCGGGCATAACCACCGACGAGACGATCTATTTTTACGCGATGGATGGCGCCATAGCGAAAGGCGTGTGGGACGGTATGCTCGACTACGACAAATTCTTCCAGACGAATATGCGGAATATCGACACCGATCCGGTGCTGTCCAAACTGATGGGCAATAACAGTCGTTCGAACTACATGATCGAGGAGCGTCACACCGACCAGCTGGACTACAACCTGGCGGTCAACGTGCAGCATAACATGCGCCACAACATGCGCATCGTCGGCGGCGCCAACCTGCGCGTCAACCGCACGAATTACTACTCGGAGATCAAGGACCTGCTGGGCGGCGACTATTGGTATGACATCGACAAGTTTGCCGAGCGCGACATGGCCAGCGCCGAGGCTTACCAGAACGACCTGGATTACTACTGGGCTACGGGGCACGCCCGCATTGCCCGTGTCGGCGACAAGTACGGTTACTACTACCGGGCGCACCTGCTCGAAACCAATGCCTGGGCCAACTACACGTGGGGCATCGGCGGTTTCTCGCTGGGCGTCTCCGGATCGGTCGGCTACTCGAACATGTACCGCGAGGGCATGTGGCGCAAGGGATTGTTCCCCAACGATTCGAAAGGCGATTCGAAGAAACTCGACTACCTGACCTACGATGCGAAACTTGCGCTGGGCTACAAGTTCTCTGGAGCGCATTCGATCGAGGCCAATGTGGCTTACATGCAGCAGGCGCCCAAGTTCGCGACGGCATTCGTGTCGCCCCGTACGCGCAACACGACCACGCCGGGGCTGAAGGCCGAGAAGATTTTCGCAGCCGATCTTACCTATAACCTCAACCTGCCCTACATCAAGGCGCGTCTTTCGGGATACTATACGACGATCGAGGACCAGTCGAAGGTCATCTCGTTCTACGACGATACCCGCAGTTCGTTCACCAACTTCGCCATGAGCGGCATCGACAAACGCTACTACGGCGTTGAGTTGGGCCTTTCGGTTCCCGTATGGAACGGCCTCTCGGTCGTGGGTGCCTTGAGCTGGGGCGACTATACCTATACGTCGAATCCCAACTTCGTGCAGACGGTTGACAACGTGGACAAGATCGTACTGAAAGATAAGGTCAACTGGGACGGTTATCATGTGGAAAGCTCGCCGCAGCTGGCTTTCAACATCGGTCTCGACTACCGCGGACCGCGCAACTGGTTCGCCGGTGTGAACTTCAACTACTACGACAACATCTATCTTTCGATGAACCCGATGTACCGTACGGCTACCGCCATTAAGTATTATACGAATGTGCTGACTTCCAATACGGCCACCAATGCGCAGAAGGCATCGGCCCTCTCGTCGATCAAGACCCTCCGCAAGCAGGAGAAGTTTGACAGCGCATATACGTTGAGCGCCAATATCGGCAAGAACTGGTATATCCACCGGGTCTACATGCTGGGCTTCAGCCTCGAGGTGAAGAACATCCTCAACGATCAGGACATCCGCACGGGCGGTTACGAGCAGATGCGTATGAGCAAGGTCCGCGGCGAGGGCGGCGAGCAGATTTACGGCCGCTTCCCCTCGAAGTATTTCTACCTGTTCGGTACGACCTATTACCTGAATGTCTATTTCCGTTTCTAATCGCGCAAAGCATAATTTATGAAAAGTCTTAAAATAGCATTGGCGGCTCTCGTCGGTCTGGTGGCCGTGAGCTGCTACAACGATTTCGACACTCCGGCTCCGCAGAAGCTCTATACGGCCGACGATATGGCCGCAATGGGGCTTACTCGGATCACCATTGCCGAAGTGAAGGAAAAATTTGGTCCGATCTCCAATACGGGAACCAACGACAATTTCTCCACGACCAAGACCCTCAAGTTCGGAACCCGCACGTCCGAGGAGGCCAAGTTCGACGGCCTCATGGAGTGGCCCGAGGCTTCGAAATACTACATCAAGGGCAAGGTGATCAGCAGCGACCGTCAGGGCAACATCTACAAGTCGCTCTATATCTACGACGGCACGGCCGGTATCGAGCTGAAGCTCTACAACGGCCTTTATCTCGACTTCCTGCTCGACCTGGCTTCGAAGCCGATCAAGAGCCAGTGGGTCTACGTGCGTCTCGACGGTCTCTATCTGGGTAACTACCGCATGATGCTTTCGATCGGAGGCGCTCCCTCGGACGGCATCAACACGGCCGGCAACCACAAGTTCTACGCCAACTCGAACCTCGACAACCCGAAGGTCGCCGCCCTGAACGTCTTCCGCGGCGAATACACGACGCTCGACGACTCGGACATCAAGGAGGTCGACAGTTCGAACTACACGTCGCTCGGCGAGGCCGATCTGGG
>ERZ772863.1299-NODE-1299-length-22662-cov-95.155306_pt1 | contig 22662 bp, 15 predicted proteins | sample MGYA00512134_ERZ772863 | MGnify/ENA primary metagenome ERZ772863 (study PRJEB29015, sample SAMEA2737659) | human gut metagenome | biome: human gut; feature: human-associated habitat; material: faeces | place: China | collected 2012 ...
TGGGGAATGAAACCCCACATTAGGGGGTTCTGTTCCCCACGCTGTGGGGGAAAATTCTGGCATATATTTCTGTTGCCGTAATTATCGCGAATCGGTCATTAAGCTGTTTGGGGGTTATCCCGAATTGGTCATTAGGACTTGCTCGTATTTTGCTTTTTTATAAGAGTGTATTTTGTTTGGCTTACCTCAGCCCCTACGGTTCGTTGCCCATTCTGAAGGGCCGCATCACTCCATAGCCGCCAATCATACGCATTCCGAGCCACACCAACACGACGACGCCATAAACCGCCACTACCTGCCACGGGCTTATGGCGATATTCTCTATGCTCGCCATCGGCAGACCGGCGATAAGGGCGAGGGCATCGTTGAGGAGCTGGGCTGCCGAACCGAGTCCATAAGCCAGCAGACCGCTCACCACCGGCTGCCACGACAGCAGAAACATCGCCAGGGCACCATACAGCAGGAGCATCGCCATGGGGATGGCAATGAAATTGGTGAGAAGGAAATAGCAGGAGAACCTGCCGAAATAATATGCCGTAAGGGGCGACACTCCCAACTGTGCGGCAAGCGACACCGTAACCATCCCACTAACCCAGCGCATGGGTTGACGCTGCCAGATAGGTGACCGGAACAGGAGGCGTTCCATCTGCGGAACGAAGAGCAATATAGAGGCTACGGCTATGAACGACATCTGGAACCCTACATCGAAAACACTCATCGGACTCACCGCCACCACTACGAATGCCGCCAGCGCAAGGTGGTCGAGAGAGAGGCTCTCCCTGTTTGCCACTGCCACTACGCTGCATACCGACAGCATCAGCGCCGACCTGACCGCAGAGACGGGCAGTCCGACAATCATGACATACCACCACACCGTAGCAATGGCGAGAAGCCGTGCCGCTATACGCAGACGGAACAGTCGTCTGCCATCGAGCAGAAGCATCAGCAGAGTATATATGATGGCTATATGCAGACCGGAAAGTGCCAGCACATGCGACGCTCCCGACACGCTATACAATGTGCGCACATGGCGGTCTATCATCGTCTTGTCACCAAGGGTGAGTGCTGAAATCACAGCGAGATTGCCGCCCGACACATCGCCTCTTCTGAACTGCGCGATCAGGCGCTGACGGAAAGCAAGCAGATGCAGCCGCAACCGATGCCAAACGGGAATGGAAGTGGCGGAGATCTGCTTCAACTTCATGTCGGAGGCATAAACGAAGGTCTGCGCCCTGAAGCCCTGGGTCTGGAGATAACGGGAATAGTCGAATCGCCGTTCTGGCGCCCTGGCAGCTTTTCTCTGTACGGGAAGCTTAGAATCTTTTCTCAGCCCGGGCACCGTGAAAACCGACAATGCCTCTATGCCGCTGCCAATGCCGAGGCGGCATGTGTCGAGACCGGCAATGCTGACCTTCGCCATAAAAGGAGAAACGCGGCGGTCTGCCACATCCACCACGAGGGCGTCGAAGCCGACCACCTTGCCGTGTCTTTGCGGAGTGCTCATCACCACGGCGTCGTATTTCATATAATCAGCAGGCGGAGCACCTGTGGCATACTCCCGGTTGAGAGTCGTCACAAATGCTCCGCCAACGAATGCGAACAGGCATGCAAAGCAGGATGATGACCTGCCGCTATTGAATAGCAGGAGTGACACCAAGCCCATGACCACCGCCACAAGTCCCCAGCCGAGGGGCTGCACTGACAGATGGACGAGCGACGCCATCACTACTCCTGAGAGGAATGGCACCGCAATGCGCAGGAACACGCTGCGGCGGTTTTTCATAATGCTGCAGGATTAGCCGTCATCAGTCCGTGGAGGTCTCGCCTATCTCTCTCTCCTTCTCACCGCATTTCCTTATCCATACCACAAACCACACCATTGCAATGATGACGGTGAGGATGCCGAGGCAATATGCCAGGTCTTCCTGCAGTCCGAATGCCTGCTTGGATATGAAGAGATATGTGGAGCATACGCCTGTCATAAACAGAGCTGGAAGGAGGGTTATGACGTATGGCTTGTTCTTACGCACGAGATACACGGTGATTGACCACAGGGTGAACACCGAGAGGGTCTGGTTTGACCATCCGAAATACTGCCATATCACGTTGAAGCCGTCGGGATTGGAACTCTGCCATGAGAGCAGGGCGATGGAGACAACGAAGATGGGCAGGCAGACATAGAGGCGGTTCATCTTCGGCTTCTGGTTGAGCTTCAAGGCTGACGCCACGATGAGTCTGGCGGAACGGAAAGCGGTGTCGCCGCTCGTTATCGGGGCTGCCACCACTCCGAGGATGGCAAGCACGCCACCGAGCATTCCGAGCCAATCCTGGCATACGGTAGTAACCACCATCGGCGCTGACGTGTGGAAGCCTTTTGCCGCTGCGAGCTGCTCATAGCCCGGCGTCGGCGAATCGTAGAAGAACCACATTGCCACCGTAGCCCACACGAGAGCCACGAGTCCTTCGGTAATCATTGAACCATAGAAGATGGGTCGTCCCATCTTCTCGCTCTTCAGGCAGCGCGCCATGAGCGGACTCTGTGTGGCATGGAAGCCACTGATAGCTCCGCAGGCGATGGTGATGAAGAGGCAAGGGAAGATATTGTCGGTGAACGACGGGTCTTGCTCCTTTGCCATATTGCCGAGGCCGTCCCACAGCTCCGGCAGCACCGGCATCTTGATGAGGAGTATCACGATGAGGGCTACTGCCATGAAGAGCAGGGAGAAGGAGAATATGGGGTATATCTTGCCGATAATCTTGTCGATGGGGAGCATCGTTGCTACCACGTAATATGCGAATATCACTATTATCCATAGGAGCGAACCGCCACTGATATGGCCGAGGATTTCTGCCGGACTATACACGAACACCGTGCCCACCATGATGAGGAGCACCACGCAGAACACGAGCATCACGTTGCGCGGAGTCTTGCCGAGGTATTTGCCGATGAGGGCGGGCAGGTCGGCTCCGTTGTTACGCATGGAGAGCATACCGCTGAAGAAATCGTGGGTGGCACCGGCAAAGATGCAGCCGAGGATAATCCAGAGGTATGCCGCCGGACCGAACTTGGCTCCCATGATGGCACCGAAGATCGGTCCCGTGCCGGCGATGTTGAGAAACTGGATCATGAAAATCTTCCAGTTGGGCATCGGCACATAGTCGATGCCGTCGTTTATCACCACAGCGGGAGTCTTTCTGTCGTCAGGAGCGAACACTTTGCTTACGAACTTTCCATACAAGAGATAGCCCAGCACAAGGGCTACAAAGCTAATGAAAAATGTTATCATAGGTCTTGATAGTAAACTGTGCGCACGGTCTGCTTGTCTACCAATGACTTATGGCAGAGGGGCGTAACATAGGTTTTGATTATTGTTGTGTTTCTTTAGTTTTCTTACTGTCAGGATCTTCCTCCTTAGTCAAGGAATCCCTGTGAGCGCAGGGCATCGAGCATCGTTGCCGACATTGCCTCGTTGTCTTTCTTGGTGTAGCGCAGGTCGGTGAACACCTGTGCGAGGGTCTCCTTGTTGTTGATACGCACGAACTCCTCGTTTTCCGGAAGCGCCTCCTTCTCGGCATAATACTCGTCGATGAGCTGCGGGGTGTAGTCGGTGTAGGTCTCTGAATGGATGATGCTCTGCAGCGGCAGTCTGTCGGTGAGCGGCGGATTCTCGTCGGGCCATCCCAGCGTTATCGTGGCAACGGGCATCACGAGGCGCGGCAGCTTCAGCGTGTCGATTATCTGCTTGGGGTTATACACCGTGGTGCCGAGGAAGCAGTAGCCGAGTCCTTCCTCGTCGGCGAGGTTGCAGAAGGTCTGGGTATACAGCAATGCGTCGGTGGCTGCATTCAGAAACGAGAGCAGATTGTCGTATCCCGGCGTCGCCTTGCGGTTTTCTGCCCATCGTGTGGTGCGGTTGAAATCAGCACAGATGGTGAGCACCACCGGCGCCTGCGTAACCATCGGCTGACAGAAATGCGCCGGCGCGAGCTTCTCTTTCATCTCTGCCGAACGTGTCACCACCACGCTGTAGAGCTGCAGGTTTCCCATCGTCTGGGTACGCATTGCCTCAGCGAGGAGCCTGTTGAGGAGTTCGTCGCTTACGGGCTTGTCGGAATACTTTCGTATAGTCTTTCTCGTGTTTATCGTTTTCATTCTGTTTTAAGTTTACATTACTTCAAAATCGTGTCGTCTCTCTATGAGCGAAACATACAGGCAAAGATATACATTATTTCCCGAACTCCGTCATCATCGGCTGAAAAATATAGCATTTTGAATTCGGCATGATTGCGCGACTGTCTCCTATAGTTCTCGTATGCAGGAGTGATTGCCGTTATATATGAGTGAATGACTGATTTGGGGTTATGCATCAGACAATCATAAGAAACAGCCGTTTTGCAATGCAAGAGTAAGTTCTCTTGACGTTGCAAAACGGCTGCTTTTATAAACAGGAACTATGTTTTTAGTGCACCAAAGCGTTTTCGTGTACGCCGGAAACGGCACGTCCGCTTGGGTCGTTCATGTTCTTCCACGCTTCGTCCCACTCCAAAGCCACAGCTGTGGAACAAGCTACACTTGCCTCATGGGGAACGCTGCGGGCTGCGCTCTCGCTGGGGAAATGCTCCTCGAAGATGGAACGATAATAATATTCCTCCTTGCAGAGAGGCGTGTTTATCGGGAAACGTTCGGCAGCATGTGCCATCTGCTCGTCGGTCACGGCTTCAGAGGTGATCTTCTTCAGAGTGTCTATCCACGAATATCCCACACCGTCGCTGAACTGCTCCTTCTGTCGCCATGCCACCTCTTCGGGCAGCATATCCTCGAATGCCTCACGCACGATGCGCTTCTCCATAGACGCCTTCGGGTCGGAGTCTGGGGGAATGCTGCACATCTTTGCCTTGGGATTGGTGCGCATCGCCACGTCAAGGAATTCCTTGTCGAGGAACGGCACTCGTCCTTCCACGCCCCATGCCGAAAGACTTTTGTTGGCACGCAGGCAGTCATACTGATGCAGTTTGGAAAGTTTGCGGACGGTCTCCTTATGGAATTCCTCTGCCGAAGGCGCCTTGTGGAAATATAGGTAGCCACCGAAAATCTCGTCGGCTCCCTCACCCGACAGCACCATCTTAATGCCCATCGACTTTATCACGCGCGCCAGCAGATACATTGGCACGGAGGCACGCACGGTGGTTATATCGTAGGTCTCGATGAAATAGATAACGTCACGAAGGGCATCCAATCCCTCCTGAATAGTATAGTTGATTTCGTGATGCACCGTGCCGATATAGTCAGCCACCTGACGCGCCTTCGCCAAGTCGGGCGCTCCCTTGAGTCCCACGGCAAACGAATGGAGACGGGGCCACCAAGCCCTGCTCTGGCTGTCTGTCTCGATGCGGCGTTCGGCATAGCTCTCAGTGATGGCACTGATGACGCTACTGTCAAGACCGCCCGAAAGCAGCACTCCATACGGCACGTCGCTCATCATCTGGCGTTTCACTGCCGCACAAAGACTATCGCGTATGGCATCGCTGCTGGCGGGATTGTCCTTCACATTGTCGTATTCCATCCAGTCACGCTTATACCAAGGCTTCATTCCGGGGTCCTTGCTCCAATAATAGTGGCCGGGCAGGAACGGTTCATAGCGGTCGCACTCGCCTTCAAGAGCCTTCAGCTCACTTGCCACGAAAACTTTTCCGTCGTCATTATATCCTATATAAAGAGGAATGACTCCGATATGGTCGCGGGCTATGAGGAAGGCATCCTGCTCCTCGTCATAAAGGGCAAAGGCAAAAATACCGTTCAGGTCTTCAAGAAAGTCAATTCCCTTGTCGCGGTAAAGCGCAAGGATCACCTCACAGTCGCTACCTGTCTGAAAATCATAACGCCCCTGATATCTTGCCCTGATCTCCTTATGGTTATATATCTCGCCGTTGACGGCCAGCACCTGTTTGCCATCCGGCGAGAACAGAGGCTGACCTCCACTCTCAGGATCGACGATGCTCAGACGCTCATGCGCCAGTATGGCACTGCCCGAACAATGTATGCCGCTCCAGTCAGGACCACGGTGGCGTATCTTCTTACTCATGCCCAGAGCCTTGGTGCGCAGCTCCGGCGTCTGTTCTTTTACGTTGAATATTGCTACAATTCCGCACATATATCTTTCTCTTTTGGGGAAATAAAGCTACAAAAATTTCTTGTTCTCTCAAACTGACTGCAGGTAGCTGTCCACCTTGTGCGCCGCATCGCGGCCGCTTGCCATAGCCCTTACCACGAGCGAGGCTCCGTTCAAGGCATCGCCGCAGACGAATACGTTATCGGGATAGTCAGGGTGCTGAGGCTTGAGAAATCCCATTGCGAGGAAGCACGCCTCACACTTTATCACCTCGGGGTCGCCAGCCTCAACCATCAACGGACGGCCTCCCTCTGGATTCGGCTGCCAGTCGATGGGCTGCACACGGACGCCACACAGCTTTCCGTTCTTGCCTATGAACTCCAGTGTGTTGATGTTCCAGCGACGCGTACATCCCTCCTCGTGGCTCGACGTGGTCTTGAGCACGCGCGGATAGTTCGGCCATGGATTCTTCGGGTCGTCGGGACCCTCCACGGGGCGTGGCATGATTTCTATCTGTGTGACGCTCTTGCATCCCTGGCGATGGGCGGTGCCTATGCAGTCGGAACCGGTGTCGCCGCCGCCGATGACGAGCACGTCCTTGCCCTTGCAGGTGACACGCTCGTCCTTGGAGTACTCTGCTCCAGATAGGACGCGGTTCTGCTGCGAGAGCAGTTCCAAGGCGAGGTGTACACCTTTGAGTTCGCGACCGGGCACGTTCTTGAGGTCACGTGCCTCGGGTGTTCCTGTTGCAAGGACGTAGGCGTCAAAGCCTTCGGGCAATGAAGAGGCTTCCACCACTGTATTGTATACGAACCGTATGCCTTCCTCGATGAGGATGTCGAGCCTACGGTCAATGATGTTCTTTGAGAGCTTGAAGTTGGGAATGCCGTAACGCAGCAGACCTCCTGCCGCTTCGTTCTTGTCGAACACGGTCACGTCGTAGCCCATGCGGTTAAGACGGTTGGCAGCCACAAGACCCGAAGGACCGGCACCTATCACCGCTACACTCTTGCCGTTGCGTGGGAAGGTCATCGGTTTGATATAGTCCTCATGCCATGCCGTCTCTGTTATGGCAGCCTCGTTCTCACGGTTGGTTACCGGGGCGTGGTCTGTAAGATTGAGCACGCAAGCCTTTTCGCAGAGCGCCGGACAGATGCGTCCGGTGAATTCAGGAAAGTCGTTTGTGGCATTGAGCAGACGATAAGCCAGTTCCCAGTCGCCCTTGCAGAGAGCGTCGTTCCATTCAGAATCCTTGTTGCCCAACGGACAAGCCCAATGGCAGAACGGCACACCGCAGTCCATGCAGCGGCTTGCCTGAGCCATGCGGTCACGCGAGTTGAGAGTCTGCTCCACCTCGCCAAAGTCATGTATTCTTTCGTGTAAAGGACGATACCCGGCTTCAAGCCTGGGCACTTCCATGAAAGCTTTTAGTTTTCCCATATCTTCCTTAGTTATTTATTAATTGCATATTGGCGATCTTCTCTTCCAGCTGGCGCATCTTCTCCTCCTGCAGCACCCGCTTGTATTCGATAGGAGTGACAAGGATGAAGTCCTCCACATAGCGGTTCCAGTCGTCCAACATGCGGCGTGCCAGGGCAGAACCCGTGTAGAGGTAATGCTGGCGGATGAGTTCGTGGAGCTCCTTGCGTGCCGAACTTTCCTCGACGAGCGATATCTCCACCTGATCCATATTGCAGAAATAATCAAAAGTATGTTCACGGTCCCAAACGTAAGCCAGACCTCCACTCATACCGGCGGCGAAATTGCGGCCTATCTGACCAAGCACCACGATGCGGCCACCGGTCATATACTCACAGCAATGGTCGCCGGCACCTTCGATGACGGCTGTGGCTCCTGAATTGCGCACGCCGAAACGCTCGCCCACACGGCCGTTGACATACAGCTCGCCACCTGTCGCTCCGTAGAGTCCAGTGTTGCCGGCAATGATATTGTCTTCAGCCACGAAGTCGGCGCTCGAACGTGATGGGGGCAGAATGCTGATGCGTCCGCCGGAGAGTCCCTTCGCAAAATAGTCGTTTGCCTCGCCTTCCAGTCTGACGTTGATGCCGCTGACGGCAAAGGCTCCGAAGCTCTGGCCTGCCGATCCCTTGAACTTAATGTTGATGGTGGAATCGGGCAGTCCCTCCTCGCCATAACGCTTGGCTATGACGCCAGAGAGCATTGTGGTGACTGCACGGTCGGTATTCTTTATGGCGTAGTCAAGATTCACCTCCTCCTTGTTCTCTATCGCCTTCTCACAGGCACTGATGATGTCTTCATCCTTCACGCCGCTGACCTTTGTGAATTCGCTACGGTCCCAATGGAGTGCCTTGTCCGTGTCGGGACGGTGGAGCAGCCGGCTGAAGTCGATGGTTCCCAACTTTGACGACTTGTCCTGCGGAATGACCTCTATCATGTCTGTGCGGCCGATGATGTCCTTAAGATGTCTTACGCCGAGTTCTGACAGATACTCGCGCGTCTGCTGGGCAAGGAATGTGAAGAAGTTGACCACGTATTCGGCACGTCCGCGGAACTTGGCACGCAGGGTCTCGTCTTGCGTTGCCACACCTACAGGACATGTATTGGTGTTGCACTTGCGCATCATCAGACAGCCGAGCACGATGAGCGGCAGGGTGCCGAAAGAAAATTCGTCGGCGCCAAGCATTGCCATGATGATTACATCGCGTGCTGTCTTGAGCTGGCCGTCTGTCTGCAGGCGGACCTGGTCGCGTAGACCGTTGAGCACCAGTGTCTGCTGTGCCTCGGCAAGTCCGATTTCCGGCGAGATACCGGCAAAGCGCATCGACGATACCGGACTTGCACCCGTGCCGCCCTCAGCTCCTGAGATGACGATGAGGTCTGCCTTTGCCTTTGCCACGCCGGCTGCAATGGTGCCCACACCGCTCTCGGCAACAAGCTTCACGCTGACTGCGGCGGTGGGATTGATATTCTTGAGGTCGAAAATCAACTGGGCAAGGTCTTCGATTGAATAAATGTCGTGATGTGGCGGTGGCGAGATGAGCGTGATTCCAGGAATGGCATTACGTGTCTTGGCAATGATCTTGTTCACCTTAAAGCCGGGCAACTGTCCGCCTTCACCAGGCTTTGCGCCCTGCGCCACCTTGATCTGAAGTTCTTCGGCATTGACAAGATATTCGGCTGTAACGCCGAAACGGCCTGAGGCAATCTGCTTGGTCTTGCTGCTGAGCGACACACCGTCTACCTCGGTGTGGTAGCGGGCGTTGTCCTCGCCGCCCTCTCCCGTATTGCTTCGTGAACCGAGACGGTTCATTGCCAGGGCAAGTGCCTCGTGTGCCTCGATGCTGAGCGCTCCGAACGACATGGCTCCTGTGACGAAGTGGCGAACGATGCTCTCCACCGGTTCCACCTCGTCGAGCGGTGTTGGCGTGGCTGCCTTCTTGAAGGTGAGCAGATTGCGGAGGAAGATGGGGCGCTCGCCCTTTTCGGCATCTCCCGTGGCGGAATGGGTGTCGACGATTGCCGCCCACTCCTTGAACTGCTTATAGCTGCCCAAGCGTGTGGCGAGCTGCAGCTTGGTGATAGTCTCGGGGTTCCAGGCATGCTCTATGCCGTCTTTTCTATAACTGAAAAGGCCGTTGTTGGGTAGGAAATACTTCTCTTCTGCCTTCACTACAGGAGAGGGGAAGAAAGCTGCCTGGTTGAGCTCTGTGTATTCTCTTGCGATATCCTTCAATCCGATACCTCCGATGGTGCTTATCTCCGTGCCGAAATGTTTTCTGAGCAATGCTTCTGAAATACCGATACTCTCGAATATCTTGGCACCACGGTAAGAACGGATGGTGGAGATGCCCATCTTTGACATTATCTTCTTCAGCCCCTTGTCAACAGCCTTGATGTAGTTCTGCTCGGCGGTGTGGTATTCTTCCTGAATCTGATGGGTGGCGACCAGATGGTCTATAATGGCGAAGGTCATGTATGGACAGATGGCGCTGGCTCCATAGCCAAGCAGCAGGGCGGCATGCATCACCTCTCTTATCTCGCCGCTTTCCACGATGATGGCGGTCTGGACGCGCTTGCCCACGGAGATAAGATAATGGTGTACGGCGCTGACAGCGAGAAGCGAAGGAATGGCAGCATGCTTGCCGTCGATGTCGCGGTCGGTGAGAATGATATAGTTTACGCCCTCATCCACGCTCTCTTCCGCTTTCCTGCACAGATTGTCAAGGGCGCTGCGAAGACTGCTTTCGCCTTTCTCCACATCGAAGAGCATCGGCAGCTTCACGGTGTTGAATCCCTTGTAGCGGATATTGCAAAGCAGGTCGAGCTCGGTATTGGTGAGCACCGGCTGTGGCAGGCGCACCATCTTGCAGTTGCTCTCGTCCGGTGTAAGGATTCCGCTACCCACCCGGCCGATGTATTCTGTAAGCGACATTACCAGCTCCTCACGGATTGGGTCGATGGCAGGGTTGGTGACCTGTGCGAACTGCTGACGGAAATAATTGAACAACAGCTGCGGACGCTCGCTCAATACGGCGAGCGGCGTGTCATTACCCATGGCTGCCACAGGCTCCTGGCCCTTGGTACACATCGGTATGATGGTGTGCTCGATGTCTTCTTCTCCGAAACCGAAAGCACGCAACTTGGTGTCGTAGTCGTCAACGGAGTTTGCCACCTTGCGACCACTCCTGAGATTCTCCAGCTGGATGCGGCCAGTAGAAAGCCACTGGCGATAGGGATGCTCATGGGCAAGCTTGTCTTTTATCTCGCCGTCATAATATATCTTGCCTTTCTCTGTGTCGATAAGCAGTATCTTGCCTGGTTCGAGACGGCCCTTGCTGACCACGTTGGATGGCTCGAAGTCCATTACGCCTACCTCGCTTGCCACCACCATCATGCCACTCTTGGTTATAGTATAGCGTGACGGACGAAGGCCGTTGCGGTCGAGCATACCGCCTGCATACCGTCCGTCGGAGAACATCAGCGCTGCCGGTCCGTCCCATGGCTCCATCAAGATGGAGTAATACTCATAAAAAGCCTTGAGGTCTTCTGATATAGGGTTCTTGTCGTTGAACGACTCCGGCACGAGGATTGCCATTGCCTGAGGCAGACTCATTCCGCTCATAATCAGAAACTCGAACACGTTGTCGAGCGAAGCCGAGTCGCTCATATCATCCTCCACGATGGGCAGGATGTCCTTGATGTCGCCCAATGCTCCCGAACTGAGCACGCTCTCTCGTGCCTTCATCCATGCGCGGTTGCCTCGCACGGTGTTTATCTCACCGTTATGGCAGAGCAGGCGGAAGGGCTGTGCCAGTTTCCATTTCGGGAATGTATTGGTGGAGAAGCGGCTGTGCACAAGTGCCAGTCCTGATGTGAAATAGGGATTGGTAAGGTCTTGATAGAAGCGGCGCAGCTGTCCGCTGGTGAGCATTCCCTTATAAACGATGTTCTTTGATGACAAAGAGCAGATATAGAAGGAATCGATGCCGAGCGGCAAGATTCTGCGTTCGATGCGCTTTCTCACTTTATAAAGTTTTGTCTCAAGCGAAACGGTTTCTTCACCTTCCGAAGCGGTAGAGAGTGACGGCATTGGCGCCACAAATATCTGGCGTATGTCGGGCATCACTTCGCGTGCTGCCACACCCGGTACATCTTCGTTGACGGGCACGTTTCTCAGATGCATCAGTTCCAGACCGTCACGTTCGATCTCCTCAATCATGATGTTCAGAATCTTGTTCTGCAGCTTCTCTTCTTTCGGAAGGAACACCACGATAGTTCCATAACGCCCCTTTTCGGGCACCGGAATGCCTTGCAGCAGAATAAACTCGTGAGGAATCTGCACCATAATGCCAGCACCGTCACCTGTCTTGTCACGAGTTTCGGCACCACGGTGTTGCATGTTCTCCAACACGCGCAGAGCATTATCCACCAACTCATGACTTTTGCCTCCATGTATGTTTACCACCATACCCACGCCGCACGCATCGTGCTCGTAGGCTGAGGCATACAATCCTTGTTTTGCGTCCATATTATAATGTTTGGTTGATACCTTTAAACAACTTTCTACCCGAAGAATCTATTTCTTTTATTTACAAGCCAACACGGCTTTTTCTCAATCCTCTCTAACACTTTGTTTGAAAATTGCAACAATCAATAGCAATATACAAGTGTATTCGTGTTTGCGGTTGCAAAAGTAAAACAACATTTTAAAACACGCAAATATAATGACAGTTATTTATTTCATAATACGAAATTTTGTTACGAAAACAACATCATTCATAACATTTTTATACCACGGATAAGTAATGCAAGCAAAAAAGACAAAGAATAGAAATTGCTTACCCCCAAAAAGTCACCGAGGCTTGCATGTTTTAAGATTTCAGAACAATACTCATGCCTGGCGTACTACTCAAAAAGGGCCTCGACACCACGTCGAAGCCCTTTTTCATCATTTTTGAATGTCTTAGCTGTTAGTATTAATGTAGCATGTAATTCTGAAAATCAGTGTTTGTTGATGCAAAGGTATCACAAGAATTGATTTAAAACAAATAATCTATAAGTTTTATCCCCAAAAACTACGTAAACGTTTGCAATCCTTTGGTTACAATTTACACCTTTGAATACGCAAAATATTGACCGATATCAACAGAAATACGCTATTTTTCATATATATGCATTATATATGAAATTCCAGTTTCCATAGTCTATCGCATACATTTATCGCTGCAATCGGACTTTGGACTGGTGTAATGTTACAACAAGCGGAATGGCATGGCCGAGGGTTTTCCGCTTCACGTATTTTTATACAGGTTGCCCATAGATGAATCCATCTACAAACGATAATCGGCACCACTCACAAAAAGAAAAAAAATGGTTCATCCGTTAAATGCGTGGATATGCGCCCCGAAGGGGCATAAGCCCATAGCCCAGGGCATCGCCCTGGGTGTCTATTGGGTTTTTACATGCGCCCTGTTAAGGGCAAAAGCATAGAATAGAAGGTTGTTGCGCTTCTTGCTCTGGCAAGCGGCAAAGCCGAGTCCAGGGCGCGTTGCTCTATAGCTACGATACCCAATGCGTTCTTGCTTAGGCAAGCGGCAGAGCCGAGCGGCCTGGGACTATGTGCTTGCTGGGCTTTTAGCCCTTTCAGCCCTTTCAGACATTCTATATCTCATCTATGCATTTAACGGATGACCCAAAAATATTCCTCCAAAAGGAGTGAGTTTCTCAGATTTAATTTGTATCTTCGCCAAGTCATATCAGAGTTTTGCTTGTTTGTTATTGCAACACCAGATAAGTGGATTCTTCGACATGGCAAAATCCTGGGCCGCTCGGCTCTGCCGCTTGCCAAAGCAAGTAACAAAAAGAATAGTTTTTACCATGATATTTTTACCATGATATTTAATGTCTAATTAAAAAAATAGTTATGAAGCAAATTATTAAGAGAGGTAGTTTTTTTACCTTGATGTTTATGTTGCTTGGTTGTCTGTCGCTTTATGCTGCAGATAACGACTTGATTACAAAGCAAATCACCATTAAGTTGGAAAAGGCTGGTACTTTGCCTGATAGAATTGAAAGTAGTAAAAAGTATAAGATTACCAATTTGAAGATTATTGGTGAGATAAATGGTACGGATTTGAAGATGATTCGTGATATGGCTGGAAGAAATTCTAGAGGTGATTTTACTGACGGAAAGCTTTCTGTATTAGATTTGTCTGAGGCAAAGATTGTAGAAGGTGGGGATAGCTATTTTACTGGTTATGATAATAATAATAATTATTATACTTCTAATGATGTAATAGGCAGCTTCGCATTCGAGGGTTGTAGCGGATTAACGAGTTTAACCCTTCCTGCTGGTATTACCGAGATTGGCGATTTAGCATTCAGTGGCTGTAGCGGATTAACGAGTTTAACCCTTCCTGCTGGTATTACCAAGATAGACGATGGCGCATTCGCGGGCTGTAGCGGATTAACGAGTTTAACCCTTCCTGCTGGTATTACCTCAATAGGCTATAACGCATTCGAAGACTGTAGCGGATTAACGAGTTTAACCCTTCCTGCTGGTATTACCAAGATAGGTGATGGCGCATTCAATGGCTGTAGCGGATTAACTTCTATTTATGTATATGCAGAGAAAGTACCAAAAATTGGTAGTAATGTATTCAAAGGATGTGATGCCAAGAAATGTACAGTTTATGTACCAATGGGAACTTATGATTATTATTGGCTCTCTGAATTTGGTTACTTTGAGAACATAGTAGAATTCGAAGCAACAGGCATCGACAAGACTACAACCTCTACCGATGTTGAGGAGGTAGCTCGCTATTCAGTAAATGGTCAGCGATTGTCTGCTCCTACCAAGGGATTGAATATCGTGAAGTATAGTGATGGTAGCGTGAAGAAAGTTGCTGTTCGATAATGGGTGGCAAGCATCCTTGTGAGACAATATTTTTATATAGGGGGTGTGTCAAAAGTTTAAACAGCACGCCCTGAAGTGGGCTAAGGAGATAATTGGGCTTTGCCTTTCCGCTTCGCGCCGGCGACCTTTGGTTCAGCCCGCTTGAAACTAAATCCGAAACATTAGTTAATAGAATTATGACAAGGAAACAAGCTATACAACTGTTTGAAGAACGTAAAGTTCGTACAGTGTGGGACGACAAAGCAGAGAAATGGTATTTCTCTGTTATAGATGTAGTGGCCGTACTTACTGATAGCGCAGACGCAAAAAGATATTGGAGCGTTCTGAAGTCAAGGTTAAAAAAAGAAGGTTGTGAACCTACTACAATTTGTAGTACGTTGAAAATGCAAGCAGCCGATGGAAAAATGAGACTCACGGATGTGGCTGATACAGAACAACTATTTCGTTTGATCCAATCGATTCCATCCCCTAAGGCTGAACCTTTCAAGCAATGGATGGCCTCCGTGGCAAGTCAACGCCTTGACCAGATGCAGGACCCCGAATTGAACATCGATCAGTCCATTATTGACTACAAGCGTTTGGGTTATTCAGATGCTTGGATCAATCAACGTATTAAGAGTATAGAAATACGCAAAGAGTTGACTGATGAATGGGCACGTACAGGCGTTAAGCAGGGACTCCAATATGCTTCGCTCACCGATATCATCACGCAAGAATGGAGTGGAATGACTACCAAGCAATATCGAAATTATAAAGGCCTTAAGAAAGAAAGCCTTCGTGATAACATGACTAATATGGAAATTGCGCTTAACATGCTTGCGGAGGCATCAGCCACCGAGCTTTCAAAACAGCGTGATCCCAAGGGCTTTAATCAGCAGAAAAAAGTAGCCAAAGATGGTGGTAGTGTAGCAAAAGCAGCACGCAATCAATTGGAAAGCAAATTGGGGCACAAGGTGATTTCCCCGGCAAAAGCAAGCGACTATTTACCACCTATTACGAATAACGAAGACAATGAAGATAAGATATAAACATCAGCGTTTTCAAGCAGAAGCTACTAAATGTGTGAGCGATGTGTTTCAGGGCCAGCCCAAACACGATGGCAGTCGCACCTTCTTGAACAAGATTGATATGTGGGATTTTGACGGCTTTGGCAACCTGCCCTTGGTGCTCGATAACGAGAGCCCTTTGCGCGTACTCTTCCGTGACGCCTGCTTTAAGGAAGACGCTCAGAAAATCAATATCTACGAGCAATTCAAGCAAGCCTTGGATTGGGTCGACGATGAAGCTTTCAAGAGTATCAGAGTAATCTTATAGCGTTGAAAACCTACCTTCAGAAGCAACTAGTCGGTATTTCCGACAGGTTCGTTTGGTAGAAGGTTATGATTTATGATGGGGTCAGTTATTCGGTATTTCCGAACAACTGATGAGCATCTATATGATGATAAAAGAATAAGACAATGAAGATAAGATACTAATGTTTCAGATTTAGTAAATATGTCCGTTCTTCATTATATATACGAAAGAGAGGAAACAGGAAGATTTTTGAGACTTTCGTTTTGCGCTTATCTCGCCTTGCATTATCTTTGCATCATCTTCTGACAGGATAAGCTGCGGCAGAAGCCAAGAAACATTTCAACTTTAGACGCAACAGAAACAATTAATAAAAGAAAACAATGAAGATTCACTTTTCACATAAGGAAGAGTTGTGGAACTCGTGGTCGCATTTCGGCGGCGTGGTAATGGGCGTAGGCGTGGGCATCGCGTTCCTGATATTCTGTATCGGTCATCAGAACGCATGGGCTACGGCGGGCGTGTCGCTATACCTATTCGGCATGCTTTGCTCGTATATAGCCTCAACGGTGTATCATGCGCTGAGCGCACGGAGCGTATGGAAAGAGAGATTGCGCAAATGGGACCATGCCGCCATCTACTGGCATATCGCAGGCAGCTACTCGCCACTGACGCTGACGGCACTGAGAGAGGACGGCGCATGGGGATGGGGACTGTTCGTGTTTATATGGACGTGTGCCATCGTGGGCACGGTGATGAGTTTCAGAAGACTGAAGGACCACAGTAATCTGGAGACGGCGTGTTTCGTGGGTATGGGATTGAGCATCCTCGTGGCTTTTAAACCACTGATAAACAATGTGAGCGAGGCTGCGGTGATATGGATCATCGCTGAGGGAGTGAGCTACATCACGGGTGCCGTGTTCTACAGTCTGAACAAGCGCAAATACATGCACAGCGTGTTCCATTTCTTCGTCCTCGCCGGCAGTGTGTGCCATATCATCGCCGTTTGGGATGTATTGATGCAATACCTTTAAACCCCAAACGGTCATTAGGGCTTAATCTGTTGATGACAGATTTTGGATAAACAATAATGCGGATTGCCTTCCTGCCAACAGGATAAGCAATCCGCATTGTTTATAGTTCCAAGATTGTATTATCTATCTTATTTATTTGTTCAGTCTCCAGGTCACACCGTCCTTGGTGTCGTTCACCTCGAAGCCGGCCTCCTTGAGAGCATCGCGAATCTGGTCGCTCGTAGCCCAGTCTTTGGCAGCCTTTGCCTTGGCACGAAGGTCGAGCACCATATCCATGACCTTGCCGAAAGCCTCCTCACGGGCATCGCTGCTGTCGGCACGCTCGTCTTTGAGTCCGAGGATGTCGAAGGCGAAGGTGTGCATAGTGGAAGTAAGTTCGTCGAGACACTCGCTGCATATTGTTGCCTTATGGTCGATGAGCTTGTTGATCACGGTGCATGCCTCGAAGAGATAACTGATCACCTGTGGTGTGGCGAAATCGTCGTTCATGGCGTCGTAGCACTTCTGGCGCAGCTCCTTCACCACCTTCTCTGTCTCCGGGTCGCACTTGTCGCTCACGTTCACATGACCGAGGTCACTGATGCCGTTGAGCAGCTTCTCCAGTCCCTTCTCGCTTGCCTTCAGTGCTTCATTAGAGAAGTCAACTGTTCCGCGATAGTGTGCCGAAAGCATGAAGAAGCGGATAGTCATCGGCGAGTATGCCTGGTCGAGCAGACGGTGCTTGCCGGTGAAGAACTGCTCCAGGGTGATGAAGTTTCCGAGGCTCTTGCCCATCTTCTGTCCGTTGATGGTGAGCATGTTGTTGTGCATCCAGTATTTCACCATCTGGTCGCCCTGGCTTGCCACAGCCTGGGCTATCTCACACTCGTGGTGTGGGAACACGAGGTCCATTCCTCCGCCGTGGATGTCGAAGTGGTCGCCGAGGTATTTGCGGCCCATCGCCGTACACTCGCAGTGCCATCCCGGGAATCCGTCGCTCCAAGGACTTGGCCAACGCATGATATGCTCCGGCGACGCTTTCTTCCAGAGGGCGAAGTCTGCCTGGTTGCGCTTCTCCCCCACTCCGTCGAGCTGTCGGCTCTCGTTTATCACGTCGTCGAGGTTGCGGTGTGAGAGTATGCCATACTGGTATTTCTTGTTGTATTTCTCGATGTCGAAGTATACGCTGCCGTTGCTCTCGTAAGCGAATCCGTTGTCGATGATCTGCTTCACGAGTTCCTCCTGCTCTATGATGTGGCCCGAGGCGTGTGGCTCGATGCTGGGCGGCAGCACGTTGAGCGCCTTCATGGCGTCGTGGTAGCGGTTGGTGTAATATTGTGCTATCTCCATCGGTTCGAGCTGTTCGAGGCGTGCCTTCTTCTCAATCTTGTCGTCGCCCTCGTCGGCATCATGCTCCAGATGGCCCACATCGGTGATGTTTCTTACGTAGCGCACCTTGTAGCCGAGATGCTTGAGATAGCGGAATACGAGGTCGAATGTTATAGCAGGACGAGCGTGTCCCAGATGTGGATCTCCATAAACAGTAGGTCCACAGACATACATTCCCACGTTGGGGGCATGCAATGGTTCGAACGGCACTTTCCTTCTTGTCAGAGTATTATAAATCAAAAGTCTCTGTTCCATATCATTGTGTATTTGTTGTTATAATCTTTTTTCCTTGTCTCTTGTACTGTAGCCAGACCTTCCGTCAGAAAACGAATTGACGAGTTGGCGAGTAAACAAGGATATTCTTTTATCCTCTCAAGGAACATCACCGGCCGCTGCATTGCAGAATCCGGTTCAGGGTCCTTGTTTACTTGCCAACCCGTTTACTGAGAGAGAGTTCCCAGCTATTATGTCAATCCGCGGGATATGGGCAAAGCCTTGAGGCTGCCCTCGTTCCCGAGGGTATATCTCTATTATTTTATATTGTCAAAGCCTTCGCCGAAGATACCCTGGCAGTTGGTCTGCGACACAAGTGCATTGGAGTCAATCTTCTTGATATAGTTGTATATATCCTGCGACTCATGACGGCGAGCCATCACCACGAGGAGGTTCACCTCATTCTTTGAATACCATCCCTTGCCCTCAACCACGGTAACACCGCGGCGCACGTTGTTGTTGATAACATCGGCAATCTCCTGGTATTTTCTTGATATGATGATAAACTGCACGGTCTGTCTTGCTCCGTTCACCACATAGTCGCACATATAGCTGGCAATCAGCGTGAAAGCCACACCATATACGATTGTCTCGGTGCTGTGGAAGAGCAGGTAGCTGGAAGAAATGATGGTGATATCCACAAACTGCATCGCTCTTCCGAAGCTCATGCGGAAATATTTGTTGAGCATAGCGATAACGATGTCGGTACCACCGGTAGAACCGTTGTGTGAATAGATAAGACCGAGTCCGCCACCACCGAGCACCGCTCCGATAAGAAGGTGCATGAATCTGTCTTCGCCGGCTGTGATTACAGGATGCGCAGCGAAGAATGGCTGAAAAACAGCCACTACGATAGACAATATCGTAACTCCCAACACGGTACGCACGATGAATTGTCTTGACAATGTCTTGATGGCGATGCCAAGCAAGACAAAGTTGAGGAGCCAGATTGAATATGCTGGTGGGAAATGCCATGCATAGTAAAGAAGTGCCGAGCAACCCGACACGCCTCCCATCACAAATTTCTCAGGCAAGATGAATGCTGTGTAACCAAAGGCGTACATAATCACGCCAAGGGTCAAGAACATGAAGTCCTTAATCTGTTCACGGTCAATTCGCAATTTAGCTGCTGATGCTTTAATGCTCATCGTTAGAAAGAATTTTATTTTGTTTAAATGTGGGTAACATGGTATAAGCCGAAGGGTATCGGCAATTTCCAGTGCAAAGATATAGAGAAAAGAGATAGCGTCCAAATTAAAACAAGAAAAAAGGATGGTAGATTTTCTTCTCTGCCATCCTTTATAATTTATATAGTGTTTCACCGATTATATAGAGGCCACGACAGCCGCTTTCCGGGCATATAGGGAATGCTGCGCGGCATCATGCCACAATAGCTCTATACCTGAGAGAGGCGGCGCTGCCGGCGCAGCTCCTTGAGACGCTGCTGGCGATGGAAACCGCGGAGCACTCCCATACCCACCTTGGGCCAGTCAGGGATATGTTTCACATGGCGGCGCACCATTGGGATGTCCCACAAGAGCATCAATATGGCAAAGAACAGGGCGGCGATGAGCGTCCAGCCGAACAGTATCTTGATGCTCTGCGCCATGAATCCCTGGGTGATGCTCTCCATCATAGCCGGGAAGTCGGCATGACGTGCCGACATCCTCACGCTGTCGATATAGCCGGAGCAGCGTGCAAAGCCGTCACCAACATAGTATTTCATCCCTCGGGCATGGAGCGAAGCTCCCACGAGTCCTCCCACGAACATATGGAGGACATTGAACACGGCGAGCGCCTGGAAGAAATGCTCGAACGACATTATTTCATGCAGACACCACATGAAGGCTATACACAACACGGCATAGCTGAACCCGCGCCACACCAGTGGCAGGCGGAGCTGTTCGCCCATGAAATTCTCCGACGCCACGAGAGCCACCTTTGGCATCATCTCGCTCTTGGCGAGCTTCAGCTGCTGGTCTGATGCCTGCATCTCGAGCGCCGACTGGCGTATGACGGGCGACTGCATGGCTGCGGTGTTCTGCAGGTCTGCCTCCTTGATGCCGGCATCGCCAATTCTGTCGAGGTCCACCTCCGGCTCCACCATCACGCCTTCGAGACCGAGGGTATTGCAGAGCTGATGGTTCAGGATCCTCTTCTGGTCTTCGAGTTTCCTCTTGCCGAGTTTCAGCTGCTCCATCTGCAGTTCGTAGCGCGTCACGTCGTTCTTCAGCGCCATGCCCTGCTGCTGTTTGGTATTTATGTAGGCAATGAGTTTCTCGGTGAGCGCAATGTTGCTCTCATACACCTTTATGCCGTTGTCGAGTTTATAGAGGTCGAGATACTGCCCCAGGGCGAGGAAACGCTGCTGGTTGCGTGTCTGCGCCACGGCATTCTCACTCATGCTCTTCTGGAGTTCGGCGAGTCGGATGCCGGCATCGATGGCTCCTCCGGCATACACCACCTGCTGTGCCCAAAGAGCGAAGGAGTTTCCGAAATGTGGCTGCGAGAATCCTTTTACATTCCCGAAATCACGGTCGGTCATCACCACGTTTCCGTTGTAGCTCAGCTGTAGTGAAGCACCCACATCGGGCAGCCTCTTGCTTTTTGCCTCTTCAATTCCCCGTGCTGAAACATCCACTCCGCTTTTCTGCATTCTCAGCGTCTTGCTGCCACTCTCCACCAGAGTGAACAGCTCTCCGATGGTAATCTTGCGCTGTGGCGTCTGGGCTGTGGCATGCGGTGCCATCATCATGGCGACGACGGCACAGCAAATAATTCTTCTTTTCATTAACTGATAATAATATTTCTGTGTGTATTGTAATTGCCAACTGAAATCGGGTGCAAAGTTACGGAGTTTCTTTATCTTCTTGATTTCAAAAATATCCAACGATATGGGATTTTTCAGAACAGATATGGTGATATCTTACATATATTTGCGACCTTTGCGGCATAAATCAGAACTACAGACACAAAAAGGTCTGGCTACGGGGACTACCTTGCAGCGACAGAGACCCGCATTGCGTACAACATACAACAAACAAGGAATGGAAAAAGACAAGGACAAAAGAACAACCGACATAATCCCTGACGGAATCACTAACGGCGGCATTGCGGCAAGCATAAAAGGAGGCAGCCCGACAGGGAACACCTCGGTCTCGCTCGGCACAAGAAGTCTGGAGAGATGGCTGTCGGAGGCGAAGGTGATGTATAGCGGAATGATAATGATATGCCGCACGGGCAGCGCCTCGATACGCGTGAACTTCTCAATGTGGAAGCTCAGCGCCGGATCGGTGTTAACGCTCTTTCCCAACGACATGGTGACACTGACGGAGAGGAGCGAGGACTTCAGTGTGGAGGTATTGGAATACAATGCGACACTGCTACGCGAGGCGAGCCTGCAGATGGAGCAGACTGTCTATTCCCAATTGCGGGCGGACCGTTGCCGCACGGAATCACCTATAGTGACCAACATCATAAACGACATGTTCTCACTGCTTAAGATTTATTTCGACCAGCCTGAATGTATGTGTCTCGACCAACTCGTGCTTCTCCAGCTGAAGGCTTTCTTCGTAGGGTTCTACGACTATATCTACCGTTTTCCGCAGAAGCGCAAACCCGAAGAGGGCAGTCCGAGGGTAAGGGAACTTTTCAATCTCTTCATGATGTATCTCGAGACTCATTTCAAGGATTCGCGCGATGTGACATACTATGCCTCACTGCTGAACATCACTCCGAAATATCTCAACATTATAGCGCAGCGGATAACGGGCAACACTGTGAAGGCGCTGATAAACGAATATGTTGTGATGCAACTGAAGCTATCGCTCTGCTCCGGCAACACGTCGATGAAGATGTTGGCTGGTGAATACAATTTCAGCGATCTCTCGTTCTTCTGCCGCTATTTCAAACAACACACGGGAATGACTCCCATGCAGTTTGTCAAGAGCGAAGCGCCCAAAAGGACTTGACGCCAATACTCCCCAACGGTCATCTACCCCGTTTAGCCATAATGAACGTTTAGCCATAATGAACATCAGGGATTAGTCATAATTACCGTTAGAAGTTCAATCATGACGCCTGTTTGTGGTTCAGTTCTAATGGCCGTTTGGCTATTAGGCTGATTGGGGATGGAATCGAGTAGGAGGAAAACGAAGCAGTTTTCTTCCTACTTTCGTTTTCCGACCTC
>ERZ772863.1315-NODE-1315-length-22481-cov-4.528583_pt1 | contig 22481 bp, 15 predicted proteins | sample MGYA00512134_ERZ772863 | MGnify/ENA primary metagenome ERZ772863 (study PRJEB29015, sample SAMEA2737659) | human gut metagenome | biome: human gut; feature: human-associated habitat; material: faeces | place: China | collected 2012 ...
CAGTTTCATGCTGCGAACTGTCCTCGGCTGCATATACAGTCTGGGGAGAAAATATCATAGACACGCATACAAAAAGCAGTAACACTGCCACATATTTCTTTGCTTTTGAAATCATATTAAATCTCCTGCCTGTCCAATACATTTCTCTATACATCTCTTTGTCAAACTCCTGGTTTAACAAAATTGATTGTTTGAATAATACTATACAATTTTGCAATAATCCTGTCAATTATTAGTCTTTCCGCTGCGATAGCGTATAGTTATGCGAACTATGATTTACCGAAATTTCCCTTCACATCTATTCTGCTGCCTGCAACCGCCCCAAATAGTCGAGTTGCCGGATTGGTTGTCAGCCCTTTCCGTTTTTCAAAAATCAACCCGAACTCCTTGACATCAAAACTACCGTCTCAACTTGTGTGTCATTGTCCAAACTTAAACTCATATCTTCCTCAATAATCGGGAGCTTGAATTTGATGGACTTGAGCCACTGTCCGTTGGGTTGGCGTTCCTCATATATCTGAATTTCGGAAATCAATGCTTCCATGATCTGCCGCTTTTCCTGCTCACTCATGACGGCGTATAGCTTGTCGAAGTAGATCAGCACCTTGTAGATGTTATCCCCGGTAAGCTTTTCCGCTTCGATTGCCATTTTCTTTGCTCTGGCGGCGATCAGTAGATTTTCTGTATTCTCGATTTTATCATACATCTTGTAAAGTCGATCATCAAGGTCTGCCTTGCGTTTGTAGTAGTGTTTATCGTCCGGGTCAAGGGAATCTATTTCCTCCATCAGCTTTGATTTCACAGAATAGCTCTGCCGGAGCTGTTTTTCGTAATTGGCGATCTCCTGTTCAATGGCGGCAGTATCCACCTTCATGTTGATTTTTTCCTGCATCATGGCAGCAAACTTGGGATTGCTGACCAGCTTGACAATGACCTCTGCCACAGCACTGTCCAACAGTTCCTCGTGAATCTGCTTTCGATAATCGCACTTGTGCCCACGGGTCATAGTGCGGTGCTTGCAGCCATAATAGAAGAAATCCTTGTACTTTGTCCCGTCTGACTTGTGCTTGATGCTCTTGTTGCCATACATCCCGGCTCCGCAGATTGGGCATTTGACGATACCAGACAGAAGATGCACCTTGGTGTCCTTGCCACGGTTCACATGTTCATACTTTTCAGCCTGCGCCAGCAGCTTGACCTGTGCTTCGTGCCAGAGTTCTTCCGACACAATCCCCTCATGCTGGCCGTCCACCAACAAATAATCGTCCTGCTCCACAAGCCGGTAATCATTCCTGGTGCCATGCACCTTCTCCGTTCTGCGTCTGCCATAGGCGATTTTCCCACAGTACACAGGGTTTTTCAGTATTCTCCGGATAAGGGCCGCATCGAACAGCGGATTTTTTCCGTTCTGTCGCTGGATTTTGTGAATACCATGTTGGTCAAGATATTTGGCAAGGCCATTTGCACCCATGTCGGTATGCACATACTGATCGAAGATCACACGGATTGCAGCCGCTTCTTCCTCGTTGATGAAAAGTTGGCCATTTTCCAGCTTGTAGCCATAGGGCGCAAATCCGCCGTTCCATTTGCCCTCACGAGCCTTCTGGATTCTGCCCTCCATTGTTTGGACACGGATGTTTTCTCGCTCAATCTCCGCAACGGCTGACAGAACAGAGATCATCAGCTTTCCGGCATCCTTGGAAGAATCAATCCCATCCTCCACACAAATCAGATTGACGCCGAAATCCTGTATGACCTGCAAAGTGGACAATACGTCTGCTGCATTTCTGCCGAAGCGGGACAGCTTGAACACCAGCACAAAGGAAACACCATCTTTCCCGGACTTTATATCTTCCATCATGCGGTTGAACTCCGCTCTGCCCTCAATGGATTTACCCGACTTCCCGGCATCCTCATACTCACCGACTATCTCATATTCATTATACTCGGCAAAGGCTTTCATTCTGGATTTCTGAGCATCCAGAGAGTATCCGTCGATCTGCATGGCGGTGGATACTCTTGTATAGATATATACTTTTGTCTTTTCTTTTTTCATCTCACGATCCTCATTCGTGCCACAGCCATGGCACCTTTATGTATCCTTACTCCGAAGCTCTTTCGGAGTAAGTTTGGACAATTATTGCACGATTATAATATCATGCCGTTTTAGTTTTTTCAATAGTGTCCTCTGGCTGTTCGGGAATATTTGCAGCTCCGGCAGTTTCTTTCCCTAAACAATTCGGCGGCTCTGGAAGGGTGTCAATGTCCAGAACCGCCGCATATTTTTCTATTAAGTTGGCAAGCAAATTAGCAAAGCCGCTCCACGCATCCTTATTCCAATCCGCTATAATGGTTTACCTCCTGTTTCTTACTGCCACGTTGTGTGTACGCCTGGATGATCTCCGAAGGGATACGGTCAAGAATCCCTTTTACCCGTTCATAATCGCTTTGCAGCCTTGCTTCCTGTAACTTCTTGACGGTGCTCTGCTGCTGGCTCTTTTCCAGAGCTTCCGTCAGATCATCGTTTTTCTTTTTCAGTGCCTTTTTCTCGGACTCAGCTGTGGTAAAGCACCTATGATATTTCTTCATCTGTGTTTCCATCGCTGCCACATCCGGGATATATTCCTCCAGAAATGCTGCGATCTGCGCTGTCCGCTCCTTGTAGTTGGTAAACTTCACATCGGAAAGCATTGCGTCCAGTTTCTCCATCTGCTTTGTCAGACGGGTCATCTGTTTGAACACTCTCGGCGGGATATGGTCACGGCCAGTCTCACTGGCACTCTCGCCACGCTCCAATACCGGATATTTCTTGACCATGTGTTCCCAGAACTTGTCCTGCCACTGGGTCATCTTTTTGCGGTTGCCCAGAATCTCCTTGGCACATAGCCGCTTATCCTCCGTCAACGGGACAAAAGAAAGGTGCATATGGGGCGTTTTCTCGTCCATATGCACCACGGCAGAGATAATGGTTTCGGGGGATTGGTTCTGTTGGATAAACTCCAATGCTTCATTGAAGAATTCTTTGATTTCAGCCCGTTTCTTGCCCTTGAAAAACTCCGGGCTTGCGGTGATCAGAGCTTCTACCACACGAACACTGTCGGAGCGAGTGAGGCATCCGGCTGCAGCAATTTGCCGTTCGGACTCTGCACGATACTTTCTTTCCGGCTTAATAAGGTGGAAATTCAAATGGCTCCGACTGGTGTCAATATCCGGATTGCTTGCGTATTCTTCTTTTGTGCGCTCATTGTGGGCTTCAATACGCCCGATTTCCGGCCCCTTATACTTGGCAAATCTCAAAATAGCAAACTGTCCTTTTTCCATTATTTTTCCCGACCTTTCTGCCACACGATGTCGTAGCCCAATACATCAGCCAGCTCCAAAACCTCTTTATAACGGATGCTTTCCCGCTGCAGTTTGGCCGACAGGTTGGAAACGCTGTCCGACCAGCCGTATTCGTCATGCAGCAGGTCAACTACTTCCTGCATCGTCATTCCGGCACGGATGATCTGTGCTTTGATTTCGTTGCGTACATTCATATCAAAAAATCCTCCATAAAATATCATTGTTGATTCGGTGCACACTCTCCGCTTCAAAGTGAAACCGATACACCGAGCAGTGAAAAATCTGCAATCTCTGAAATCCGTCCAGAATTTCTCCTGTAATGTCCTGTCCATATCTGACCATATCCCACTTTACTGTTCCGTGTGATTTGGGCTGGGACAGTAAAAACACCCACCATTTCCTAAACACGGTACACGATTCAGAGAAGCGCGATTCCGTAAAATCATTTCGTCCTGCGGCCAAAAACTTGCCTGTTTCCACTACCCTTGAAAATCCATGCCCCAAAACAGGTCTTTAAGGATGCTTCTGCCAAAAGGAAGTGGGGTGGACTGAAAAGTACATGTACCAAGTGTACTTTGGTACCGTAGTACATTTGGTACGGGTGGTACATGTATTTTCGGGTCACTTTCGCTTTTACAGAAACGGTTTTTGCAAAAGCTCAATGCCGACAAAACCTCTGGCGAACTTCCCACCGCCGATATTGACCTTATTTGTGTATTCAAGGTGATAGTGGCTCTCATTCTGTTTGAGAAAGGAGCAAAAACGCTTTTGCGAAAGGCTGCTCATGGCATTATCATCACACCACAGCTTGTAAACAGCGTACAGGTCTTTGGAGCTGACTTCGTAATCTGCCTTGAAACGGATATACCCCTCGGAGCCTAAAAAATCGATAATGTTGTTGCCGTCCGATACCGCAGCCTCCATGTTGTCCTGCGCCGACTGGCTAAGTGTAAACTTGTAATCGTTGGCAATCAGGCGATGCAGGCCCGCAAGTGCCCACAGGAAAATGCCTTCCGCTTCGGTGCACATCTTTTCCGCAATATACGGATCGTCTTTCCGGTTCGGGTCTTTTTCTTTGGCGGAAAGGATAATCTGTCTGCGGAAAAAGCCCACGCTGTGGTCATTGAGAGATTGTAGGACGCCGTTGCCCAAGCCGATAAAGCGCACATACAAATCGCCCTGGTAGCTCTGCTGTCCCTTTTTCTCCAGATCCATCGGCAATTCTGCGGTGATGATTGCCTTGATGTGATTGGTCTGGGGCAAGGCTTCCAGCTTCATATCATCGTCCAGCATCACAAGCTCATGCTCCAGATCGGCACGAGCGAAGGGGCTTGTCTCCACCTTTGCGATACTGCCTGTGTTCATGTTGCTGCCCAGCAGCGCACGAAGGACAATACCAATGCGGCTTTTGCCCTCGCCACCTTTGCCAATCAAAAGAAGCATCTTCTGGCCTTTGGTGGGGGGAATAAAGCAGTATCCCATAAATTCCTGTAAAGTCAGAATGTCCTCTGGCTCCAAAAGCTGAGACAAAAAATGCAGCCATGTCACTGGCTGCGGAGCTTCTGGATTGTAAGAAACGGGCAGACGGTTCCGGCAGAAATCCTTTTGCGGACTGAATGTGCCGTTCAGATAATAGGTGCCGTTCGCCACATGGATGCGGTCTTGATACAGGGACAGCTTTTCGGTGCAGCACTCCATCCGCATGACATCCAACAGATTTGCGACTTTCTTTGCAATCCCACTGGTCACATAACACTTGATGCGGTCATAAATCACCTTTTTCAGGCGGTTTTCATCGTGTACTCTGCCGTTGACCGTGAAAAACGCTCCGTTTACCGTGACCATTGGATATTTCCGGAGAAATTCTTCGCAGAATAGGGCTTCGTTGATCTTCCTGCCATCAAACCACACCGGATTATCAAAGTGCGCGGTCTGCGTCATTTTCCCGCTCATAGCGTACATCCTCCTCTCTCTTTCTTGTGGTGTAGTCATGGAGAAACGCAACCTTGCTATCCTTCATCAGCTCGTCCACCACAGCAACACGTTCTTCCAAATCACCTACGGTCAGAATGTCAGTCAGATACTCGATGCGGTCAAGCATCTGGCAGGCTTCCACAAAACGATCATTCAGAGCATCGTCCGGCGTTTTGGGTGCATACCGTACTTTCCAATCTTCCAGCAGATGCAGATAATCCGTCAGCACACGGAAGCAAAACATTTCATCCTCCCGAAACTGCCGGATGTGAGGTTGCTTGGGTTTGTGGGGAGCTGCCACCGCTTGTCCCTGTTCGGTGCTGATACCGAAGTCCGCAGCTAGCCTGTGCGCCGCTTCGTAGCTACTGAGATCAAACAGCCGTGCCGCAAAGTCGACCACATCACCTTTGGCTCCGCAGCCGAAGCAGAAGAAATATTCCCCGTTCAGCTTCAGGCTCGGATGCCTGTCATGGTGGAACGGACAGCAAGCCATACTGTTTCGGTTGACCTTCAATCCGTAGTGCTCGGCAGCTTGTCTTACGGGGACTGCCGCTTTCACAGTTTCAAAAATATTCAAATAGTAATAATCCTCCTGCTTGCTCTTGGTTAAGCCGTTCTTCCCATTCCGTTTCCTGACAGGCAACCCTGCTCGGCGCTGTGTCGTCTCTTTTGTGGAGCGCTCGTTCCTTTTACAAAAGTCATGGCGGTTTATCTCGGTCTGGACGGTCATTCGATTTTCAAAGTGTCTTTTCGATCGATCGTGAGCCAAGTTTACCGCAAAAAATAAGCGGCCTTCGTTTATGCACGAAAGCCGCAAATATCGGAAGTATAGACTTAAAAAATTGCAAATTTGCACAGGGAAGATTATAATGATAGTAGGTTGGGAGGTGCTGCTCATGAAGAAGAACTATGACGATGAACAGGAAAATACCACTGCGTACCGTGTCCGCTTATTGCGTCAGGACAGGGGATGGAGCCAAAAGGAACTGGCAGACAAAATATTTGTTGCCCACTCCCAAATCAGCCGATTGGAAAGCGGAGAAACCACAAATATAGGCAGCTCTCTCTTGGTATCGTTGGCTAAGGTGTTCCATGTTTCAGCAGATTACCTGCTTTGCCTTACGCCCATCAGCGTACCGAAAAGCTATGATATTTCCCAGCTTGGATTATCAGAGGAAGTAATCCGCAGGCTGATTTTGAAAACGATTGACCCCGATGTGTTAAACAGGCTTTTGGAGCATGACCAGTTCCCAAAACTTTGTGCTTTGATGAAAAACTATTTCAGCAATACCGTTGCAAATGGTATCATGGCAAGAAACCAGATTATTGACCTTGCCACTGATCCTCTTGCAGAGCTGATGAGCGCCGATCCTTCAAAGCGAACGGAAATGATAAAAGGCCTGAGTTTTCTGAACTCCAGCAAAATTCAGAGTAATGAAGCAGACATAGAGAAAATCAAAAACATATTGATGAAGATCATTCGGGATGTAAAAGAGAACATGGCAGAGGAGCAACCCAGTGGAGCGGTTGCTACAGCAGAAGCAGTAAAGGGGATTCGTGCCGCATTACCGGACAAGCCACAATCTGAATTGACAGCCGATGATGTGTCAACAGCCATTACTGCCTACATAGGAACGATGATCACAATGGACGAGAATACTTCAGAACTGTTCCAGCAGCTTGCCAAGCAAGTTCTTGAGCTCCCCTTGGATAGGGAAAATTAAGCGTGTCGCTGCGGCGGGGTTTTATATACCTCTTGCGCCCCCCGTTGACACAGAAAAACTTTTCGCACAGCTACAAGGTTTTCTGAGCCACCTACACCCGAACAGCCGGATTTTGCTCATGGCAAATCCTTCATTTTGTGTATCTTGCAGCCCACAAAATCCGCCTGTTCTGCTGCCACTGAAAACGGTCTGTCTGGCGTGGGACAGCCCCTTTCCAGCGTCAGCGGTCGCAAAAGGTATAACACACTAGACTTTGCAAGCAAAATCGTGTGCCAACAGGGGTGCTACCCGCCCCTATTGGAAACCCAGAGCCAAAGGGGCTTTGCCCCTCTGGACGCCCCACCTGTCCATGCAGTGGCAATCCATCCTGCTCCCACACGATAGATACGCTCCTGCCCGGAACAGGTAAAACAGGCCCAGAGGTTTGCCCAAATAGCGGGTAAATCTCTGGGCCTGTTTTGGTCAGCAGCGGCTGGGAAAAGGTGAACGGAAAGCCTTGCTGACTGATAAATTTGAGTTGGATATTTTCGTATTGAGATGCGAAAATCTGTTGTTCCGAATTCCTGTATCTGGTATAATAAAAGCGTCGAATTTTCTGACCGGAGGTGCCCATATGGCCATTTCTTACAATAAGCTCTGGAAACTGCTCATTGATCGTAAAATGAGCAAGGCAGACTTACGCCGTGCAGCGGGAATCGCCCCCAACACCATGACAAAACTAAACCGCGATGAAGAAGTGACCTTGGAAACACTGGGGAAAATTTGCGCAATATTGAATGTAAATATTGGAGATATCGTGGACTTCCTGCCGACTGATCAAATCACCGAAGTGAACTTGGAGATAAAATAAGTATGACAGAAAATGTATTGTGTGCGCTGATTGGCGTAGGGGGAACACTGTTAGGGACCATTGTTGGTCTTGCTTTTCCATACCTATGCAGCGGATTTGGACGCAAACTTCTTGTTATTTCCAATATTGATGTGCGGTTTGGTACAGGAAAACCAGACGGCAAAGGCGGATATGATGGTTCGTGGATAAATTTTAGGGCTTCGATTCTCAACAAGAAAAATAAATCGTTGATTATTGAGAAAATTGCATGCGAATTATACAGCGGTTCAAACAGAATTGCCGTATGCTCCTGTGCCGATAAAGACACCGTTAGGAAAAGCGCAGGAGCCTACAAATATGATGAACTTCGATATATTGATGTTGCTTCAAAATCAAGCACTACAAAAAACATCCATGTATTTGTGCGTGGAGATTTGACCTCATGTGATAAGGTGGTTTTTGTGTATTCATGGGGGATAGTAAAAAGAAAGCAAATTGTTTGGGTCAAGGAGGATACACCCCATGCCAACACTTGAATGGATTGGAAAAGATAAAGTGGTAAACCACCACCAAGAGGTGTCTTACCGGGTGCTGGAGCGCCAATACAGCTATGATGAAGCCGGACAGCATACCGAGGACAACGGCAGCGAAAACATGATTATCCACGGCGACAATCTGGAGGCACTGAAAGCCCTGCTGCCCCGGTACGAGGGAAAGATAAAGTGCATCTATATTGACCCACCATATAATACAGCTCATAGTACTGATGATAACAGGCGCTGGATTTATAATGACAATGTTGATTCACCAGAGATACGGAAATGGATTGGGAAAATTGTTGGAGACGAAGGAGAAGATTTATCTCGTCACGATAAATGGCTTTGTATGATGTATCCCAGATTAAAACTACTTCAACGCTTCCTTTCTGAAGATGGGATTATTTTTATTAGTATCAGTGATGTCGAACACGCTCATTTGCGAATATTGTGCGATGAAATTTTCGGCTCAAGGAACTTAGTCTCAAACATCATCTGGCAAAATAACTTTTCACCTCGAAATGATGCTAAAGATATTGCCTATGTTACAGACAACATTCTGGCGTATAGCAAAAATCCAGGCTGGCATCCGAAAAAGCTAACTCGCTCTGACGATATGGATGCCAGGTATGATACTCCAGATAATGATCCAACACCGTGGACTTCAAGCCCTGCGCATGCGCCAAGCGCACGTACTCATAAGGGAATGGTGTATGCCATTCAGCATCCATATACGGGTGCGCTATTTTATCCCCCTTCCGGAAGATGTTGGGCGAATGAACAAGCGAAAATGTTGAAAAACATGAAAATGTGGGCGGATTATAAACTTGAGCAAATTGATGATGTTGAAAAAAGAGCCCAGATCTGCGGAGAAATTGATATAGCATCTATGCCTGATGTAAAAGCAATTCTGCTGGATGAGCCAGTAGAAAGTTCAAGAGAAAAAGTTCAAACTCGTATACAGATGGGGCTTTGGCCACCTTTCTATTTTACCAATAATGGACAAGGCGGAATGCGTGTAAAGAAATATCTTGATAGCATGGACGGAAAAGTTGTTACTACTCTATGGCCATATGAAGAAGTAGGCTCAAATACAGAAGCCAAAAATGAACTAAAGAAAATTTTTGGAGGGCAAGCAACTTTTGATACGCCAAAACCAGAACGACTGATTGAACGGATACTTCAAATTGCCGGAGACGAGGAAGTAATGATTCTAGACTCCTTTGCCGGTTCTGGCACTACTGCACACGCCGTGCTCAAAATGAACAAGACAGACGGTGGAAACCGCAAATTCATTCTAGTAGAAATGATGGATTATGCTGATAGCATCACCGCCCAACGGGTCAAACGTGCTATTAGCGGGTATAAAGCCGATATAGAAACTGTTCTGTATGATAAAGAAATTACGGTAAAAAATTTGGCACAAGGTGCCGTTATGCTTGAAGAAGCCAGGACCGTCGCCAAAGAGGCTAAAGGAAAGCACAGCTCTGTAAAATCCCCCAAAATCGAAGAAGGTCATCTTCGTGTCATTGCAGTTGATAAAGCAAAAGATATGGTGGATGGATTAGGAGGCAATTTCAGCTACTATGAGCTGGGGCCTGTGCTTCTGCTGCCAGACGGCAACCTCAACGAAGAAGTAGGCCCGCAAAAAATCCGGGAATACGTCTACTATATGGAGACTAAAGAGCCCTTGCCCGCCGAACAGCCCACGGACGAGCCTTACTTCATGGGCCTGTGCCGCAACACCGCCTATTACTTCTACTATGAGCGGGAAAGCGTCACCACGCTGGACCATGCCTTTTTGGCTACCGTCCAGACAAAAGCCGAGGGCTACACCATCTATGCTGACCTATGCGCCATCCCGCAGGAGACCCTGCGCAAGCATAACATCACCTTTAAGAAAATTCCTCGGGACATTGCCAGGCTGTAAAGGAGCGTGAAGAAATGGAACTGAAATCTTATCAGAAAGAAGTCATTGCCGATCTTGCTCGCTATCTGGAGCTGGTGGTGGAGCTGCAAAGCCCGGCAAAGGCGTATCAGACCCTCTGGAACGAAAAGAATGTTCTGGTGGGCTTCGGCGGTATGCCGAATTATGTGAATGTACTTCCCGGTGTGCCCCATGTGTGCGCCAAGGTGCCCACCGGCGGCGGCAAGACCTATATTGCCGCCAGTTCTCTGCGGACGATTTTTGACGCCATGCCCCAGCGCCGGGCCAAAGCCGTGGTGTGGTTGGTGCCCTCCGATGCCATTCTGACTCAGACACGCAAGGCGCTGGAAAATCCCGACCATCCCTACCGCCAGCGGCTGGATGTGGATTTTGGCGGGCGGGTACAGGTATATTCCAAGGAGCAGGCTCTCATGGGGCAGAACTTCACCCCTTCCGCCGTGACAGAACAGCTTTCTTTGTTTGTGCTCAGCTATGATTCCTTCCGCACCAGCAAAAAGGAGGGGCGCAAAGCCTATCAGGAGAACGGTTATCTGGCCGAGTTTGCAAAGTGGATGGATGATCCGTCCGTTCTGCTGGCCGATACCGATGAGACGGCGTTGATCCAGGTAATCCGCTATCTGAATCCGATGGTCATCGTGGACGAGAGCCACCATGCCACTTCGGATTTGAGCGTGGAAATGCTGCAAAACTTCAATCCCAGCTTTGTGTTTGACCTGACCGCCACACCCAAGAAGAAAAGCAACATCATCTCTTTTGTAGACGCCGCACGGCTAAAAAAGGCCAACATGGTCAAGCTGCCGGTCATTGTCTATAACCGTAAGTCTCAGGCAGATGTATATGGGGATGCTATCGCCATTCGTGCCAAGCTGGAGGCACAGGCCAAACGGGAGCAGGAAACCAGCGGGCGCTATATTCGTCCCATCGTTCTGTTCCAGGCACAGCCCCGCAACAATGCAGATAGCACCACATATGAAAAAATCAAGAAAACGCTGGTGGATGGCGGCATTCCCGAAAAGGAAATCGCCATCAAAACCGGCGATAAAGACGAGCTGAAAAATATGGACTTGCTGTCCCCAGACTGCCCCATCCGGTACATCATTACCGTCAACGCCCTGAAAGAGGGCTGGGACTGCCCCTTTGCCTATGTGTTGGCCACGGTGGCAAACCGCACTTCTACCGTGGATGTGGAGCAGATTTTGGGGCGTGTACTTCGGTTGCCCTACACGCAGAAGAACAGCAGTGAAGTGCTGAATCTCTCCTATGTCATCACATCTTCCGCAGACTTCCACCAAACGCTGGAGAAGGTTGTGGCCGGGCTGAACAGCGCCGGTTTCAGCAGGCGTGACTACCGGGCACAGGATGTGGACGTTCCCATTACAGCTGCACCCACACAGGAACCGGAGCAGCTTCCCATTGTCCCCCCTCCCGCTGACGAACCAGATCTGCCGGAGGTAGACGGCTCGGATTTGAAGGCACGTTTTGAAGCGGCAACACATGAGGCAGAGCAATCCGTGCAGGATGGAACTATGCAGTCCGATCCCATGCTGTCACAGGCCCTGCAACAGAATAAAACCTATGAAGACGAGATCAACCAGGCCGATAACACCGCTTTGAGCCAGGCTCCATCGGAGGTGCGCGACAAAATGAATCAGTTCCGAATGAATGAGGAATTTGCAGACGAAGCCGCTGCCTTGCGCTTCCCCCAATTTATGCTGGAGACTGGCCCCAGTCTGTTTTCGGAAGCTCATGAAACCCTGGAACTGGAACATTTAGAGGGTGGTTTCTCTCTGCGGGACAAAGACGCTCATGTGGATTTCACTACCGTCAACGCTGAGATGGCGCGGGTGGATGTAGACGATAGCAAAGACAGCACCGCAAAGGCATGGCGGTTGTCTGGTGGCGACAGCGTCTTTTTCCGGGAGTGGTTCAACACCCAGCCCTCGGAAAAGCGGCTTTCTCTGTGTAAGGGCATTATCAAGCAAAAGCTGTCCAAGATGAACTGCGTCAACGACCGGGAACTGGATGAGTACATCGACCGGGTGATCGGCACCATGAGCGAAGATCAGCTCTCTGAGTTGGAGCAGTCGCCGTATCCTTATGTCGTAAAAATCCAGGGGAAAGTGAAGGAGCTGATTGCCCAGCATCGCTCCGGCGTCTTTGATACCTGGCTGGAGCAGGACAAGATTTCCTGCCTGCCCAACTATGCGCTGCCTGCGGTGATCTCCCCAACGGCATTTACCTCGATGGTGCCGAAATCGCTCTATACCGCCGAAGAAGATATGAACGAGTACGAGTTCAAGGTGGTGTGGGCACTGTCGGAGCTGGGCAACGTCAAGTGGTGGCACCGGAATATCTCCAGACTGGGCTTCCAGATTAACGGGCCTGTTCATGCCTACCCCGACATCATCGTGATGCTCCACAGCGGAAAGGTACTGATGGTGGAGACCAAGGGCGATCACCTGGATAATGATGAGTCCAAGGAGAAAGCCAAAATCGGCGACCGGTGGGCGAAGCTGGCCGGAAAACAGTACAAGTATTACATGGTGTTTGAGACCAAGCAGCCGGACTATCCGGGAGCATATTCTCTGGAACGGTTTATGGAGATTGTGAAGGGATTGTGAATAGTGGCCTAATAGATGACGCCATCGCTATTTTAGTTTTATGCTGGTAAGGAATGGGGTAATATTATGCTTAAAGAGATACCAGATCATTGGAAACATGACAAGTCTATGGATATGCTTTGGCTTTTTTACCAAATTACAGATGAACTTCTGAGTGAAACCACTTCAGACACATATGCGTTACCCCTTCATAACGCAATAACATTACTTGATGAAATGGATGAGGTCTATTCACTTTTGGACCAATATGGAATCGTTAAAGAATATTATGCAAATTATATTCCTCCCATAATTGAGGAATTTATTGTTTGTACAGAAGACGACAGCATTTTAAAAAGAATGCTAGGAGAAAGGCTTAACAGTATCAGAACTGGTTTTCAGGAGGCATCACAAAATCCTATTTTGTTGAACCGCTGGATCGGTATTTTTCGACAAACTTGCAGTCCGAAAAAATATTGTGATACATACAAAAACGAAATAGAACAGCTTGTATTGACAAATAGCCCCGATAAAAACAATTTGATTTATTGTACGAAAAACTATTATATTTCACTGCTTCATGCAGGCTACTCTAGAGAATATTTGTATACGTGCGCAAAAAGATTTTTCAACAATTCCAAAAGACCAGTTTTAGCACCCGATCAAATTCTGCCATTTTTAAAGCAGTTTAATACGTCCAAAAAGGCATATGAATTTCTGATTTTGATGAATACGGAGTCTCTTGATTACATTGATGGTCTCAGTAAAGACATTAACATTGATATTGAAATCAAGAAGATTTCAACTAGTGAAGAACGTAAAGAGCTTTGTAAGGATCGCTTAATTGCAGATATGTTTGCTGATTATGACAAACGCTTACACCAAGCGAAAGCGCATGAAAAAGTTGAAATTGTTGTTTTTAAAGATATGGCTCTCGACCCATACATAGCTGCAAACGAATTTATAGAAAAAATGCGCTTTTTGCAAATGTTTATGGTATATTTCAAACATTTTTATGCTGCGAACCAAGTTTATAAATTTTTACTAAAAGATGAAAATGACAGTTATCACGAATTTAAACTGCCTAATAAACTCCAAAAACGTCCATACATCCAACAAGACTTAATAGATAAGCGAATTACTAATATTCTTGGACATAAAGCAATGACCCCTATGGCTTTGCTATCCCTTGCTCATGCAATTGAAATGCACGCCGAGTCGCTCGAATCTAAAAATTATCGTGCGTTAGTAAGGACTTTCTGGACGGCTTTGGAGACCCTGTTTTTAAATCCATCAGCTAATAGTGGACGCGAAAATGTGATTAACAGCGTCGTTGCAATTATCCAAAAAACCTATTTACTGAAAATCACTCGGTTAATATATGCTCAAATTCGTGAAACACTCCTATCGGAAGATCTAGAGAAGTTAGATATTACAACATACAAGTCTTTTTTGTTGTTTTTTGCATCGCATGAGGAAGGATCAGAGGAAATGAAAGCGCTCTATTCTTGCTTGGGGGATAACATCTTATTGCGTTCCCGAGTCTACAATTTAAGAAAATCGCTAAAATCCGGAGAGAAAATTTCAGAATTCCTCTCAATACATGAGATACGAATAAACTGGCAACTAAAACGTTTGTATCGAATTCGTAACATAGCTACACATTTAGGGTATGAGGCCAGCGGATTAAGTATAGCCGTTAACCACCTACATAGTTATTTTGATTATATGGTTAACTATATGCTATGTAAATCGGAAAATGGCGATATTATTATTGATATGTCCACTTTAGTGCTTGAAGCAAAAAATGATAATAAGATTCACCATGAGCAGCTGAAGTCAAAGGAACCACTTTCTGCTGCCAATTATATGAAATACCTTTTTGGTCCTGATAGCCGTCTGATCGATTATAAATTCGAATACTAAGTATAGTGCTAAAAGGGCCTGTTGCAAAATAGAGCTTTAAAAAAGCAGGTCAAAGAAAAAGTTAGCGAGAACCGTCAAGACGGTTCTCGCTAACTTTTTTATGCGCAGAATTTTCATTTGAGTCAAATATCTGCATTTTGCTCAATTATTTATTTTTGTTATACAATCATTTTAAAATATCTCAGCGCATCCACAATGGCTGCTTCTTTTTCCGGCGGGCACTGCGGCACCTTGGCATCTTCCTTCTTCGACAGATTATAGTTTTGGCCAACATCCAGACCGCACTTCCGCTTAACCTGGGAGATGTACAGGCTGGAGACCTTCAAACCGTGCTTTTCCAGCACGTAGGCTTTGATCTCGTCATAGGTAGCCTTGCTCTCCGCAGCCGTTAAATCCAGCTCATCCATGCTCAGATCAATCTCGATATATTGCTTTGCGCGAAGTTTGGACAAAAGACATACCGTTTCCACATGGCGAGTGCGGGGGAAGAGGTCCACGGCCACGGCACGGCGGGTGAGGTAGCCCATCTCGGCAAAGCGCTTCACATCCCGGCCCAGCGTGCCGGGGTCGCAGGAGACATACACCACCCGCCGGGGAGCCATGGCGGCGATGGAGGCGATGACCTCCGGGGCCAATCCCTTCCGGGGCGGGTCCACGCAGATGACATCCGGCCGCAGCTGCCGCCGGGCCAACTCTGCCGCCACATCGGCGGCGTCCCCTTCCAGAAACTCCACGTTCTCCACACCGTTGCGCCGGGCGCTGGCCCGTGCGTCCCGGATGGCCTCCGGCACGATCTCGCCGCCGATGACATGGCGGGCCTGCCGGGCCAGCACCTGCGTGATGGTGCCTGCGCCGCAGTACAGATCCACCGCCAGCTCCGTACCAGTGAGACCGGCGAACTCCAGCGTCTTGCCGTACAGCACCTCCGCCTGGGGGTGGTTCACCTGATAAAACGACGGCACCGACAGCCGGACCGTCCGACCGCACAGCACGTCCGTCAGGGCGTCCTCTCCCCAAAGAGTGCGGTAGCGATCCCCCAGAATGGCGTTGCCGGGGCGGGTATTGACCCCCAGCACCACGCCCACGGTCTGTGGTGCCGCCTGACGCAGCAGGGCCACCAGTTCCGTCTCGTAGGGGAGGCTTTCGCCGTTCACCAGCAGGCACACAAGGCTCTCGCCCTTACAGTTGGTTCGCACATACAGGTGCCGCACCAGCCCCCGGCCGGTGGTCTCGTCGTATCCCGGCACATGATACTGCGCCAGATACTGCCGCAGGGCCGCCGCCAGTGCATCCGCCTGCGGCTTCTGGAGGAGGCAGTGCTCCACCTCCACCACTTGATGGCTGCGGGCCCGATAAAAGCCCACCCTGCCGTCGGCGGACACCGGGTACTGGCTCTTATTCCGGTAGCGCAGGGGCTGTGCGGCGCCCAAGATTTCCTCCACGGTCACGTCGCTGCCGCCCAATCGGGTCAGGGCATCCTGAACCCGCTGGCGCTTGGCCCACAGCTCCTCGGCGTAGTCCAGATGGCGGAAGTCGCAGCCGCCGCAGCGGCCATAGTAGGGACAGTCCGGCTCCTGCCGGTGGGGGGAGGTGCTATGGCGCAGGACCGGCTTGCCGAAGGCCACGTTTTTCAGCACCTTCATCACCAGAATGTCGCAGTCCTCGCCCCGGACGGCGTCGTGGACGAACACCACCTGCCCGTCGATGCGGGCCACGCCCAGCCCCTCGCTGGAGTAGCCCTCGATGGTACTGCGGTATATATGATTTTTCTCCAATGCGGGCATAGCGGCCCTCCTTTGATATGGGGATTTTCTTCTTATTTCCGACGGGTGACTTGGCGACTCCTTGCGAGATTGACTACCCGGGGGCATTACGGATTCCCACGGCCAGCTTGTGAACCGGCCGTGGGAATCATGCATTCAGAGAAGATACCGTGGTGCAGGGGCCATGCGGCTCAGCAGAGGCCCGTCAGCGGGGCGGTCAGAACCCAGCGGCGGCCATCCGGCAGCACCGGCTGGCCCAGACACCAAGCTCTCCATCTGCATGGACGCTGCCTCCTATCCGGCCATCGGCGGGCCGTTAAAACTCGAACTTCTCGATCAGCTTACGCAGCGACTCGGCAAAGGACGCCAGCGTCTTGTTGTCCCGGCCCTTGCTGCGGCGAATAAGGCCCAGCAGGGCATCGCCCAGCTGCACCAGCCGCTGATAGGCCGCCGTGGTGCGGGGTGCGCCCTCGAAAGCGGGCTTCTTCCGCTCCGGCAGGTAGCCCGCCTCCAGCTGGCGGCAGGTCAGCAGGTCATAGGACTCCGTATACTGGGGGGCGTGGGCGGCAAAGCCCAACTGCGTCACCGTCTGAGCAAACACCGGCGCCACCTCCCGGTCGCCGTGGACCACGAAAACGTGCTGGGGCTTGGGCTCCTTGAACTGGCTGATCCAATTCACCAGATGGTCGTGGTCGGCGTGGGAGCTGAGGCCCTGGAAATTCACCACCTTGGCCCGGACGGCTACCTCCTCACCGAACAGCTTCACACTGGGAGCGCCGTCCAGCAGGGTACGGCCCAGCGTACCGGGAGACTGGAAGCCCACGAACACGATGCTGCTCTCCGGCCGCCACAGGTTATACTTCAGGTGGTGCCGGATGCGGCCTGCGTCGCACATACCGGAGGCGGACAGGATCACCTTGGGGGTGCGGTCCATATTCAGCAGCTTGGACTCCTCCACCGTCTCCGTCAAGTGCAGGCCGGGGAAGCTGAACATATGGGTGCCGTCCTGCACCAGCGCCAGCGCCTCCTCGTCCAGATAGCCCCGCAGGTCGCCGCAGAAGATGGTGGTGGCCCGCTTGGCCAGAGGACTGTCCACATACACCGGGAAGTCCTTCACGGACTTCACCAGATTCTTATCCTTGATCTCCCGGATAAAGTACAGCAGCTCCTGGGTGCGGCCCACGGCGAAGGCGGGGATCACCACGTTGCCGCCCCGGCCCAGTGTCTCGTCGATGATCTGGGCCAGCTCGTCGGTATAGCTCCACACCTCCGTGTGGTTGCGGTTGCCGTAGGTACTCTCCATCACCACATAGTCTGCCCCGGTGAAGAACTGGGGGTTCCGGATGATGGGCTGATCCACGTTGCCGATATCGCCGGAAAAGACGATGGTCCTCGTCTCGCCGCCCTCGGTGAGGGTCAGGCGGATGCTGGCAGAGCCCAGCAGGTGGCCGGCATCGATGAACACGGCGTCTACACCGTCGCAGAGGTGGATCTGCTGGCCGTACTCGCAGGTGTCCATGAACTCCCGCACCCGCATGGCATCCTCCACCGTGTACAGCGGTTCCTCCATGGGGCGGCCCGCCCGCTGGTTCTTGCGGTTTTTATACTCGGCGTCGCTCTCCTGAATATGGGCGGAGTCCTGCAACATGATATCCAGCAGATCCGCCGTCAGGCGAGTGGTGAGGATACGGCCCTGAAAGCCCTGCTTGATCAGCATGGGGATACGGCCGGAGTGGTCGATATGGGCGTGAGTCACCAGCACATAGTCGATCTGGCCCGGGTGGAAGGGCAGGCTGGCGTTATCGATCTCGTCCCGGCCCTGCTGCAGGCCGCAGTCAATGAGGATGTGCTTGCCGCCCACCTCCAGACAATGGCAGCTGCCGGTGACACATTGATCTGCTCCGTAAAAGCTCAGTTTCATGGCGTTGTTCCTTTCTTGTCCTTTCTTGCGGGCCGAAGCCCGGTTTTGTGTCTCCTCCGACGGGTCGTTCTATCTTGATCTATTTTGTCTGTGTTTTATCCGGTTCACGGCGGCCCATGAGGTTCTGTCCTACCGTCCGGATGCCGTGTCCGGCGGATCGTAGGCCCTGCCCCGCCGCCTTCATCAGCTCATCCTTCACGTCGATGGCCAGCCGCCCGAATATCTCTGTCAGGATCTGCTTCTTTCTTTCATCGGCTCCGGCATACTCCTTCCACAGGGCCGCCCAGCCGGAGAACCCGCCCTTACGCAGATCCTCGAAGGTCTTGGCACGGCCACCCATGGAGAGGATGCTGTACAGGGCGTCGCAGAAGGCTTCCCGGTCCTCCTGAGACACGGAGTCCAGCCACTCCCGCAGCACGTCGTCGGACATCTGCCCCAGCTGGGAGCGCTGGCCCAGATGCACAAACCGGTTCCCCATCACCTGCCACGACAGTGCCTCATGCTGCATGGCGGCGTGGCTGGTGCTGTCAATGACGTCGTAGTCCTCGGCGTGAACCAGCAGCACCCCCACGATGGAGGATTCCGGGATATAAGTGTGGAGCCGATCCTCCACCCGCCGGTAGGCGGGGGTATCCAGCAGGTCGGCGTGGAAGCCCGGCCCGTCGTTGTTATAGGCCGCCAGCAGGCGCTTGCCCTGAAGCTTCTCCGGCAGATGGACCGCCGCCCACGCCGCCAGATTCCCGCCCTTGGAGTGGCCGCCGATGCGGTAGGGGCGATGTTTGCAGGCCCGGATCACCTCCTGAGCGTACTCCGTGGCACGGGCCTGTGCCGGCACCGTCTCCAGATAGCTCATGTTGAAGTTCTCCTTCCAGCCCACCAGACTGGTATCCGTCCCCCGATAGGCGATGAACACGCTGCCGTCCGGCAGCAGGAAGGACACGGCGGCAAACTGCATCTGCTTCGCCTCGTCATTGCGGCTCTCAAAGGCGAACAACCGGGTATCCCGGAACCGCTCCGTCTCCGCCGCCGCCCGCATCACCGGGATATAGTCCAGCGACGACAAGCCCAGCTGTTCATCCGCCGCCGTCAGCCGGGCGCATACGTCCCCAATGAGCATGGCGTCCTTGGGGTTCTTGCTCCACAGGCGGTCGATCTTCCGAAGGTTGATGTAGGCGATGATGCACAGCACCAGATTGTCCACCTCATTGAAGGGGTCCTGCTGCAACGTCAGATCTCCTCTCCACTGGAGATAGTCGAAAACCGTATATTCGTTCTTTCCGGCCATAGCTTCCCTCCTGCCCGTATAATGGTACAGGATAAAGTATACCACACTCCCACTCCCGGCGCAAGCAAAAGGATGCCTTGCCTTTTTCCGGCAGCGGGAGTATAATGCGTCGTATCATACATGTTTCTGTGAGGAAGCTATGTATCGTGATATGACCCGTGGCAGCATCACACGGGGGCTGCTGTTTGCCCTGCCCATGGCAGCGAGGGACCCGTGTGGCGCTGGCCTATGCGCTGGCGGGGCCGGTGGGCGTCAACGCCGCTATCCCTATCGGCTGGTTTCTGGCGGACGCCGTGGGATACGGCTACTACTTCCTCCGGCGCAGAGCGCTGCTCCCTGGGGAGAAAGACGGCTGATTCGAGGAATCAAAAAGAGCGGTGCGTCACCTATGAACTGCACCCCATTTGTTGGACAGTATGGTATACTGTCCAACAAATGGGGTGTGTTTATATGCCAAAGGGAATACCACAGAATCAAATTAAAACCAAACGGCCTGAACCCTGTGCAGTACAGGATTCAGACCGTTCAGGCCGCTTAATTCTTGTTTTTGTCTAACTTTTGGGGGTCACTTCCGTGCGGGTGCGGCTCTTTTATTATTTTACTTCTTCAGGGCTTCTCACTACACGTCTTTAAGGGGCACTTTGAGAGAAACGCTTTTCTTCCGCTTCCCCGTCGTGCTTGTGTAGCTGCTTTTGCAGCACCGGGATCAGCTTGGCCATATCAATGGGCTTTGCCACATGATCGTCCATGCCTACCTCCAGCGCCCGTTGACGGTCCTCGGCAAAGGCGTTGGCCGTAATGGCGATAATGGGGATATTGGCCCGCCACGGGTCCGTCAGCCGCCGGATCTTCTGGGTGGCCTCGTAGCCGTCCAACACCGGCATCTGCACATCCATGAGGATGGCGTCATACATCCCCGCCGGAGCCTTCTCCAGCATTTCCAGACAGTGGGCACCGTTTTCCGCCCGATCCACCAGCAGACCCTCCTCGCCCATGAGCTCAGCGGTGATCTCGGCGTTAAGGTCGTTGTCCTCTGCCAGCAGGATACGCCGCCCGGCAAGGCCGGTCTTATCCACCTGCTCTGCGGCACGCTTGGGCACGGCATCCTCCTGTCGGGCCAGACGGCAGGGGATGTAGACGGTGAAGGTGGAGCCCTCCCCCAGCTTGCTCTGGATATCGATGCTGCCGTCCATCAGATCCACCAGCTTCTTCACGATGCCCATGCCCAAGCCGGAGCCCTCCACGCCGCTGACGGTGCTGGAGCGCTCTCTGGCAAAGGCTTCAAAAATATGCTGCTGAAACTCTTCACTCATGCCAATGCCGTTGTCCGCCACGGATAGTTCCTGCACGCACCAGCCCTCTCGGTCGCTGGGCAGCTGGCGGATGGTACAGCGGATATGTCCGCCATCGCCGGTATATTTGATGGCGTTGCTCACCAGATTCAGGATCACCTCCAAAATGCGGGAGGTATCCATATACAGATAGGGATTGGGCGTATGCTTCTCCACTGTCATGGTCTGGTGCTTACGCTCCAGTTCCGGCTGCACCATGACGACACAGGACTCAAAGATGCTGCCGGCCTCCACCGCCGTCTCCTCCAGCGTCACCTTGCCGCTCTCGATGCGGGAGAGCTCCAGCACATTATCAATGATAGAGAGCATCTTCTCGCCGCTGATCTGGATGTTCTTCAGATAGCCCTGGAGCCGCTCCGGCTCCTGCCGGTGCTTCTCCGCCAGATCAGCATAGCCGATGATGGCGTTCATGGGGGTACGGATATCGTGGGACATATTGAAGAGGAAGGTACTCTTAGCCTGATTAGCGGCATCGGCGGCTACCACGGCGTTCTGCAAAAGCACCTGCTGCCGGGCCTCCGCCATCCGCTGCCACCGCAGGTACAGGTAGATACTCATGCTCAGCAACGCTGCCACCATACCGCTGGTCAGAGCCACACTTACGGTGGTCTGACTACTTCTCTTCAAAAATTGATAGGTGGTGTTCATGGCGATCTCCACGCACAGAGCACCCATGACCTGGCCATTTTCATCCTTCACCGGGTAGCAGGCCGTGAAAATGGGACCCCACGTGGTATCCACCACATCACGAGAATACACGGGCTCTCCAGACAGCGCCGTCTGGATATAGGGGGCCATCTCCTCCTCGATGCGGGTGCCGGGGTAGGCAAAGTCCTCCGCCCCCAGATCCAGACCGTCGATGAGGTAGACAGGCTGCCCGTCCTCCCCCAGCTTGGCGGTGTAGAGATACCGGGTGGAGTTCAGGGTCCGCAGCTGATTGAGGGTCTTTTGCAGTTCCAGATAGCGTGGTGAGGTCATGTCGCTCCAGATGGCGGGGTCATCAAAATCCTCCCGTGTGAACTCGTCGGACACCAGCCGGTGGATGGCGTCGGCGCAGGTGGTATCACGGGTCAGCGCCGCCTCCAGCATATTGCGGCTGAAATTCTGATACAGCACATAGGTATACACCGAGATCAGCAGCAGGACCATCAGGAGCAGGAGGCCCACGGTGGCCCCCAGCTGCCGGAATTTCTTCGTCATAATGCCGCCCTCATAGTTCCGCTTGCTTGCTTGCTTGCTTGCTTGCTTGCTTGCTTGCTTGCTTGCTTGCTTGCTTGCTTG
>ERZ772863.1319-NODE-1319-length-22419-cov-7.742980_pt1 | contig 22419 bp, 25 predicted proteins | sample MGYA00512134_ERZ772863 | MGnify/ENA primary metagenome ERZ772863 (study PRJEB29015, sample SAMEA2737659) | human gut metagenome | biome: human gut; feature: human-associated habitat; material: faeces | place: China | collected 2012 ...
CAGGCCCTTACAGGGCCAGAGCAAACCACCCGCTATGCGGGTGGTTCTGATTTTTGCTTGTCGTCCGTGTCCCGGTGCGAGGCCCGGGCAAAGACGACGGCCCGCTGCGGCCTAGTAGCGGTAGTGGTCGGGCTTGTAGGGGCCTTCGACCTTCACGCCGATGTAGTCGGCCTGTTCCTGGGTCAGGGTGGTCAGCTTGACGCCTAGACGGGCCAGGTGCAGGCGGGCCACTTCTTCGTCCAGTTCCTTGGGCAGGGTGTAGACCTTCTTTTCCAGGTCGCCCTTGGCCAGCTTGATCTGGGCCAGGGTCTGGTTGGTGAAGCTGTTGGACATGACGAAGCTGGCGTGGCCGGTGGCGCAGCCCAGGTTCACCAGGCGGCCTTCGGCCAGCACGATGATGCTGCGGCCGGACTTGAGGGTCCACTTGTCCACCTGGGGCTTGATGTTCAGCTTGGTGATGCCGGGGGTGGACTCCAGGTAGTGCATGTCGATCTCGTTGTCGAAGTGACCGATGTTGCAGACGATGGCTTCGTCCTTCATGCCTTCCATGTGTTCGCCGGTGATGACGCGCAGGTTGCCGGTGCAGGTGACGTAGATGTCGCCTTCGGCCAGGGCGTCTTCCATGGTGGTGACTTCAAAGCCTTCCATGGCGGCCTGCAGGGCGCAGATGGGGTCGATCTCGGTCACCAGCACGCGGGCGCCGAAGCCGCGCATGGACTGGGCGCAGCCCTTGCCCACGTCGCCGTAGCCCACCACGACCACGACCTTGCCGGCCACCATGACGTCGGTGGCGCGCTTGATGCCGTCGGCCAGGGACTCGCGGCAGCCGTAGAGGTTGTCGAACTTGGACTTGGTCACGGAGTCGTTGACGTTGATGGCCGGGAAGAGCAGCTTGCCTTCGGCTTCCAGCTGGTAGAGGCGGTGCACGCCGGTGGTGGTCTCTTCGGAGACGCCCTTCACCTTGGCGGCCACTTCATGCCAGTGGTTGGGATCTTCCTTGTAGCGCAGGGCCAGACGATCCATGATGATCTGGAATTCCTTGTTGTCGTAGGTCTTTTCCAGCAGGGAAGGATCGTTTTCCACTTCCACGCCCTTGTGGATCATCAGGGTGGCGTCGCCGCCGTCGTCCACGATCAGGTCGGGGCCCTTGCCGTCAGGCCAGGTCAGGGCCATTTCGGTGCACCACCAGTAATCTTCCAGGCTCTCGCCCTTCCAGGCGAAGACCTTGGCCATGCCCTGCTCGGCGATGGCGGCAGCGGCGTGGTCCTGGGTGGAGAAGATGTTGCACGAGGCCCAGCGGATGTCCGAGCCCAGGGCGTGCAGGGTCTTGATAAGCATGGCGGTCTGGATGGTCATGTGCAGGGAGCCGGTCACGCGCAGGCCCTTGAGGGGTTTCTGGTCACCGTACTTGCGGATGCACTCCATGAGGCCGGGCATCTCGCGCTCGGAGAGCTGCATTTCCTTCTTGCCGAAATCGGCCAGGGCCATGTCGGCCACTTTGTAGGCCAGGGAAAGGTCCAGGGCTTTGGTCATCGTTCCATTCTCCTTGAGGAAGTATGTTGGGCCGCTCCACAAAAGGGCGGTCTGCGGCATGGTCGTTGTCCCCTGTGCGGGGATGGTGCGCAGCCTTCGGTAAGGCCGCGCGGGAAATCTTGTGTGCTTTTTCCGGGCCATGCTCCCCGGGACAGGGGCCGCTCCCCATCGGGGACAGGTTTTCCTGAATAAAGCATGTTTGGGGGAGGATAGGGCACAGGGGGCCTTTCCCCCGAAAATACCCCTAACAGGCGCGTGCCTGCACCAGCAGCAGGAACAGGCCGCGGCCCACGGCCTGCCGCGTACAGGACAGGACTTCGAAACCGGCCTGGCGCAGGCGTTCCTGCAGGCGTTCTTCGTCGAAGCCCAGCCAGCGGTCGCCGTAGCGGCTGCGCATGGTCTCGTCGTGGTGCTGGAGGAAATCGGCCACGAACAGGTGCCCGCCCGTGGTCAGGCTGCGGCGGATCTCGCGCAGGCCCTCGCCGGGGTCGGACAGGTGGTGCAGGACAAGGTTGATGCAGGCGAAGTCCGCTTCCTGGTCACGCAGGGGCAGGTGGTCCAGCTCGCCGATGCGCAGGGAGATGCGGTTCTCGTTGGCCAGATCCACGGGGTTGAAGCGGCGGCGGCACATCTCCAGCATGCGGGCCGAGCCGTCCACGCCGATGAGGCTCCGGCTGGCGGGCAGCAGGCGCTCCAGCACCGCGCCGGTGCCGCAGCCCAGGTCCACGGCCACGCGGCAGCCCTCGGGCACGGCGGCCAGCACGGCGGCGGGCAGGTCGAAATCTTCCAGCACTTCGCGGTTGAGCTCGTCCCAGTCCTCGGCGATGGCGTTGAAGAACTGGCGCGTCTTGAGGGCGCGTTCCTCCAGGATCTGGGCCGCCATGGCCAGATCCTCGCGCATGGCCGTGTCCGTATGCAAAAAGGGCCCCATGGCCTGCAAAAAGTCGCTGGCCTCGCCGCAGCGCGTGGCGGCATAGAAGACCCACAGGCCGTCCCGGCGCGAGGTCAGCAGACCCGCTTCGGTCAGGATCTTGAGGTGGCGCGAGACGCGGGACTGCCCCATGCCGAGGATGCGCACCAGCTCGTTGACCGAGAGTTCGTAATGCAGCAAGATATGCACCAGTCGCAGACGGGTCTCGTCTGAAAGTGCCTTGAAATATACCAGTGCCATGCGTGCCCCTGTACGGCGCGCCGGGCGCGCCTGCGATCTATGTATCAAATTTGCTTGATGCAAATATCAGCCTATCTGGATATAGTCAAGGAGTTCCATGTCCTCACCTTCCGATGCTGCCCCCGACCGGTCTTCCGCTGCCGGGGAGGAGACAAAAAGACGGTTGTCGCGCAAGCGGGTGACCGTCATCACGGCCACGGCCCTCTCGTTGCTGGAGGCCTGTGGTCTTGAGCCGTCTCCGTCGCGCTCGGAAAAGGCGGCCGGGAAGGGGAAAAAGGCGACGCAGGGAGAACCGCCGGCCGAAAAGGCATCGGCGGATGGCCTTGAGGAACAGCAGGCGGCAGGCTCGGCGTCTTCCCGTGAGCGGAACAGCGGGCGGAAAAAGAGATCCGCGCCGGACAGGGCTCCCCGGGAAGTGGCGGACGCCGTCCCACAGGAAGATGCATCGCAGAGCGTTGCCACCACCAAAGCCGCGCTCCCGGAAATTCCCTCGGCGATCCCGCCCACCGACACGACAGCGGCCGCGGTACCACCGGAACCTGCCATCCCTCCGAAAAAGACGACTGCCCGGCGTCGCCGTGCGGGCAGCACGAAGGCCGCGCCGGTGGCCGAGGACGGGCCGGTTCCCGTGGCCGAGGCTGTCGCACAGATGGCCCCACCGGTAGAGGGATCTTTCGCTGTTCGGCATGCAGCTGATGCGGAGGCCGCTGTGCCTGATGCGGGGCTGCCCCAGCCTGCCGCAGGGCGGAGAGCCGTTTCCCGCGCGGGGCATCCAGCCGCATCCGGCGGGCGCGGCCGCAAGAAGGCTGCTGCGACTACTCCCGCATCCGCGGGGGAAGCCGGTCCGACCACAGCGCCGGTACCGGAGCGACAGCCTGCGGAACGACCCATGGATGCGGCGGCACTGGCTGCCGAAGCGGATCGTCTGGCTGCGGAATACGGCCTGTCGTCATCGGGCGGCGGTCTGGTGGTGCTGCCCGGGGACGATGACTGGGATGATTTTCCCGCTCCTCCGGATAGGGAAGCGTCGTCCGCCCGGACGGCGGCCCGTGGTACGGAGACGGTCCCGGCCGCTTCTTTTCCTGAGCCCGTACCGGCAGCGGCCCCCTTTGCTGCGGCGACTCCTGTTGCTCCCGCCCCCGAAGCCACACCTGCAGAGGGCAAAAGCTCACCCGGGCGCCGCCGTGGGGGCGGCACGACAGTAGCGCCGGTAGCCGGCAGCGGGAACGCTTCCGTACCGCTGGCCGGAGAGAAGGGAGGAACGTCATCAGCCGTACCCGGCGATGCGCGCATACCGGAGGGAAGCCCTGCTCCCGTACCGGGGGCTGTTTCTTCCGCATCTGCCGGACACCGCGCAGAAGGGGAGGCAAACGGGACTGCCCGGCCCGCAGCGTCCCCTGTAGCCGGGGCCCCTTGTCCTGTACCGTCTTCCGGGACAGGCATGGGGCGGCGCGAGGCCGCGTTCCGGCAGTGGGCCGCGGACATGCAGTCCCGTTTCGATGCCGGGCTGGAAGCGGAGGAAGACCGGGCGGCACGGCGCAAAGACTCGCTGGTCGTGCTGCCGCCGCCGACGGATACGGGCGGGAGGAAACGCCGGACAGCAAAGAAGGCACAGGCCGACGCAGCGGAGGCCCCGCGCCCGCGGGCGTGGATCACGCGGCGGCGCAGCACCGAACCCGGGCACGAGGCCCGCTTCGAGGAATGGCACGGCCCGGCACGGACAGGGAGCGTGCTGGAAAAGGTTTTCATCTCTCTGGGCGCGTCCCCGGAGCAGGCGAAGCTGAGCCGCTTGTGGCGCAGCTGGGATGCCGTGCTGGGGCCGGATCTGGCGCCATTGGCCCGTCCGCTGGGCCACCATGACGACAAGCTGCTTATCGGCGCCGAAGACGCCGTGCTGCTGCAGGAGCTCTATTATATGGGGCCGGAGATCGTGCGCCGGGTCAATGAGTTCCTGCAGGAGGACTTCTTCACGGCGGTGAAGGTCTCCCTGATGCTGGACCATCAGGATCTGGATGCGCCCAGCCCGGTGCTGGAGCGCTCCGCCGGGCGTCCGAAGGAAGAGGTCCCCGCGCCTTCCGGGGCCAGTCTGGGGCTCATGGATCCCGAATCGGCCGTGGCCCGCTGCTATGCCCGCTTCCTGGGCATGGAGCTGCCCGATCCCCGCAAATGACGGGCTGGAGCCGCCGGGAGGCGGGATTGACAAAGCTTTTCTTGCGATGCTAGGGTCAGCCGGTGTCGTGCTGGCCTTGCTGCTTTGTCGCTGTGGCTGCCGTCACGCTGCAGCTCAAGGGGAGGGTGCCATGCAGGATACGCTGGAAAATATCAGCCTCAAGCACGATAATGGCGAGGACATGCGCTTTCGTGGAAGCCTTTCCTCCGAGTGCTCCTGGTATGACGAGGAGCATGGCGTGCTGTGCCGCCAGAAGCTGTATGTGACGGAGAACAAGGACCAGATCTACTACATCATGCGCACCGGGGCGGAAGAACACAGCCGCCGGGCTTATCGCCTGAAGGTGCAGGACCAGACCTGCATCATCCATAACGGCAAAGCTGAAGTGCGCATGCCCATTACCCTGCTGATGCTGGCTGTGCGCGGTCTGTGCGGCATGGATGCCCGGAACGCGACCAGCCTTGCCATGGTGGAAGAAATGCTCAAGGCTGCCAACGCCTAGCCGCCGTCCGTTTTTTCCCCGAAAAGAGAGGAAAGGGATGCTTCTTCGGAAGCATCCCTTTTCGTTTTTGCGGCCTCTGTTTCTGTACCGGTCATACAAATCAAAAGAGCCACCCATACGGGTGGCTCTTTTGATTTTCAGCCCTCATGGCGAGCCCCGGCAAGTCCAAGAGGTTCGCCGGGCAGATGCCCATCCCCAGGGGGGAGGCCGGAGCCTGTTCCTCCCGGGGCTTTGAAGGCGCAGCCTTTTCAAGAGCGGCAGTGCCCCTGCCGAAAGCGCATCGTCGGGACGGCTCCCGGCGGGGCGACGTCAGGCGCTGTCGGTGGCCTCAGCGACGGGCGCTGAAATGCTTTTCCGCGCTCTCGATGTCCTCGAAGCCGTACTGCTGCACCTGATGGAGCAGGTTTTGTTCGGCTTCGCTTTCGCCCTTGCGCAGACGTTCCATGGTGGCCCGATGATAGAGAGCGATAGTTTTGGGGGAATAGGTGCGCAGTTCCGCGCGGAGGTAGGTCTCCATGGAGACCCAGCCCGGACGGTCGTCACGGCTGCGCAGGGGGCGGCCCCTGTCAGCCAGCGAGGGGAAGCGGCTGTCGAGGTCTTCCTTCCAGGATACATGGGCGGCCACGATGTCGTCCACCTGGGCCATGGCTTCGGGGTCCAGCGGCGGCAGGCTGTCGGCCAGCTGGGCGTACTCCTCGGGGAAGGTGGATTCCATCATGCGGGCGTATTTTTCCGTGACCAGGTTACGCCCTTCCAGACGGGCGTTCAGCAGGTCTTCCAGATAGCTGCCCAGCAGTTCGTCGTCCCAGTTGTCCATCTGGCTGGAACGCATGATGCGGAAGGTCTTGGGATCCATCTGGCAGGAGGCCTTGCCGCCCACGTTCTGCACGTTGCTGAACATTTCCCATTCGGCTGTGACCACAGCATCTACAAGGGTCTTGTGTTCCATAGCGTCTCCTTGGCCGGGAAGGGCCGCGAGCACCGCGGCCGTCCGGCCATCTTCGGCAAGAAAGTTTTCCCGGCATGGCCGGGAGATATGAAAAAAGGGCGCCCTGCCGGAAGCGGGGGAGGGATACTATCTTGCATTATAACATGCTGAAAATACTGATTTGTATTGTGCAGCAAAATGCCTCGTACCCCCAAATGTACCCCCAAAAAATTTTGCTGCCCATTTTTGCCCTGCTTATGGCATGGCCCCTGCATAACATCCGGGGGGATTTCCGGCAAGGGGAGGGGCTTTTTTTTGAGGTAGCCCCCTGCTGCCATCACCGCAGCCACCCCCCATATCCTGGATCACAAGAGGACCGGAATCCGTTTCCGGCCCCTGCCTCAGGGTTGGGGCGTTACCGTCCCGATGTTGCCGCCAGGGGTCGCACTTCATTTGCTACCCTTCCTGCCCGGCAGGGACAGCGTGCCACGTTTACCCCAAAATAGCAGCAGTCCATCATCCAAAAAAGGAAGACCGGCAGGGGAAAGAGTTTTCCATAACCTATTGGAATTATGATGCCTAGTATTTTAGTATGAAATGGTGGAAAGCTTTGTTTTTGAATCCAGTTTTGCCGGAATGGGTAACAGTGCCGTAGCACGATTGAAGGGGAAAGGATGGGTACGGATACCGTATGCATAGGGTATCCTCTCCCCTTGCCGGTCATTGTCTCCTTCGGCCCCAAGTTGTCCGTGCTTGCCGGATGATTGCCCGTCCTGTCTTTCGTTGTCCCTTCCAGTCCGTCATGGCCCGCAATGGCCCCGTAGAGCCTTGAAACAAAGAAAGCCGGACGCTTCATAGCATCCGGCCCGTTGTTGCCCTCTGGGGCTGTCTCAGGGTGTCCACAGTTTGGACGCCCCTTGATCTCTTGCGTTCAGGTCTTGCGTTTGCGTTGCCGTCTTCCGTATCACCGCCGCCGGCAAGGTTTTCTTCTCCGGCAGGTATTGCGTTTGCTCCCTGCTCCTCTGGCTGCCGATACCAACTTTTATCACCTACTCATGGGCTTGGCTTTCCCCTATCTATCCTGCGCTTCCGCTTGGGACATTTCCCGTTGGCAGCGGAGCGCCGCTTTCCCTCTTCGGTCTTTGGCCCGGTGGAGAGCCCGCCATGCAGGCGGCACCGTCCATTGCTGTAAAGGTCTTTCCTCTTGCAGGGCGTCCCGGCCCTGGTCTTGGCGCCTCATGTCTGGCCCGGCAAGGTACGGGGTGGAGGCAGCTGTGCCTCGTCTTCTTCCCGTTCCGCAAGCCGTTTGATGTTGGCCCACAACTCAGCGATGCTCTTTTCTCCTTTTGGGGGGCGTACCGGCATACCGTGCATCTTTCCTTTTTGCAGGCAACGGTGTTGACTGCCCGTTGACTTTGTTACGCAGCATCATGGGCCTTCACGATGGCGGCCCAGCGTTTCCGGGCCCCTTCCAGGTATTGCCGCAGGAAGCCCCAGGCCGTGTACTCCGCCGCAGCCCGGCTCCCGGCAAAGAAGAAGGGCAGGCGGTACCGTCCGGCGAAGGCCAGCACGCTTTGACAGGCCGCATGCGGGTTCATCCTGCTGCGGTACTGCCCCCCGGCCAGATCTTGCCAGCTCGCTTCAACCACCACGCAAAAGGCGTCCAGGGCGGCCCCTCTGGCAAGCTCACGTTCAAAGCGTTCCCGCTCCCTGCCCAGGCACATGACAAGATCCGGCAGGCTCTTGCGCTCCACCGCCACCCTGTCAGCAAGCCCGGCAAGGGAATAGTCGCCAACGCTCAGGGCTCCCACTTCCACCGTCACGCCTTCATAGCGCGGCCCCCGGAAGGGAAAGGGAGCCTGTTCCCTGCTATCCACAATCACGCGCACCGCTGCCCCTCCTTCCCTTTTTGGCCTGGTAGATTTTTCCGTCCGGCGTTTCCACCCATCGGCTATGCCTGCCGCACTTGGCACACACCGCTTGCCGGTTCAGGCAATGTCCTTGCTTGGCCGTACCTTGCACCAGCAGTTTGCCGCCGCATTCCGGGCAATCCGGCAGGATGCGGGGCCGCCCTCCTTTGGACGGTGCGTTGACGGGCACAGCCAGCCATACTTGCCGGGGCAGATGCTCCAGATCCAGATCATGCAGCAGGGCTTCCAGATTGTCCCGGGCATAGCGCAGGGCTGCCTCCTTTTCAGATCGCAGCAGGCCCGGTGCCGGCCACAGTACCAGTCCGCTCCCATCATCGGCAGGCAGGGCCCCCACCTTGTATGTCTCGTTCAGCTCGTGCAGTACCGGCCACGGATGGGGATGTCCCGTCGTGGTAGTCTGTTGAAGGTGACGAAGATCAAGCATGATTCCCCCTTTCCGTCACCTTGCTATCCGTTTCGTGGTGTTCTTCGTGTTCTCGTGTTTCGAGCGTTGGCAGACAAGGCTTTTCGGCTGGAACACGACCAAAATACGTTTGTGTCCTTCGTGTTCCCGTGTACCTCGTTTGGGCGGGAACACCTTTGTGTTCCCGGAACACGAAAACTTTTTTTCGTGTGTTCCCCGCAAACCCTTGTGGCTGTAAGGAGGGAACACAACGAACACGAAGAACACGTTTTTTTGATATGGGTGTACAGGGCTAAAAGCATTCATCAGGGAACACCACAACGTAAACGCGTTTCTTGCCCAATTCGGGAAGCGTCCTTACGGCAGAAGACTTGTCATCGGAACGACGTAACCATCCGGCATCCGCCAGCACACGCGCAGCCCTGCGCACGGAATATCCTTTGACCACCTCGGCCCCGAAGGATTCCGGCAGGATCAGGTATTCCGTCCTCCCGTCCATTCCCTTTTGCCTAAAGCCCACCCGGCCTATGCAGGTGGTGGCGTTGGTGTCCATGTCCTGGAAGCGGCTTGCCCCGTGCTGCTCGATGAACAGGCGCACCGCGGCAAGGATGGCCGCATCTTCCGAAGCGCCGGCCCCGCCGCGGGCGGCCAGCCAGTCCGTGAAGCAATGTTCGGCGCAGGTCACAGCCTGGAAACAGTCGGGCAGGACAGCAGCCTGCCGTGCCACCTCTCCTGCCACGGCGCAGAGGGCGAAGCGCTGGGCCACACGCCGCACCTGCCCGTCGGCATCGGCAGGGCAAAAGCGACCCACCAGGGAATCAAGCGAGGGGCGGAGCTGTTCCATCAGCGTGGGCATCTCCCGGATCAGGTAGTGCAGGAAGGCCCTTCCGGCATGGCCGTAGTGCTGTTCCGACAATTCCTTGAGGCGGTTCACTACTGCACCGGCAGAGGGGAGGCCGTGAAGATCCGTCAGCATGGCCTTGTCCACAGGCAGGCCCACGAAGCGTACTTCCTGCCCGCCCCGGGACTTCATGCCGTTTTCAGCCAACTTGTCCGCAAGGCCCAGCTCGCCGGATGACAGAAAGAGCAGCCGCCAGACATGGGAGCGTCGCAAACTGCCGTCGCGTCCGGAGCGGGACTTGCCGGAACCGTTGGCCAGCATGTAGGCCGCCTCACTCAGCACTCGGGCATTGACCTGGCCCACTTCGTCCAGGATGAGCAGACCGTCATTGTGGAGCGCCGCCACGCCTTCCAGAGCGTTGTCCGTGACGCGCCAGCTTTTGACGTGGCCAGGGCCGCCCCAGACGGATGCCGCCACCTGCAAGGCCGTCGTCTTGCCGGAAGAGCTGCCGCCCTCAAAGGAAAAGCCGCCGCCCTCCATCCCTGCAAGACGCAGCAGGGGCCCGGCGAAAGCGATGCAGAGCGCAAAGGCCAGGCGCACGTTGCCGGCACACAAGCCCGGTATCTCCTGCCAGCCTTCCAGCGTCCCGGCAGTGCCGTAGAGGCCCGTGTGGTAGGCGGATTGCAGCACGACGCTTTCTCCCTGCGTAGCTCCAAAAACGGCATCCGGCAGGACGTAGACCGATTCATGCCAGCCCACACGGGGCACGCAGCGGATGCGACGTACAGGCCGCACACTGGCAAGGAAGGCGGCCAGCTTGGCGCGTGTGCCGGGCACACCGAACCAGCCCCCGGACGCCAGTGTGCCGAACCACTCCCCTCCCTGCCGGTTGAGCAGTTCCACAGGCATGGCCCAGCGGTGGAGCCGTCCGTCCGGATCCTTCCACTCCAGCATCAGGCCCCACTCGTTGCCGTCGGCGTCGCGGGTCATGCCTCGCACAAAGAGCGGCGGGCCCAGGCGGATGTCATTACTTTCCCCGTCCGCCTTGAGCTCTTGCTTGTACAGCCCGGCACGCTTCCCCTCGGCCACCATGAAGAAGCCCTCCGGCATTGGGCAGGCATCGTCCTGCAAGCGGGCCTTCTCCACCACCCTGCGCACTGCCTCAAGGCTCCTGGCCCTGTGCAGATCATTGAAGTCCGCCTTTGCGCCGTCCAGGGCAGGGCAGGCGGCCAGCTTTGCACCAATGGCCTGAGCGGCTTTGGTAGCCGCCTCCACGCCGGGGTTCCATGCCTTGCCCTCCTTCATGGTCTCGCAATCGTTGTCAGCGCAGAGGATGATCTCCCTGTCGGGGTACTTGTCCCGGGCCATGCGGGCCACAGGCAGGAGGTTCCCGGCATTGAAGGCCACAAGGCAGGTGTGGCCCGTGGCAAGGTGCAGGCTTGCGGCGGTGGCGTAGCCTTCCGCTATGAGCAGGGGGCCGTCCTTGCTCCCGTCCTTTGCCGGGATGGGGAAGTAGCCGCCCGCCGTCCTGCCACCCTTCAGAAAGCGCTTGTCCGGCCCGTCAGCGGGCTTTTCCGGCATGATGAACTGAAGGCTCACCAGTTGGCCGGAAGCGTCCAGAACAGGCAGCACGAGCTCCACAGCGCCACGCCATTCCCGCTGCCGGATGCCACCAAGAGCAGGGACACCTTTCCGTTGCAAGTAAGGGTGTGCATCCGGTGCACTTCCCGCTCTTTTCCAGATGGCCCGGGCCAGCTTGGCAGACGCGGCCCAGCGCGTGGCCTGTTCTTCTTCGGCAGCTTTCCGGGCAGCGGCGATGCGTTCCCGCAGGGCCTTGCGCTCGGCAGGGGACAGGTCTTTGGCCGGTCTGGTAGACCGCGATCCTTCATCACCGGTGATCCAGTTCTTCCACCAGCAGCAGGCCGGATCATCCAGGTGGATACGGTAGGCCCCGTCCTTGCCGCGGGGCTTGTCCGTGGTGCCGCAACGGTGCAGCACGCCGTCTGCCTGGACGTGTTCCACCAGCAGCCCGGCAGCCCGCAGGCTCTCTTCAAAGGCGCTCAGGATGTCACTATTCATGGTCGCCCCCTTCCCGTTCGGGATCCCACAGCGGGGGCAGGTCGCGCTCATGCGGCAGCCCGGCAAGGGGGAAGGAGAGCTCCCCGCCGGCGATGGCGATCTTGTCCAGGAGCAGGTCGAAGCAGAGGGCAAGGCCCATATTGCTTTCATCAGAGGGCAGGCTACTGGCATCCTGAAAAAGCATGTCGCCCACGACATTGCGCAGGAAATTGGCAAGGTGGGCAGCGTCTTCAAGGGCGCTGTTGGGGGAGACGTGCCGCAGGCTCCGGGGGATGCTGGAAGAGCGGGCGCAATAGTTACGCATGGCGCACCTCCTGCTGATCCAGACCACGGGCCAGCCGCAGCAGGCCCAGGGCCATGCCGGTTCCCCGGTCTTTGGTTGCCACCAGCTCGCGATCCAGGGCGGCAAGTTCACCGTCCAGAGCATCTACCAGCAGACCGCCCGCATTGCCCGGCAGGGACAGGCGTCCCATGAGCAGGGGCAACAGCTCCCCGGCCACGGCCCGCACACCGCGCAGGGCCTCCCGGTATTCGTGCAGGGCATGGGCCGCCGCTTTCAGATCATCCAGGGCGGCTTGCGCGTGCCGCTCAAGTTTGCCGCGTTCATCCGGCAAGGATTGTTGGGCGCACCAGTTCAGCACATGCCGGAAGCTGGAGGCGGGCAACTGGCGCAGGGAGGTGGCCCCCCACTCCTCCAGCAGTTCATCGAGAAGTATTTCATAGCGGGCCGCCTGTTCTTCGCCGCAAGGATTGCCGGCAGCGGCGGCGGTCAGGGCCGCCTTGACGGCGGACAACTGGTCTTCGGTCATCAGGGTAGGAAGGGAACTACGCAGCATGGCGCACCTCCACCACGGTCAGGACATGGCCGAGCATGGCCCAGCGCACACGGGCCGACGTGGATAACGACGTGCCCAGCAGGGCCACAAGGGCGGCAGTTTCACCGGCACGGGCCAGCTTGCGAAGAAGGAAGGACAGGGACGCACGGCCACCGCAGGACGCGGGGCGGAAAAGGGGGATGGAATGCATGAAGCACCTGCACTGTTTAGGGGGATTAAGGATACAAAAAAAGGCGGAAACAACGCTCCCCGGCCAGTGCAAGGCCGCCGGGGTCTCACGAACACCCGGACGTTGCTTCCGCCAATGTATAGCACCGCGCAAAGGGTACACCTCTCGCGTATTGCTGGCAGAAAAAAAGACCGCTCTTTTCACCGCGTGGGGCACGGTAAAGGCGTCGGTTACGCCTTGCACTGTTTGGGGAAGTTCAGTCTGCCCCAGACAGCGGGCGCGCGTCAAGGGCCGCAAAGATCCAGCGGTATTGCTACGCAGCATGGCAGCCCTCCTTCACCTTGAAGCCGGGGCAGAGGACAGGCCAGCCGCGACCGTCCGGCAGGTAATGGGAACGGCATCCCACAAGGCCGATGATGGCGGCCCGGAAGGACGGCACGATGCCATGCCTACAGACACGGCAGAGCCAGCTTTGACGGGGGGCCGGTGCAGGATCGGCCCAGGTCTCTTCCCACTTGCCGGGCGCGAACAGGTCACACCACCCGGCGGCGGTACGGAGCTTTTCGCCGGTCATCATGCAGAGCTTGCGATCATGGCCGGAAGGCAGGGCCACGCGGCGGAAAAACTGGCAGCAGGAGCAGCATTCGGATTGCGCGGGGCGGGGCGGTGTGGCAGAATGGGGGCAAGCAAGATTGACCACCTTGCCGCCTTTTTTACCTGCCCCCACCGCCGCCAAGCTGGGGGCTTTTTTATTACGCATTGGCAGCCCCCTCACCGGCATTGAGACGGTCGATCAGGGCGCGCACATCTTCCACACGATAGCCGCGGGCACGCTTGCCCAGGGCCACGGGCTGGGGAAACAGCCCGGACTTCACACCGTTGTACCAGGCAGTCCGGCAGACAGGTACGAACCGCAGCACGTCTGACAGGCGCAGGAATCCGGTTTCCGGCAGGGTAGGGGCGGAAGGCTTTTGGACAGTAGCGGGCATGAAAAAACCTCCTTGCAGCTTGATGCATTTGCAAGGAGGTTAGCGCACCGTGCGGCGTGGTAAGCAAGTCGGGTAAGGCGTGGTATTTTCGCCTGTGAGGTGTGGTATTTTCCCCGGCAAGGTGGGGTAAGGCCTACCACGGCAAGGTCTTGGTGCTGCCGTTGAACAAGTTCTTGCCGTACTGCTGCCAATCTGTAATGTTTCCTTGAGGATGCATCAGGCCGCCAATCATAGCCCAAGAGGCCCCGGCACCCTTCAAGCAGGCCGCCGTCTCCTGGGGTGTCTTGCCCTCCTTCCGGCACTGTTCCACCACGGCAATCAGGCCGTACCACTTCAAGCCTTGGCCTTCACCCTGCCGGTCCTGCTTCAGTTCTGCTCTGGTCTTCTCCAGCTCAGCTTGCAAGGCGGCATTCTCTTGCCGGGCCTGCTCCAGTTCGGCTTTCAATGCGGCAAAGTCTCGCTCTTTGGCTGTAATTTGCACTTCTCTATGTGATTCCTTTTGTATAGCTAAGTTCTCTTTTAGAAGACTGTAGTTGTCATCAAGCCAGTCTTCAAAGTCTAAAAGCTCTATTGTTAAATCTGAGTTATGTGTGAATACGTTATATGTATTGAAAAAATAGCGACCATCTCTAAATGCTTCTTCATAGCTTGTTATAAGATGTTTTTTACTATCGAAAGGTTCATTAAGCATATCAACAAATCTTTGTTTGCTTAATCTGAGTAATGATGCAACATAATTAATTGGTAAGTCTTCACTTATTCTTTCAGCGTATTCATATATATCGAATATATTTCCATCATCATCTAAATAAAACATGATACTTTCTATATTCCAATCACTACGCGCCATAGTCCCCCCTCCCTTGCAGGGTCTCCCTTGATAGCTCCCCGGCAGGCGGCAAGGGTTCCGCCTTTTCGGCATGGGTAGCTAGTCCATGCCTAGCCGGGGAAAAGTCATTGGCCCTACCTTCCGGCAGGGGCAACTCACCTCATATCTGAGGGCAACAGCAACCTTTTCCAAAATGGAAACAGTTCAGGCCACCTTGCCCGGCAGGAAGAGAGGCAGGCCGTCCTTGTAGCCAGCCACTTGTGCCGGGGATGGGATTCCGGGCCGTGCGGTCATGCCTCGCACAGCGCCCGCCGCACCACGTCAGGGGCGACTTCGATGACACGCAGATAAGCCCGTGCTGCCGGATCGGGTTGTCTCCTGCCCTGTTCCCAGTTGCGAAGGGTATAGAGGGACAGGCCAAAGGCCGCCGCAAACCCGGTCTGGGAAAGGCCCAGCTTTTGCCGGATGGCCTTCACGTCCACCCGTTCGGGAGCACTGGCCGGGGGGAAGTCATGCACGCCGTATTGCGCCCTGTCCGCCGTCCCGTCCATGTAGCCCACAGCTTCGGTCAGACCGGCGATGATTTCTTGTCCTATCGTGCTCATGGCTTTTGCCTCCCATATGCCGCAAGCAGCGCCGTCAGGCGGCGCATATCGTTCTTTTCGGCTTGCGTCAGATTCGCTTTTTCGTTCTTCCCGTATATCAGCAGGGCAAACAGGGGAATGCGCTCGGAATGAAAGTAGTAGATCACCCTGTAGCCGCCGCTTTTGCCTTCTCCTTCTCTTGCCCACCGCAGCTTGCGAACGCCGCCCGTGCCTTCCATGACCTTTCCGCTGTCGGGATGTTCGGCAAGGTAGGCCACCAGGTCGGCGCGTTCCGTTTCAGAAAGCAGGCCCTTGGCCCTGCGCAAAAAGGAAGGAGTTTCAACGACGGTCATAGGTGGTGTGTGCATGGTTCTATTGTAAGTCATTGGCTTATAAGGTCAAGAGGCAATTCACCGGCAAGGGAGGCGCATCAGCCTTTGCCGCAGGCCGCAGGGAACACGAGAACACGAAGGAACACGAAGCATTCTTAAAGGTGTTCCGCCCGCAAACCCTTGTGGCTGTAAGGCGGGAACACGAAGAACACGAAGAACACCAAAAAACGGATAAACTAAGAGGAGGTTCCGGCAGGGCAGGGAGCATAATCTGCCTATGCCCCTTCCCCGGCCCGCAGGCTGTCCAGGTAGTCCGCCCACTCCTGCATCATGCGGCGGCGCTCCTCCACATACTGGGCGCGGTTGTAGGCATCCCGTACGCTGTTCTTTTCGGCATGGGCAAGCTGGGCCTCGATCACGTCAGGGCGGTAGCCCATTTCATTCAGACGGGTAGAAGCCATGCTGCGGAAGCCGTGGACGGTCATTTCATCCCGGCCATAGCCCAGACGGCGCAGGGCATTGAGCAGACCAACATCTGATATGCAGCGCGTGGCAGAAGCCGTACCGGGGAAGACAAGCTCCCTGTTGCCGGTGATGGCGTGCAGGGCTCGGAACATCTCAACCACCTGCCGGGCAAGCGGGACAAGGTGGGGCCGCCGCATCTTCATGCGTTCGGCAGGTATCAGCCATTCCGCCCTGTCCAGGTCGATCTCTGACCAGGTGGCCCGCCGCAGCTCGCTGGAGCGGACAAAGACATACGGCATGATCTTCAAGGCAAAGGAGACGGACACGTCCCCCGGATAGTCGTCTATGGCCCGGAGCAGAGCGCCGATTTCCCGCGGTTCGGTGATGGCGGCATGGTGGCGCACCGGCTTTGTGGTCAGGGCTTCGGTCAGGTGGCTTGCCGGATCGGCGACGATCATCCCGGCAAGGCGTGCGTAGCGCGTCACCTGTCCGCATATCTGGGCAAGGCGGCGGGCTGTCTCCAGGTGGCCTTGCCGCTCCACCTTGCCCAGCACAGCCAGGAAGTCAGGCGCGCCAAGCTCGGCAATGGGCCTGCTGCCAAGATCAGGAAAGGCCAGGGTCTCCAGCCGCCGGATGATCTGCCGGGCATGGTTGGGCGTCCAGCCCGCCAGCTTCTTCTTGTGCCATTCCCGCGCCACCACTTCAAAGGTCAGGCTCTTGGCGAGGGCTTCCGCCTTGGCTGCCTTGCGTGCGGCGCAGGGGTCTATGCCGCGTGCGATCATTTCCTTTGCCGTGACCGCCCGGGCCCGCGCCTCCTTGAGGGAAACGGCAGGATAGGCGCCGATGGCAAAGAGCCGTTCCTTCCCCTCAAAGCGGTACTTGAGCCGCCAGAGCTTGCCGCCGCCTGGGTTGACCAGCACATACAGCCCGTCACCATCCGCCATCTTGTAGGGCTTTTCCCTGGGCTTCGCCGTCCTCACAGCGGTATCCGTCAGTTTCTTGGCCATTGGGGGTACTCCTGACTTTCAAGGGGTATGTTTTTTCAGATACCCCACAGAAGTACCCCCCTTTTTCGCGGCTGTCTATGAACCTTGGCGGACTTCAACGAACCTTAAAAACAAAGAAAGTCCGCGCAGCTCAAGGCTTTGCGGACTTCTACGAACTTTGGTGAACTCTAGTTTGGCGGAGGGGGAGGGATTTGAACCCCCGGAAGGCGTGAACCTTCAGCGGTTTTCAAGACCGCCGCAATCAACCGCTCTGCCACCCCTCCGTGCGGAGCAGACCGCGCCGCCTCCTGCGCCAACCCTGCGTGCAGGGTCCATGGCCTTGGTCGGTGCTTCGTCTGCGGGCTGTCGGGCCACGGCGCAGGGCCTGCCCGTCAGAACAGCCAGAAGCATATAGCACTTTTGGGCCCGGAGCGCAAAGGGCAAGCTGCCGGAGAGCCCGGCGGACCATAAAAAAAGCGGCGCCCTCCAGAAGAGGACGCCGCCGGATCCGCTGAGCGAAATACTACTTGATGGCGTCCTTCAGGCCCTTGCCGGGGGTGAACTTGGCAACCTTGCTGGCAGGGATGGTGATTTCCTTGCCGGTGCGGGGATTGCGACCCTTGCGGGCGGCGCGCTCAACCACCTTGAAGCTGCCGAAACCGGTGAAGGTCACGGATTCGCCGGAAGCGAGGGCTTCGCGCAGAGCAGCCACGACGGCGTCGAGGGCTTCTTCGGCCTTGGCTTTGGTGGGCAGGCCGGCCTTGGCATGGATCTTTTCAACAAGCTCAGCTTTGGTCATAGTTATACTCCAAAAAAAGAGTTTCGGGTTTCAATCTGTAGGCCAGACAGGGCATCCATACGTTATGGGCTTGGCCCGTGTCAATGGAAAATGCCCATATATCAAAGTTTTCCGGGCATCAGAGCCTTTTCGGGCATACTTTTCGCATTGCTTTCGGGCGGGGCGGCCCCGGGACGCATCGGCGGATGGTCAGGAAAGGTCCACCAGGCTGACTTCGGCGCTTTTGAGCGGGTGCCCCAGGAAAAGGCTGCCGGTGCGGATGAAGCGCAGCACGTTGTCCGTGGTCATGAAGCGGTGGGAGCCCGGAGCGTCTTCCCCGCGCAGCAGACCCAGCTCGCGCAGGCGGTTCTCCACGGCCACAGCGGCGGTCTCGGCCGAATCCACGATGCGCACGTCATCGCCTACCACATGGCGCAGGGCTTCGCGGAACAGGGGGAAGTGCGTGCAGCCCAGCACCAGGGTGTCGGGCCTGTCGGGCCGTCCCGGGGAGAACAGGTCGCCCAGATAGCGGCTGGCGATGCCCTCGACGATGGGGCCGTCCATCCAGCCTTCCTCGGCCAGGGGCACGAAAAGGGTGCAGGCCCTGCCCTGGACGCGGGCCTCGGGGCACAGGGAGGCGATGGCCTGCTGGTAGGCGCCGCCGGCGATGGTGGCTTCGGTGGCGATGACCACGATGCGCTTGTTGCGGCTGGCGGCCACGGCGGCCTCGGCACCGGGGCGCACGACCCCGAGGACGGGCAGGGGCGCGAAGTGTTCGCGCAGTTCCGGCAGGGCGGCGGAGGTGGCGGTGTTGCAGGCCACCACCAGCATCTTGACGCCTTCGTCCACCAGGCGTCCCGCAGCCTTGAGCGTGTAGCGGATGATGGTGTCGCGGCTTTTGGTGCCGTAGGGCAGGCGGGCCGTATCACCAAGGTAGAGCAGGTTCTCGCCGGGCAGGCGGCCGGAGATGGCTTTGAGCACGGTCAGGCCGCCCATGCCGGAATCAAAGATGCCGATGGGCAGGGAAGCTGAGGGATTCATGACGTTCCTTCGATGGGGGACGGCTCCGGTGGGGCCTCCCCGGGCTGGCACGTTGTGGGGACAGAAGGGCGCAAGGCGCCCCTGCCTGCCGGTAGGGCGGGACGCGGCCTCCTTTCCGGGCGTGCCCCGAGGAGGGCGACGGCATCCGGTCAGGGGCATCCATGTCCCGACTGCGGAAGGATGGCTTTTTTCAGGCGGCAGGGCAAGGGAAAACGGGCGCCGGAGGCTTACGGGACGCACTTCTCCTGTCCCGGTGCGTCATACCGGTGTGCCGGCCGGGCGGTACGGGCCGCTAGAATCCCTGCCACAGATAGCGCAGGGACGTGAAGAGCAGGATCAGGGCCAGCCCCCACTTGATGCGGCGCGCGGGCACGAAGCGCTGGCAGCGCGCCCCCAGATAGCTGCCCATGAGTCCGCCCAGGCCCAGCAGCAGGCCCAGCAGGGGATCGGCGCCGATGCCGTCCAGCGAGGAGAACAGGCCCAGGAAGCCATAGCCCAGCACTCCGGCCAGCGAGGCCAGGAAGGTGCCCAGCAGCAGGGCCCCGGCGATGGCATGGACGGGCAGGCCGAAGATGCTGACCAGGAAGGGGGAAAGGATGGCGCCGCCGCCGATGCCGTAGATGCCGCCCGCCAGACCGATGCCCAGGCTGAGGGCCGCCAGGCGCGGGCAGCTGACGGAGTGCCGCGCCTCACCGAACGTGAAGACCAGGCGGGACCGGTCCCAGCGCTCCACATGGATCCGGGCCATGCCGCCCCCCTTGCGGGCGGGCGCGGCGGGCCTGCGCAGGTCGCGGAACATGCGCCAGAAGATCCAGAGCAGCAGCAGACCGGCAAAGACCTTGAAACGGCTCTCGTCCGGCAGCCAGTAGACGCGGATCAGCGAGCCCAGCACGATGCCGGGCAGGGTGCCCACGGCCACGGTCAGGGCCAGCGGCCAGAGCAGGCGCCCTTCGCGGGCATAGCGCACGATGCCGCCGGGACAGGCCAGCACGTTGAAAAGATGGTTGGTGGCGCTGACGCCGGGGCTGGTGTAGCCCAGAAAGCTCATCTGGAAAGGCAGGAGCAGGAAGGCTCCCGACAGGCCGCCCATGGACGTGACGAACGAGATGCCCATGGCCGCCAGGACGGGCACCAGGGGGTGACACTCGATACCGGAAACGGGAAAGAACATGGACCACCTCCACAGGTTGTGCGACGGGGTAAAAGCAGAGTAAACTGATATGGATATTTTTGTCACGTTTTATTTTTTTACTAACCTATGGAAAATAAAGAGATAAAAATAAAATAAGCGTGATTTTTCAGGGTACTTTAATCACTATTTTGTATAAAATAGTGATAAATTTGGCTATGCGGCGGCCCTCCGGCCCCGCAGGGCCGGGGCTGCGGCCCGGTCACGCAGCGCGTCCCCCGGGGGCACATTGCCTGTGCCGGGCGAAACGCGTATATTTCAGGCTTTCCCATCACCGTGCAGCAAAGGATTTCTTCATGCTCGCCATTCTCGAATACAAGGCAGGCAACCAGACCAGCGTGCGCCGTGCGCTGGAACATCTGGGCATCCCCTGCCGCATCACCGCCGATCCTGCGGAACTGGAGCAGGCCCAGGGCATCATCTTTCCCGGTGTGGGCGCCGCCGGGCAGGCCATGGAGGCCCTGACCTCCGCCGGTCTGGACAGCGTGCTGCGCCGTGCCGTGGCCGAAGGCCAGCCCCTGCTGGGCATCTGCCTGGGCTGCCAGATCCTGCTGGAGCACAGCGAAGAGAACGACGTGCGCACCCTGGGCATCGTGCCCGGCCGCTGCGTGCGCTTCCCCGATCATATGAAGGAAGAGGACGGCAGCCCCGCCCCCGTGCCGCATATGGGCTGGAACAGCCTCGATGTGGTGCGTCCGGGCCGCCTGCTGCACGGCATCGAGCCCGGTGCGGAATTCTATTTCGTCCACAGCTATTATGTGGAGCCCGCGCCCGAGCTGGTCATGGCCACCACGGTCTACGGGAAGGAGTTCTGCTCGGTCTACGGCCGCGACGGCCTGTGGGCCGTGCAGTGCCATCTGGAAAAGAGCGGCCGTCCCGGCCTGACCGTGCTGCGCAATTTCTACGATTACTGCGACGAGGTGCGCCATGCTTAGCAAACGAGTCATCCCCTGCCTGGACGTGCGCGCCGGCCGCCTGACCAAGGGCATCAAGTTCCAGGGCAACGTGGACATCGGCGACCCCGTGGAGAGCGCCCGCCGCTATTATGAGGAAGGTGCGGACGAGATCGTCTTTTACGACATCACGGCCTCGGCCGAGGAACGCGGCATCTTCCTGGACGTGGTGGAGCGCGTGGCCTCGCAGATCTTCATCCCCTTCAGCGTGGGCGGCGGCATCTCGTCCGTGGCCGACATGCGCGCCGTGCTCAACGCCGGGGCCGAGAAGGTCTCCATCAACTCCGCGGCCGTGCGCAATCCCGATCTGGTGGCCGACGGCGCGGCGGCTTTCGGCTCGCAGGCCATCGTGGTGGGCATGGACGTGCTGCGCGTGCCCGTGAGCGAGAGCATCCCCTCCGGCTACGAGATCGTCATCCAGGGCGGCCGCCGTCGCATGGGCATCGACGCCGTCGAATGGGCGCGCCAATGCCAGGAACTGGGCGCGGGCGAGCTCTGCGTCAACTCCATCGACGCCGACGGCACCCGTGACGGCTACGAACTGACCCTGACCCGGGCCATCGTGGACGCCGTGTCCATCCCGGTCATCGCTTCCGGCGGCGCGGGCGCGCCCGAACATATGTACGATGCCGTGAGCAAGGGCGGTGCCTCGGCGGCGCTCATCGCTTCCATCGTGCACTACGGGCAGTACACCATCCGCCAGTGCAAGGAAGTCATGGCCGAGAAGGGCGCCAAGGTCCGCCTGACGTGGTAGCTCCCGAAGCCCGCTGGCAGGCCCTGCTGCCCGTGCTGCGGCACTGGCCGCTGGCCGTGGCCTTTTCCGGCGGGCTGGACAGCCGTTTCCTCTGTTTCGCCCTGCGGCGTGCGGGCTGCGACGTGCTGGCCCTGCACGCCACGGGGCCGCATGTGCCGCAGGCCGAGAGCGAGGCGGCGCGGCGCTGGGCCCGGGCGCAGGGGCTGCCCCTGCTGGAAGTGCGGCACGATCCCCTTTCCCTGCCCGAAGTGGCGGTGAACAGCCGGGAGCGCTGCTATGCCTGCAAGCGGGTCCTCATGCGCCGTCTGCGTGAGGCCCTGGCCGCCGCGGGCGGTTGCCGCATCCTCTGCGACGGCAGCAATGCCGACGATCTGACCGCCTTCCGGCCCGGACAGCGGGCCGTGCGCGAGGCGGGCGTGCTCTCGCCCCTGGCATTGGCCGGGCTCCGCAAACAGGACTTGCGCGATCTGGGCGCGGCCTGGGGCCTGGACGATCCGCAGCAGGCCGCCCGGCCCTGTCTGCTGACCCGGCTGGCCTACGGCATGGGCCCGGAACCGGCCCTGCTGGCCCGTCTGGCCGCTGCCGAGGCCGATCTGGCCGCCCTGCCCGGTCTGGGGGATTTTCGCCTGCGCCTGACGCCGGAGCCTGTCCTGCAGGCGGCCGTGCTGCCTGACGGCCTGCGGCCGCAGATGATGCAGGTGCTGGACGCCCATGGCTTTGGCGGGGCCGGGATAGTGGAAGGGACGGTCAGCGGCTTTTTTGACCGCGGAGCGTGATGTTTTTGGGGGAATCCCCTCATCTCTGCTGTCGATGCCCGCAGCTTTCTGCATCGTGCAACGGGTAGGGGCTCCTCCCGGTCGCTGCCGGTACACGAAGGCCTTCCCGGCGCCCCGATGAAGGGGGGAGGATATTTCCCCTGGAAAAAATAAAACGCGCCCGCGAGACGGAGTTCTCGC
>ERZ772863.1329-NODE-1329-length-22314-cov-11.207826_pt1 | contig 22314 bp, 16 predicted proteins | sample MGYA00512134_ERZ772863 | MGnify/ENA primary metagenome ERZ772863 (study PRJEB29015, sample SAMEA2737659) | human gut metagenome | biome: human gut; feature: human-associated habitat; material: faeces | place: China | collected 2012 ...
ATTGTTGATACATTGCCTGTCAAAAAGTCGAGTTAATTAAAGGATGAAATACTAGATATATTTCAATTAAATCATATGTTTTAGGAAATAATGCAGGTAGTGTTGCGTCTGGAAAGTGGATTAGACAATCTAAAGAAAATGTAGGTAAATTTTCAGCATCTGCAACAATAAGAAAGAATAAATCATCAACATCGACTGTACTTGAAACTTTGAATTTAACAGTATATTAGTAGTAAAATATATCAGATTTAAAATTATAAGGAGTGACATTTTTATAAAATAAATGACACTCCTTATTTGAATAGGAGGTGCTGAATGAAATATATTTGGTTTAATATAAAAAGCTTTTTCATAAAAAAGAAATTGATATTTATTTTATCTTTTTTTTCTATAATCTGTTCGTGTATTATGATTCATTTTTCTTATGGATTATATCAAAACTATCAGTTAAAAAAACAGTATGATTTGTCAGATGAGAGAAAGATTGTATTGACTTTACAAGGGGATTTTGATGAAACATCAGATAATGAATTAAATGATGATGAAAGCTATTTTATGCCGGCTGATTCAGCAAAAAGTTATGTAACGGTGGATTTATTAAAGAAATATGTGGCGGAATTTAGTAATTCTTATACGGATAAATTGAAATACATTGAAGCGACAGCGATAGTAGACAAATTACCCTTTCATATGAACTTCTCTATAAAGGATGGATTGATTATTAAAAGTGATGAATTTGAAAAAGAAGTAGAAGATAACGCTATGTTGGAAAGTGGAAGATATTTTACGGAGGAAGAATATCGGAAAGGGGAAAAAGTTGCTATTTGTTGGGATTATTTACATTGGAATACAATGTCCTCTCCTGTCAGTAAGCGTATGGCTGTGGACAAGAAAATACTACATATTCAAGGAAAAGATTATAAAATTATTGCTTATGGAATCATTGATATTGACAGACCGGTTATACCAATTACATCTTTGGAGGATACGACGCCTTTTACCGGAGAAATAGTATTTAATTTTAAGAAACCGATTAGACAAGAGCAGTACGATATTGTGGTGGAAAAAACTGAGAAAATTTTTGGAGATAAAGCTGTTGTAGCAGCGGCAAATCTTCCAGATGATGATGCGGTATATCTGTATAACACAATTATAATGGTTACTATTTTTATTACACTTGTTTCTGCAATAAATTTTGCTGTTTTGTATCGTTATATTCTTTCCAGCAGAAAGCAGGCACTCATGGTTTACAGGATTTGTGGGTTGAGTTTTTGCAGAGTTGTATTATTGTACTTGGGAGAATGTACAGCTTTGACTATTACGGCTTACTTTATTGGCGTTTTGCTATTTGAAAATGTAATATTGAAAAAAATTTCGGGGTATTATGAATATATGAGCAGTAGCTACAGCAGTTATATTTATTTTGTATTGTTTGCTGTATATTTTTTGATTTCCTTGCTGGTATTGACTTTAATGATTATATATGCTTTGAAAACAGACATGAAGTTGAATGTAAAGGGAGGAGTTCGATGAAACTAAAATATGCACTTTATGAGCAAAAGAAAAATAAGCTTATGACTATACTGTTTTTTATTCAGACTATGATTGTTTTAATTATGATTGTCAGCATTATTTCAGCAATTTTTTCCAGATATGAAAAATACAAGCCTTTGGAAAGTTTTTTTCGTGGAGATGGTCTGAATATGCATATGACTGATTTGTTGGGGAGAAATGGGCAGAGATATCTTCCTTTTACGGAGTCATCTGATGTGGAAAAATATTTAAAGAAAGCGCATATGGTTAGTTCATATTCTATACAGATGACATTTGATATTGATAATAAAAAGAATGAGCTTGGCACATGGTCACCTGTCGTTGGATATGATGATGAATTACTCTCTGCATATACTCCTGAGATGGAAACAGGACGCTGGCTTAGGATAGAGGATGCAGATACTGATATGATTGAGATTGTGCTGGCACAGAAAGAGAATAGTCATAAAGTAGGAGATATTATAACGCTTACAACATCTGATGTAATAAAAGATTCGAGGAAGTACAAGCTGTCAAAACAGGTTAAGGCTAAGGTTGTAGGAATTCTTGCAGATGGAGCGAGCACAATTATGCGTACAAAACATTATGGAGAATATTCTGATTTTAGGGATTATTATTATCCGTTTAACAGGGACGAGGAGGAAAGGGCAGTCGTATTTGTATCAAAGAGGGATATAGAACATAACAATCAAATTAATGCTGCAACTGAACAAAAGAATTTGATAAAGGGTGAAAAATGCATATGGCCGTATATCATATCAGGACCATGTTTTATACAATATGATAAGGGGATTTCAAAGAAGGAAAAAGAGTATAATTCAAAATATCTTGCGGTTAATGGCAGGTATGTATTTCGTCATACATCGGTAGAAATGAGAGAAAATAGTATGGAATATATTATGAATCAGATGAATATATTAATTCCTATTCTAATTGCTATGATTATTCTTACAATGATGTCTATTATTAGCAGTACGGTAATTATGATACGACAAAATATGCATAATTATTCTATCTATTATATGTTGGGGTTGACATGGAAAAAATGTGTGTCTATTCATGTATTAAGTGTAATTATGATGCAGATGGGAATATTTGTGTTTACGATATTTTGCATTGGTATTTGTAAAAAGTTGGGTGCACTGGACAGAACTGTTTTTGCTATGGGAGGCTGGCAGTTATTAGGTTGTTTAGTGATGATAGTGTTTTTTATTGTATTTAGTATCGTGCTGTCTTTTTTGTTGATTGGAAAGAAATCAGCAAAAGACATTTTAAGGGAGGTAGAATAGATTGAAAAATATACTTATGATGCGTAAAAAATGGCGCACTAATACAAGGCATCCTACAAATTGAAAAAAATCAAATTGCTACAGATGCAGATTCGGGGGATATTACACCTTCAGAAACAAGTAACTTTAGGGTTTGCTTTATTGCTTTTGTTTTTTGCTTATCCTGCATTTCCTGTGGCATATCGATTTTGTATAAATCACAAGGATTCCATGTCTCACCATTTGAAAGCATCTGGTAAATGGCAGTAAGGATCATTCTTGCGATGGCAATTATGGCTCTCTTTTTACCTCTTCTTTTCGAAATTCGTTCGTATTTGTTTTTGTAGTAAGGAGAAGTTGAAGATTTTACAGCAGCATGGGCACATTGTACCAATGCAGGCTTGAGGTAGACTCCGGCACGTGTAATCTTTGTCGGCTTCTTCTTGCCGGCAGATTCATTATTGCCTGGCGTTAGACTCACCCAACAACATAAACATTTGGAAGAGTTAAATTGTGACATATCAGTACCAATCTCGGAGATGATGGTAATAGCAGAAGTCCTGTCGACTCCGGGAATGGTACAGAGTAGAGAAACAGCATTTTCATAAGGAGCAATTAGTTCATCAAGTTTGGAGTCCAGTGAATCAATGGACTGTTGCACAAAATCGAGATGAGAACGTACCATGAGCATGCGCTCCTTTTGAGAAGAAGTCATCTGGTATCCTTCAATGGATTCGATTATTGAATCGGCTTTCTTCTTTAAGGATTTTTGAAGAAAAGACTTACACGTTTCGGGGTCAAATTCATCAGAAGTAATCAGATAATCAGTAATGGAAGAAGCAGATTTACCGAACATATCGGTGACAACTGCATCAAGAGCGACATTACAGACGGTAAAAGCATTTTGGAAACGATTTTTTTCACTTCGTTTACAACAGGTCAATTTGAAACGGTAGCGAGTGTATTCACGAAGAATGCGTATATCTTTACAAGGTATAAAGCTACCGGGAACAAGACCAAGGCGAAAAAGATCGCCAATCCATTTGGAGTCCTTGGTATCATCTTTGTTACCTTTAACAGCCTTAACCCATTTGGGATTAGCAATGGTAACATTGATTTTATCTTCCAAGAGATTGAAAACGGGAATCCAATACTTTCCAGTAGATTCCATACAGACATCAAAACAGGAATTATCAAGAAGCCACTGTTTGAAGTGTCGGATATCACTGTTAAAAGTAGAAAACCTTTTCTTTTGGTAAGAAGGTTGGACACCTTTGGTGGTTTTAATGATTGTGGCAACGAGAAAAGTCTTATGAACATCGACACCACAACAGGTTGAGTAAACAACTTTCATAGAAAACAACTCCTTTCGTAATAAATCAGGAGCCATTGACTGTCACATCACACATTTAACAAGAGTTAAAACAATTCTTAGATTGCGGACTCGTAGTACCACTTATTTGTGCTTGAAAGATATGACTTACACTGATTAGTGTACTGATTTAATCCCTGAGAGAAAGCCTTCGACTCACCTCACCGTGCTTTGTAGTATAGCTCCTGGTAACAAGTATAAATGAAGTGGTGGAAGACGCACACCTTTTTTCATAACTATTTGTGCCGCAAGAGTCAGCGGCGGAATGGAGATTAGTGTGAAAAATAACACTGATGTGTTTATTTTTCACATGGCTATTTGCTTCTGAGCGAAAACAAATAGCCATGATTGCAGATGAGAAATCGCATGTGCGGATTTCTCATCGTATCTTTGTAACAAAATCGCTCAGAAATGAGGAATAAAATGCTTAAATTAGATAAAATAATAAAAACATATAATAAGGGCAAAAACAATGCTTTTGAGGCACTTCATGGTATATCATTAACAGTAGAAAGTGGGGAGATGGTTGCGATTGTTGGAACATCCGGAGCCGGAAAATCTACCTTATTACATATTCTTGCCTGTATTGATGGCTACGATTCGGGAGAATACTGTATTGATGATATGGTAATAGGTAAGCTTTCAGAGGGAAAGATGGCGGCTATTCGCAACGAGAAAATCGGTATGGTGATGCAGGACTTTGCACTGGTAGAAGAATTTACTGCATTGGATAATGTGATGATTCCACTGGACTTTGCGGCAAGAGGTAAGAAAAAAGGGAAAAAAGAGAGAAAGGAAATTGCTATAAAAATGCTTGAAATGGTACAGATGAAGAATTTTGCTGACAAGCCTGTTAATAGTCTTTCGGGTGGACAAAAGCAGCGTGTAGCGATTGCCAGAGCAATCGTAAACGAACCTTCGCTGATTTTGGCTGATGAGCCGACAGGAGCTTTGGATACGGAGACAACCAGAGAAATTATGAAAGTATTTATTGATTTGAATAAACAAGGAAAAACAATTATTATAGTTACTCATGATTTAACGGTTGCAGAGCAATGCAGCAGAGTAATAAAAATTGAAGATGGTGTGATTATAGAGGGTAATTAAAAGTTTAGTTTTATGCGAGATGATGCTGGGAGGAGGTTTAAGAAAAAGAGTATTAGATTCAGGTAGAGTAAATAAAATCAATATCCGTGATAAATGCTATAAAATAAGCATTTATGAAGCATGGGTATAATTTATAAAGTTGTAAAGTGGTGTTATAATAATATTGTTGAAAGAAAACAGCTGAGTAAATTATAAAATTGATTTTGCAGATAATGATTTAGATAGGAAAATAAAATGAACATACTGATTTCAATAGATTCTTTTAAGGGAAGTATGACTTCAATGCAGGCAGGCGAAGCAGCGAAAAAAGGGATTTTAAAAGCTGTTCCTGATGCAGTTGTGTCGGTATGTCCTCTTGCCGATGGCGGCGAGGGGACAACAGATGCATTGACCGATGGGATGGATGGCGAAAAGATAAGCCTTACGGTGACCGGTCCTCTTGGTGAAAAAACAGATTGCTATTATGGATGGCTTGACGGGAGCAAAAAGGCAGTTATGGAGATGGCTTCGGCAGCAGGAATTACACTTGTGCATGAAAAAAATCCGTTAGCCGCCACGACTTTTGGTGTCGGTGAAATGATTTTTGATGCGATTAAAAGAGGTGCAGAAAATATCATTATCGGAATAGGCGGAAGTGCGACAAATGATGGCGGTATTGGTATGCTTAAGGCACTTGGATATGAATTTCTTGATAAAAACGGGAAAGATGTAGGACTTGGTGCATCATCACTTGGAAAAGTAGAAAAGATTGTTGATGATAAAGTGAATCCTCTGATTTCAAAAGTTAAATTTCAGGTTGCGTGTGATGTTGATAATCCGCTGTGCGGTGAAAACGGTGCGACCTATATATTTGGTACGCAGAAAGGTGTGACCGATGAGATGAAGCCTGTTATTGATATGGCAATGAAACATTTTGCAGAAAAAACAGCGGAAAAACTTGGTGTATCATGTGAAGATATTGCGGGAGCAGGTGCGGCTGGCGGTCTTGGTTTTGCATTTCTTTCATATCTAAATGCGGAACTTAAACCGGGAGTTGAACTTATTATGCAGGCAACCGATATGGAAGAAAAGATAAAAATGGCTGGTATTGTAGTGACGGGAGAGGGACGGCTCGACAGCCAGACCGTGATGGGGAAAGCACCGATAGGTGTGGCAGGACTGGCAAAGAAATACAATAAAAAAGTGATAGCGTTTGCGGGGAGTGTATCTGACGATGCGGTTTTGTGCAATGCAAACGGAATAGATGCATTTTTCCCGATAGTGCGTGGAGCGACAACATTGGAAAAAGCAATGCGAACGGAAAATGCCGTAAAAAATATGGAACTTACGGCGGAGCAGGTGTTCAGATTGGCAGCAGACTTTATGGTACATTAGAGTTGTATTTAGCGTGTGTAAGGGGCGTGGTTGTAAAGTGAAAGGCATTATTATATAATGATATTGGGGTCAAAAGGTATTTTGACCCTTGCATCATATAATAAAACCAGTAATATTTTTTGGGGCGAAGGATGGAGGAGAGTTGCTTATGATAAAAGAAAATGAACCAGATAATCCGGTTTTGGCGATATGCTATGATTTTGACAAGACACTGTCGCCTGATGATATGCAGGCACAGGGATATATTCAGTCAATAGATTACGAAGTTGATGATTTTTGGAGAGAGTCAAATGAACTTTCGGAAGAAAACGAGATGGACAGAAATCTTGCATATATGTTTCTTATGGCAGAAAAGTCAAGAGGAAAGGTTCTTTTTACAAAAGAGACATTACATAGTGACGGTGCGAAAGTAAAGCTGTTCCCGGGTGTTGCAACATGGTTTGACAGAATAAATGAGTATGGTGAAAAGAAAGGTGTAACTGTTGAACATTACATAATATCTTCAGGTTTAAAAGAAATGATTGAGGGTACAAAAGTTGCCGGTAAATTCAAAAAAATATATGCAAGCTCATTTTATTTTGACAAAAGCGGTGTTGCCGTATGGCCGGCGCAGGTCGTCAATTATACGAACAAGACTCAGTTTTTATTTAGAATAGAAAAAGGAATACTTGATGTAAATGATTCAAGAGTAAATGATTATTTTAAACCAAATGAGTACAGGGTACCTTTTCGCAATATGGTTTATATCGGTGACAGTGAGACAGACATTCCATGTATGAAACTTGTAAATATAAACGGTGGTCATTCCATCGGAGTGTATGATGAAAAAACGAAAGACAAAACAAAAGTATTTAATATGCTTGAAGAAAACAGAATAAAATATTTTGTACCGGCAGATTATACTAAAAATTCTAAACTGGAAACTCTTATAAAACAGATAATTGACAGAACGGCTTCAAACGAAATTCTCGAAAGCTTTCATTTTGACTGTGTGAAAGAGAAAAATAATGTTAAAAATACTCTTGATTATTATAATTTAAATGCAGATAAATTTGTGGCGAGCACCTTGCAGGTGGACTTTGAAGCGACACAGAAAAGATTTGCGGATAAATTGGGAAAAGGTGATTTTATTTTGGATTTTGGGTGCGGTTCGGGAAGAGATACAAAATATTTCTTGGAACATGGGTACAAGGTTGATGCAGTTGACGGTTCTAAAGAACTTTGCAGGCGTGCGAGTGAATATACAGGGATTACAGTAAAAAATATGATGTTTACCGAGCTTAGCGCAAAGGAAAAATATGATGGCATATGGGCGTGTTCGTCAATACTTCATCTGACACCGGATGAGCTTGAAAATGTTATGAATAAAATGGCTGCTGCATTGAAAGCAAACGGAATTATATATGCATCGTTTAAATATGGAAATTTTTCAGGAGAGCGAAACGGAAGATATTTTAATGATATGACAGAGGAGGCTTTTGGAAAATTTATTAAGAACATACAAGGAATAGAAATAGAAGAACAGTGGATAACATCAGATGTGAGAGCAGGCAGGGCCAGTGAGAAATGGCTGAATGTGATAATGCGTAAAAAATAATGGATGAGCATTGATTTCTTTACATTATATTATAAGAATGTTATGATAAGATGCGATGAAGCAAAACGTGATATTATGCTTATGATTTTTTTATTGTATTGATTTTTATAACAAAACAGAAGGTGGGAAATATTATGAAGAAGATTATGAAAGTTTTACTGAAAACAGTGATTTCATTGATACTGCTTATTGCAATATCACTTACAGGTTCTTATGTGGTAAATACTTATGCGGCACAGCGTACGGTGGTAGACGGGCATTCGATGGATGATAATTTCTATGACGGCGAAAATATTATAGCAAATAAGATTATATATAATTTCCAAAAGCCCAAACGCTTTGATGTAGTGACGATATATCCGTATGGTCATAAGCACAAAGAGGATATTGTTGAATATACGCAGAGACTTGTAAACCAGTTGATAGCAATGTCAAAAAATAAGAAATTGGCACAGAGTTCTAAAGATGAGTATTATATAAAAAGAATAATTGCATTGCCGGGCGAGACAATTCAGGTTAAAGGTGAGGACATCTATATAAATGGAAAAATTCTCAAAGAAAATTACCGTAAAGATAAAATGGGCTATGCGGGTGTAGCCGAAAAACCGATAAAACTTGAAGAGGATGAGTATTTCGTCATGGGTGACAACAGGGCAGACAGCAAGGACAGCAGAGAGTTCGGACCGGTGAAAGTAAAGAACATTGCTTCAAAAATATACAAATAAATATGATACAAGTGTTAAAATATTTTTTGAACCTTATATCATAAATATAAAAAATAAAAGAGACAAAGAAGTCTGATTTTACAAAAACTTCTTTGTCTCTTTTTTGCATGAAAGGAAAAAAAGATGAGGTATTTGAGAGTATGGGACAACAGAAAAATAATGATTGTATCGGTCACGTTATTTATAGCAGTTTGTGCTATTGTGATTTGCGGCTACAGATATATGAATGAATGTACACAGAATGAATCTATGGCACAAAATAACAGATATAAATTTACAAAGTTGAGTAATGACCTTGCAGAGACTTCGGATTTTCTGACGAATGAGGCAAGAAAATATGCTGTAACAGGGGATATATCCCATCTATATAATTACTGGTATGAGGTAAGGGTAAGCAGAACCAGAGATAAAGTTATCGGGCAGTTGAAAGAAGCGGACTTACAGAAAAAAGAAAAATGGCTGTAGAGCTGTTGTACAATCAAAATTATGATGTTATAAAATCAAGAATTATGTCTCCGATTGAATTGTTTAATAAGAGGTTAAATCACCGGCTGGATGATGAAGTGAAAGCGGCGGTAAAAGGGTGCAGAAATGCGCTTGTGGTATTGGTTGGCTGTCTTATTGCAGCGGGCGTGCTTGTGGCATTTATTCTTACAATATTATATAAAAACTATGTGAAGCCGCTTAACAGTTACACAAATCAGCTCAAAAACAGAGAAAAAAACACAAAAGATAACGAATTGAATACTATGTCTGAAAATCTGATATTGAGAATACGTCCTAAAGGGGCGCTGGAGCTTAGAGAATTTGGAAGAATATATAACAGGATGGCAAATGTTTTGGCATTGGAAATGAAAAAAAGTCATGATGCATGGACGGAAATGAAAAAAGCAAAAGAGGAGAGAGATTCCTGTTATATTTTTAACAACGGAAAAAAGCCCGGAAGTTATACGCAAAGGCTTTGATGAAGAGTATTCAGATAAACTTTTTAATGTGTTTCAGAGACTGCACAGCAGCAGTGAGTTTGAGGGCAGCGGAGTAGGACTTGCCATAGTAAGAAAAGTGATGCAGAGGCATGGCGGAGCCGTGGCGATAAGGGGAAGTGTGGGAAAAGGAGTTACAATAACACTCACATTCAGAGAATGAAAAATAAAAAAAGTATTGTCAAATAACAATACTTCTGATAAAATACATATTTTAACAAAAATTCAAAATATTTCTTGACAAGTCAGCCCTTTAATGCTAACATGAAAAATGCACTATTGTGGCTGACTATACTTTTATCCTTTTCTTATTATATCACAGTTCAGTAAAAAAGAAAAGTCCCTAATGATAAATAGTTACATTTATGGCAGATGAATGAGTCATAAGCAGATATAGTCAGACTGCAAAATACTCTAAAAAATTAAGGAGTGAACATCGATGGAGAAAAACAGGATACGCCCAGTAAAAGTAGGTAACGGTGTTAGAATGAGTTATGCCAAACAGCAGGAAGTGCTGGAGATGCCAAATCTCATTGAGGTACAGACTAATTCTTATCAGTGGTTCTTGGACGAAGGACTAAAAGAAGTTTTCCGAGATATTTCGCCTATCTCTGATTTTGGTGGTCATCTCAGTCTCGAATTTGTAGATTTTGTTTTATGCAGGGATGAGACAAAGTATGACATCGATCAGTGTAAGGAAAGGGATGCAACATACGCAGCACCTTTGAAGGTGAAAGTAAGGTTACACAATAAGGAAACAGAAGAAATTAAAGAGCATGAGATCTTTATGGGAGATCTTCCTTTGATGACTGCGACAGGTACCTTTGTAATCAATGGTGCTGAACGAGTTATAGTTAGCCAGTTGGTTCGTTCACCGGGTATTTATTATGCAATCGGACATGATAAATTCGGTAAGGAACTTTATTCATCAACTGTAATTCCAAATCGTGGTGCATGGCTGGAATACGAGACTGACTCCAATGATGTATTTTATGTTCGTGTAGATAGAAACAGAAAAGTTCCTATCACTGTATTCCTTAGAGCTATGGGTCTTGGAAGTAATGAGCAGATTAAAGAACTTTTCGGTGATGAGCCAAAGATTCTTGCAAGTATTGAAAAAGATACTACAGAGAATTATCAGGATGGTCTTCTTGAATTATATAAGAAACTCCGTCCGGGCGAGCCATTGTCAGTAGACAGTGCTGAAAACTTATTAAACGGTATGTTCTTTGACCCTAAGAGATATGATCTTGCAAAGGTAGGAAGATATAAGTTTAATAAGAAACTTCATTTTAAGAATCGTATTACAGGCTGCAAGCTTGCAGAGGATGCTGTAAGCCCTGCAACAGGCGAAGTATATGAAGCCGGCACAACTATCACAGAAGAACTTGCAACTGAACTTCAGAACGCAGCAGTTCCTTATGTAATGGTTGAAAAAGAAGAGAAAGTCACAAAGGTGCTTTCAAACCTTATGGTTGACCTTAAAGCATATCTTCCGGACGTTGACCCGGCTGAAGTTGAAGTACATGAGAGTGTTTATTATCCACTCTTAAAGCAGATTCTTGATGAGAATGATGATATAGAAGAAATCAAGGAACTTATCAGATTTAATATTGCTGAACTTGTTCCTAAGCATATCACAAAAGAAGATATTTTTGCTTCTATCAACTACAACATGCATCTTGAGTATGGCGTAGGAACAGATGACGATATCGACCACTTGGGAAATCGTCGTATTCGTGCGGTTGGTGAGCTTTTACAGAACCAGTACCGTATCGGACTTTCAAGAATGGAAAGAGTTGTGCGTGAGAGAATGTCAACACAGGACATCAACAGCATCACGGCACAGTCACTTATAAATATCAAACCTGTAACTGCTGCAGTTAAGGAGTTCTTTGGAAGTTCGCAGTTGTCGCAGTTCATGGATCAGAACAATCCTCTTAGTGAGCTTACTCACAAGAGAAGATTATCAGCCTTAGGACCTGGTGGTCTTTCACGAGACAGAGCCGGATTCGAGGTTCGAGATGTACATTATACACATTATGGCCGTATGTGTCCTGTAGAGACACCTGAAGGACCAAATATCGGTCTTATCAACTCGCTTGCATCTTATGCGAGAATAAATGAATATGGATTTATCGAGGCACCTTATCGTAAACTCGACAAGACTGACCCGGCAAATCCTATCGTAACTGATGAGGTTGTATATCTCTCGGCTGACGAAGAAGACAAATATATAGTTGCACAGGCTAACGAACAGCTTGATGAGGACGGACATTTTGTAAGAAACAATGTTTCAGGTCGTTTCCGTGAGGAGACATCAGAGTTTGCAAAGAGCAAGATAGATCTTATGGACGTATCTCCTAAGATGGTATTCTCAGTAGCCACAGCCATGATTCCGTTCCTTCAGAACGATGATGCCAACAGAGCGTTGATGGGTTCAAACATGCAGCGTCAGGCGGTTCCGCTTCTCATAACTGAAGCACCTGCAGTTGGTACTGGTATGGAAATGAAAGCTGCTGTCGATTCAGGAAACTGTGTTGTAGCAGAGGAAGATGGTATCGTTGAGCGTTCAGCATCAAATGAAGTTATTATTAAACCGGCAACAGGAAATGTCCACAGATATAAACTTTCTAAGTTCCAGCGAAGCAATCAGGGAACAAGCATGAATCAGAAGCCTATCGTAAGAAAAGGTGATGAGATTAAGAAAGGACAGGTTATCGCAGACGGACCTTCAACATGTGGTGGTGAGATAGCACTCGGTAAGAACCCTCTTATCGGTTTCATGACATGGGAAGGTTACAACTACGAGGATGCCGTTCTTCTTAGTGAAAGACTTGTAAAAGAAGATGTATACACATCAGTTCATATAAATGAGTATGAGGCAGAAGCAAGAGATACTAAGCTTGGTGCCGAGGAAATTACACGTGATGTTCCGGGTGTAGGTGATGATGCACTTAAAAATCTTGATGAGCGTGGAATTATCCGTATTGGTGCAGAGGTTCGTGCCGGAGATATCCTTGTAGGTAAAGTTACTCCTAAGGGAGAGACAGAGCTTACAGCAGAGGAAAGACTTCTTCGTGCAATCTTCGGAGAAAAGGCTCGTGAGGTAAGAGATACTTCACTTAAAGTTCCTCATGGAGAGTTCGGTATTATCGTTGATGCCAAAGTATTTACAAGAGAAAACGGCGATGAACTTCCACCAGGAGTAAATCAGTCAGTTCGCATATATATTGCACAGAAACGTAAGATTCAGGTCGGAGATAAGATGGCCGGTCGTCATGGTAACAAGGGTGTCGTTTCAAGAGTACTCCCTGTTGAAGATATGCCATTCCTTCCAAATGGCCGTCCTCTTGACATCGTGCTTAATCCATTGGGTGTGCCTTCTCGAATGAATATCGGTCAGGTCCTCGAAATTCATTTAAGTCTTGCAGCGAAAGTTCTCGGCTTCAATGTATCAACACCTGTATTTGATGGTGCAAACGAGAAAGACATTATGGATACTCTTGAACTTGCAAATGATTATGCAAATACACCGCTTAACCAGAAAGAACTTGCCGAGCAGCTTGCAAAGGCAGAGGAAAACGGTGACGAGAATGAGGTTGCACGCTTAAAGGAAATTGTTCCTTTTGAGGATAAATATAAAGATATTCTTTCACCTGATGTTATGGAGTATCTTGTTGAAAATGAAGCATATCGTGCTCAGTGGAGAGGTGTTCCAATCAACAGAGACGGAAAAGTTCGACTTCGTGATGGTCGTACAGGTGAGTATTTTGACGGTGCTGTTACAATCGGTTTCATGCACTACCTCAAACTCCATCATCTTGTTGATGATAAGATTCATGCACGTTCAACAGGTCCTTACTCATTAGTAACACAGCAGCCACTTGGTGGTAAAGCTCAGTTCGGTGGACAGCGTTTCGGTGAGATGGAGGTTTGGGCACTCGAGGCATATGGAGCAGCACATACACTTCAGGAAATTCTTACTGTTAAATCCGATGATGTTATCGGTCGTGTTAAGACTTACGAAGCTATCATTAAGGGTGACAATATTTCAGAGCCTGGTATACCTGAGTCATTTAAGGTTCTCCTTAAAGAATTACAGGCACTTGCTCTCGATGTTACTGTACTTGATGAGGAAGGCAACGAAGTAAAACTTGGTGAGGATGTTGACGAATCTGAAAATGATTCAATCAAATCACTTACTGATGATGATGAAACATATGACGCATTTGACAATGGTGAGTCATACGCATCAGCAGGTTATATCGAGGGAACTCCTGATGAACTTGAAGATGCATTTGGTGCAACTATGGTTGATACAGATTCAGTATTTGATGACTAAGGAGGTTACTATGTCAGAGACTAATAAAGCAGAAAAGCACATCACTTATGATGCTATTAAGATTGGTCTTGCTTCACCTGAAAAGATCAGAGAGTGGTCGCGTGGTGAAGTTAAGAAGCCTGAGACAATAAATTATAGAACCTTAAAACCGGAAAAAGATGGTCTTTTCTGTGAAAAGATTTTTGGACCTAGCAAGGACTGGGAGTGTCATTGTGGTAAGTACAAGAAAATCCGTTATAAGGGTGTAGTTTGTGATAAGTGTGGTGTTGAAGTTACAAAGTCAAGCGTTCGTCGTGAGCGTATGGGACACATTGAACTTGCAGCTCCTGTGTCACACATCTGGTATTTCAAGGGTATCCCAAGCCGTATGGGACTTATCCTTGACGTATCACCAAAGAACCTCGAGAGAGTATTGTATTTTGCGTCATATATCGTACTTGAGACAGCTCCTGATATAGGAATTCAGCAGAAACAGATTTTATCGGAAGCTGAATATCAGGAAGCAAAAGCAAAATACGGTAATGCATTCCGTGCAGGAATGGGTGCAGAGTCCATTATGGAACTTCTCATGAACATTGACCTCGAGGAAGAGTCCGTAACACTTAAAGCGGAACTTGAAAACGCATCAGGTCAGAAACGTGCACGTATCATCAAGAGACTTGAAGTTATCGAGTCATTCAGAGAGTCAGGAAACAAACCGGAGTGGATGATTCTTACGGTTATTCCTGTTATCCCACCGGATCTTCGTCCTATGGTACAGCTTGATGGTGGACGTTTTGCAACATCCGATATGAACGACCTTTATCGTCGTATTATAAATAGAAATAACCGTCTTAAGAGACTTCTTGAACTTGGAGCACCTGATATTATCGTAAGAAACGAGAAGAGAATGCTTCAGGAAGCAGTAGATGCTCTTATCGACAACGGTCGTCGTGGACGTCCTGTTACAGGACCTGGAAACAGACCGCTCAAATCCCTTTCAGATATGCTTAAAGGTAAGCAGGGACGTTTCCGTCAGAACCTTCTCGGTAAGCGTGTTGACTATTCAGGACGTTCAGTTATCGTAGTAGGACCTGAACTTAAGATTTATCAGTGTGGTCTTCCAAAAGAGATGGCTATCGAGCTCTTCAAACCATTCGTTATGAAAGAACTTGTTGCCAACGGAACAGCACACAACATCAAACAGGCTAAGAAGATGGTCGAGAAACTTCAGACAGAGGTTTGGGATGTACTTGAAGAAGTAATTCGTGAGCATCCTGTTATGCTTAACCGTGCCCCTACACTTCACAGACTTGGTATTCAGGCATTTGAGCCTATACTTGTCGAGGGTAAAGCTATTAAGCTTCATCCACTCGTTTGTACAGCGTTCAACGCCGATTTCGACGGTGACCAGATGGCTGTTCATCTTCCACTTTCTGTTGAAGCACAGGCAGAGTGCCGCTTCCTTCTTTTATCACCAAACAACCTTCTGAAACCTTCAGACGGTGGTGTGGTAGCCGTTCCTTCACAGGATATGGTACTTGGTATCTATTATCTTACACAGGAGCGTCCGGAACTTTCAAGAACAAAGCCGTCAGATATAGATGATCCTGATGCAGATAAGCATCCGGAGAGATATTATAGATTTTATAAATCTATAGAGGAAGCTATTACAGCTTACGAAAATCATGAAATCTGTCTCCATGAGAGAATAAATGTCCGCAGAACAGGCATAAATGCTCAGGGAGAAACAGAGTCAAGAATTATCTGTTCAACACTTGGAAGATTTATTTTTAACGAAATTCTTCCGCAGGATATGGGATTTGTAGACAGAAGTGACCCTGCAAACTTCCTTAAACTTGAAGTTGATTTCCATGTAGGAAAGAAACAGCTTAAACAGATTCTTGAAAAATGTATCAATGCACACGGTGCAACAGGTACAGCAGAGACAATGGATGCCATTAAGGCAATTGGTTATAAATATTCAACTCGTGCAGCAATGACAGTTTCTATTTCTGACATGACAGTGCCGGAAGAGAAAAAGACAATCCTTGCCGAGGCTGAAAAGACAGTAGAGCAGATAGCACGTAAATATCGCCGTGGTTTCCTTACTGAGGAAGAGAGATATAAAGGTGTTATCAAAGTTTGGCAGCAGGCCGATGATGAGATTACAAAAGCCCTTCTTACAGGACTTGATGCATACAACAATATCTTCATGATGGCGGATTCCGGAGCCCGTGGTTCTGATAAGCAGATTAAACAGCTTGCCGGTATGCGTGGACTTATGGCGGATACATCAGGACGTACTATCGAACTTCCTATCAAGTCAAACTTCCGTGAAGGACTTGACGTATTGGAGTACTTCATTTCTGCACATGGTGCCAGAAAAGGTATGTCAGATACAGCCCTTCGTACAGCCGATTCAGGATACCTTACACGTCGTCTTGTTGATGTATCACAGGATCTTATTATCCGTGAAATCGACTGCTGTACAAATAGAAAAGAAATTTCCGGTATGGAGATTTCAGCGGTTACAGACGGAAAAGATGTAATCGAGGAACTTCAGGAGAGAATTACAGGACGTTTTGCCTGCGAAGATATATACAGTGATGACGGAGAGCTTATTGTAAAAGCAAACCATATGATTACACCAAAGCGTGCAGCACTTGTATGCCAGCGTAAAGAAATTGCTGAAAACAGAGCAAAAGCAAAAGTTAAAATCCGTACAATACTTACATGTAAATCACATGTCGGTGTTTGTGCTAAGTGTTACGGTGCCAACCTTGCAACAGGTGAGCCTGTTCAGGTAGGTGAAGCAGTAGGTATCATAGCAGCACAGTCAATCGGTGAGCCTGGTACACAGCTTACTATGCGTACATTCCATAGTGGTGGTGTAGCCGGAGATGATATCACACAGGGTCTTCCTCGTGTCGAGGAGCTTTTCGAGGCTCGTAAGCCAAAGGGACTTGCAATTATTGCAGAGATTGGCGGTAGAGTTTCTATCCGTGATACAAAGAAAAAACGTGAAGTTGTAATAACAAATGATGAATTGAAGGATGAGAGAGCATATCTTATACCTTACGGTTCTCGTATAAAAGTAACAGAAGGTGAAATTCTCGAAGCAGGTGATGAACTTACAGAAGGTAGTGTAAACCCACATGACATCCTTGCAATAAAGGGTGTTCGTGCCGTTCAGGATTACATGATTCGTGAAGTACAGAGAGTTTATCGTCTTCAGGGTGTTGAAATCAACGATAAGCATATCGAGGTTATCGTTCGTCAGATGCTTAAGAAGATTCGTATCGAGACAGCAGGAGATTCTGAATTCTTACCGGGTGTAATGGTAGATGCACTTGAGTTTGAGGATGAAGTTGAGAGACTTACAGAAGAAGGAAAAGAAGCTCCTACAGGACAGCAGTGCATGCTCGGTATTACAAAAGCATCACTTGCAACAAATTCATTCCTCTCAGCAGCATCATTCCAGGAGACAACTAAGGTTCTTACAGATGCAGCTATCAAGGGTAAGATTGACCCACTTGTTGGACTTAAAGAAAATGTTATCCTTGGTAAACTTATACCTGCAGGAACAGGAATGAAGTGTTATCGTGAAGTTAAGCTTGATTGCGATGAGTCAGCAGAGAAAATGATTGAGGAACGCAACAGAGCCAAACAGGAAGAGGCAGAGCAGGAAGCCAAAGAAAAGGCAAAAGAAAAAGCTAAGCCGGTTGAGAGAGAGGCAGAGCCTGCGGAAGATGAAACAGGCTCAATTCTCCAGTCAGACAATGACGGAGAACTTGTATTTTCAACAACAACTGAATTAGACGATTAAAATTTATAACATTGTAGATTTTGTTATCGTATATATTAAAAAAAGGGCAAAACCAGCGTTTTGCCCTCCAAGAATTGCTTCGCAATTCTTGTTGGCATCACACTACGTTACGAGCATTTTTCTATATATTAAAAAAGCTGGTATCCGTTTTTGACGGGTATCAGCTTTTTTTGCGTCAGATATTTAAAAATAATTTTTGTACATCTTTTCAATCTCATTTTTCATATCTTCAACGAAAGTGTCCGGTTTCAATGCTCTCACCCACGAACCCTGGCTCAGCAGAAACATCCGAATGCCATCGCCGTAGGTATCCGCTTCAATTATTGTTTCTCCGTTTTTGACATCTATAACTTTTGATGATGGGATTTTATCAAGCACAGCCTGTACAGACGGGCCGGAAAAAGCAAAGCATATTTTCTGCGTTTTGCCAGGAAACATAAGCTGGTTTGTTTTTCTGATAATGCCGTCATCAATTTCCTGACTTTGTTTTAGGGAGAAATGTTCCATGTGAGCAATAATATTTAAAATGCGGTCAACACGAAAGAAATGCGGTTCATATTGATTAGCTGTATCACATTCGTAAGCAATAAGATAATAATAATATTCTGAAAACATAAGTGATACAGGCTTGATTTTATAATCTGCTTTTGTACGATTCATTTTAAGGTAAGTAATTGTAATATAACGGCGGTGTTCAATGTGCTCCGTTAAATCCCATATAAGACCGATAAGACTGTCACAGTCGTGGTAAACCTCTGTATAATGGTTTAATTCTTTATAAAGAAGATTATTAAGTTTATTGCGATTTTCAGGTGTGGTATGAGTTTTAAGTTTATCTATAAATGTGTGAAGTTCACGCTCTGAAAAAGCACGGCATCCTATCAGCAGTTTTGCGAGTGAAAGCAGTTCTGCATTTGTAATAAAACTGTCCATATTAAGGTGGTACGTTTTTGACGCATTATTATAGACAAGTTCGGGTTTTCCAAGCTTATCATAGTTTAAATCAAAAAATGTCTTTAAAGATGTAAAATCGTGCGAAATACTGCGTGGAGAAATATCATATTCAGTTGCAAGTTTTCGTGCACTTAAATCTTCGCCTTTCATGAGACGAAAAAATATTTCAAGCATTCTGTCTTTTTTGTCGGCTTCCATTCTGTTCCTCGTTTCTGATTGCATAGTCTTATTAACAATTCTGCAAACACCTCCAATCATATTGTCGGTGTTTGGCGGGTCAAGCCACCAGATAGCAATTTGTATGTAAACATACATTGCTATCTGCTTTTGACTCTTGTATCATATATATTTTAAAATATAACATCAAAAAAATATATATAAAATTTCAGTCAGACATTTTTTGTCTGATGAAAGGTGTATTATTAAGATAAATCAGGAAATATTGTTGGAAACAGTATAAATCAGGTTTTCACATAAGATTTGTGTCTGTGCACACCGGGCGCAAACCTGATGTATTGATGTATAAATGTGTGCGGAATGGAGGATTAAGATATTTAAATGGAATTTTGGGAGCAGTGGCAGCAAACCTGGAGAAAGAATTGAAAGGAGTTGAAACAGTTTATTCAATAGCAAGAAGAACTTCTAAAAGATATTCATTGGGTGAACATTATCCGAGAAAATGGTATAATCTATTATTGGATATAAAGGAAATTTATAAAGGGGAGTAGTTTAAAGATAAAAATAAAAACAATTTAAAAACGGTCGTGATGATGCTATTATAAGAAATATAATATGTGAAACAAGGGTAAAAAAATGGATTTAAGAGTATTACATTATTTTTTGACAGTGGCTAAAGAACAGAGCTTTACAAGAGCTGCTGCACAACTGCATATAACACAGCCTACGCTTTCAAGACAGCTTGCAGCTCTTGAAGATGAATTAGGGACGGTTCTTTTTGATAGGGGCGGGCGCAGTATTACCCTTACAGATGAGGGAATTCTGCTTAAAAGGCGTGCTTTGGAGATAATAGACCTTGAAGGCAAGATAATAGACGAATTTAAAGGCAGCAATGATGTAGTAGAGGGTAAAATAACCATTGGGTGTGGTGAATTTGCGGCTGTTGAGACGATGGCTGAGATATGCGGGCGGTATAGGAAAAAGTATCCAATGGTTCAGATTGCGATACATACGGGCACGGCGGACATTATACAGGAGATGATGAATAAAGGGCTGGTAGATGTAGGATTATTTATGGAGCCGATTAATACAGAAGGTTTGGAATATATTCGTATTCAGGACAGTGACCATTGGGTAGTGGGAGTAAAACCGGGTGATGAGCTTGCCAAAAAAGAATACATAACAAAAAACGATTTGCTGGATGTTCCTCTTATTTTGCCGGAGCGTGCAGGTGTTCAGAGTGAACTTGCAAACTGGTTTGGGAAAGATGTAGACAAACTTCATGTGGCATTTACAAGCAATCTCGGAACAAATGCGGGTGTTATGGCATTGCATGGACTTGGCTATCCGGTATCGATAGAGGGAGCAGCAAGATATTGGAGCAGGGAACTGCTTGTACAAAAGAAACTTTATCCCGAGATAAATTCGAGTACAGTGCTGGCATGGCGCAGAAACATTCCTTATTCAAGAGCAGTCAATAAGTTTATTGAAGAAATAAATGCTTTTGAAAAATGATATGATCAGAAATAAGGTGACTATTTGTATTATGCGCAGCAACTTGTCAAAAATATACATATATGCTTTTTAAGCATAGAAAATAATGTAATATAAGTATTAGACATACAAAAATAAAAAATAATATAATAGATGCACAGGGTATATTAAGAAAATATTCTGTGCATTTGTTTTATAGATGTTAAATATTTATAAAGCAGGAAACTTAGAGATTATATTAAAATTTAGGAGGCGTGATTAATGGCAAAAAAATTAGTTGCATATTTTAGTGCGAGTGGTGTGACAAAAAAAGTCGCTGAGATGATTTCAGAGGTTTCAGGATGTGAACTTTATGAGATTAAGCCTAAACAAGCATATACAAAGGCTGACTTAAACTGGATGGATAAAAATTCAAGAAGCAGTGTGGAAATGAAAGATAAAAAGTTCAGACCTGAGATTATTACAAAAGATATAGAAATGTCGGACTATGATGAAATTATACTTGGTTTTCCGATTTGGTGGTATGTTGCACCTACTATTATAAACACATTTTTAGAGGCATATGATTTTTCAGGCAAAAAGATTACTTTATTTGCAACATCAGGTGGAAGTGGATTTGGAAATACGGTAAGTGAACTTAAACCGTCTGCGCCTAATGCTGATATAGTTGAAGGAAAATTACTTAATAACGCAAACAAGCAGGAAATAGAGAACTGGTTAAAGACAATATAATTGTTTGAAAACAATATAGGAGGATATTTACTATGGCTAAAATTGTACAGACAGCGGGCAGAAATGCACTTGGAGAATTTGCACCTCAATTTGCACATTTTAATGATGATATTCTTTTCGGTGAAAATTGGAACAATACAGATATAGATGTTAAGACAAGAAGTATTATAACAGTTGTAGCATTGATGTCACAGGGGATTACTGATTCATCACTTAAATTCCATCTTGAAAATGCAAAAGCTCATATGCGTTGCAGGACGTGGATATTATCAGGAAGAAGGAAAAGAAGCAATAGAAATGAAACCGGGCGATTGCGTTAATATTCCGCCGGAGGTAAAACATTGGCATGGTGCAGCACATGATGAATGGTTCTCACATCTGGCAGTGGAGGTACCTGGGGAGAACTGTTCAAATGAGTGGTGTGAACCTGTATCAGATGAGCAGTATAAGGCAGTAGTAGAGAAATAAAAGTTAATTGTAAAATAAACTTGACATAGCATATATGGTGTGATAATATAGTATTCGCTGTCGCACAGGAGACGACTGGAAAGTGAGAGCTCGTGCAGATAGCAAAGACTATATTATTATATGTTCAATCAAATTAAATGAAAAAAGTTCTTGACATGAAGTTGAGTATATGATAGTATTTAATACGTTGTCGCAATCGAGAGATCAGATAACAAAAAAGCTATTTCAGTTTTGTTTTAAAACAAAATGAAGTAAAAAAGTTCTTGACAATGTCGGAAAGATGTTGTAAGATAAATATCGCTGTCGCACAAAGCGATGAGAGAATAAAGCTTGAAAGCAAAGGTTTTCTTATCAGA
>ERZ772863.1330-NODE-1330-length-22304-cov-16.092633_pt1 | contig 22304 bp, 22 predicted proteins | sample MGYA00512134_ERZ772863 | MGnify/ENA primary metagenome ERZ772863 (study PRJEB29015, sample SAMEA2737659) | human gut metagenome | biome: human gut; feature: human-associated habitat; material: faeces | place: China | collected 2012 ...
GAGCAACTGACTCTTAATCAGTGGGTCCTGGGTTCGAGTCCCCGATGGTGCACCAAATTTCCCGTAACGGGCAGATATATTTTTGCTCGCTGCGGTTTTTCTTTATATGCTGCAGCTCAGCATTATATGGCCCGTTGGTCAAGCGGTTAAGACTCCGGCCTCTCACGCCGGCATCGGGAGTTCGATTCTCCCACGGGTCACCAATATTTCCTCTCGCTTGCGTGAGGTCGTTATGCAAGCTTCTCAAAAAGCTTGCTATTTTTTTGCTCTATGTGGACCATTAGCTCAGTTGGTTAGAGCAACCGGCTCATAACCGGTGGGTCCGGGGTTCGAGTCCCTGATGGTCCACCACATTTTTTATCTAGGGGTATAGCTCAGTTGGTAGAGCAGCGGTCTCCAAAACCGCGTGCCGAGGGTTCGAATCCTTCTGCCCCTGCCATACTTGTGCAATAAAATAGATGCACACCTCGAAAAGCTCGTATTTACGAGCTTTTTTGCGTTTTGAGAGTAAAAATTTCAGGTGTAAAACCGTAGATGCTTTTTCGTTAAAAAAAGGATCTGAACCCTCAACAATTAAACATCGTCAAACAAAACGGCAGACTTTGAGTATATTTTGCTCTAAGCCTGCCGTTTTGTATATAAAAGAACTATCACAAAGTTTTCAATACAAATTTATTGGATCTGCCGATTTTGTTGGTATCTCTTAAAACAGAGAAACCAATAGGATTGGCTTTTTTTGTTTTTTTTAGAGAGGTGGTGATCCTAATGTGGCAGAGGCTGTATTAACAGATGAGAAAATAAATTTGACAGGAGGAATGTGAAATGTATTACAATAAAGAAAACGTTGAAAGGCTGCGACAGAGATATACGGAAGGAACTCGTATTTGTCTTGACCAAATGAACGATGACCCGTTCCCTGTTGAATCGGGGACGTTTGGCAAGATCGACGGCAAGGAATACGAACTCGATATCAGCTTCAAGAAATACAAACAGGTAGAGAGTATTTCGGACGAGATCGAAAAACAGAATATCGATGTAGATATTTCCGATTTCAAGGATTCTTCCGACTTTTATTTGTATTTAAGCAAGTTTGACGGTCAGTCTTCTGAAGAAATATCGGTTAATGTTACCGGCAAGATGATCGCTCAGAAGAATATATCAAAAATTCCCTTGAAATTGCCGTATATTTGTGGTACAATTAAAGAACAAGTTAAAAATATTTACGACTCCAAGATTGTCGACACCAATCTGCTCAAAATCGGTATTAATAACGGTTATCAGCAGGCAATACCGGGACCCATGGCATACATTTCGACTATAACGGTTGGATATGTTCCCAACAAAGAGTTTTACAGCATTTTTGGAGACGGAACTCCAAGCAGTATCTATAATCTGAAAAATGACTATTGGGCGCAATGCGCCGATACTATTTCGCCTGCTCTTTACATTGACAACAAAATTATTTACGAGTGGAACGGAGCTTTAACGTCGATCGGCAAAACGCAGTATCTCAACATTGCTTCTGTTTCATCAAACGAAACATTCGAGGATACCAAGAAAATTCTTGTAGGCTACGTAAACTATATATCTACGGATAATCAAAATATTTCTGCACAGTCGCTTCTGACAGCGTATAAAAAAATGCCGCTTACCGACGAGGAGCAGGTAAAGGTAAACAAAAGCAACGTCTACAACGATAAGTATATAGGTAACTTCCTCAGCCTTATCGGAACGACGTATTTCAGGCAGCTTGACATCGAGAATAAGGTACTGGCAGGGGCTAATCGTATCTATGCCGAAAGGTATCTGAGCTACGGCGTATTCAGCTATGAGCCTTGCGTTACTGTTTCCGCATTTTCTAAGGATATCGAGAAAAAGGTTCGTTCAGCGTTGATATTCTGGGGAACTATGCCTCTACGGTAAGCTACAGGAATAACGCCGACGACGAATACGCTTATCGCTTTGCTTCGGGGTATGTTTCTTCTTATCTTGAAAGCTTGGTGCTGGAGGAGTATACGGGGGTTCAAGCGGGTAAAACAATTCGTTTTTCTCATGACCCAACCGATATAAATTTCAAAGGAAAATCATTGTGGAATGAATGGGAATATTTAAAAAATAAATATGGGTATAAAAAATTATTCTCAGAAGGAGATTTTTGGTATGCAACCTACTAACTATGAATTCCTAGATAAAATTGCAGATGTATTTTTATCTCAAAGAGAATGTGGCAATAACAATGAATTAATAGATACAGTTTCTTTTTATGACAATAAAATGTCTTCTATTGTTTATGATTATTATCCATTTGAGGTTGAAATTAGAGATAACAACTTATATTTTTTTATCATAACAAATCGCAGTGAAAAGAAAATGCTATTTTCGTCATCGCTTAATACCGACTTTGATAAGCTTTGTGACAGTTTGATAAAATGTATAAAGACAGATGTAAAAAAGCAAATTCCCAAGAAATTTTTAAAAGCAAAGGGGTTTTTATAATGAATGAAAATCGAGCAGAAATAAAAGCCAAAATAGTGGAAACTGAAATGAAAAAATATTTTGGTAGTTTAGTTTCGAATTTTAATTTGATAGACGCTTTTTACGGCAATGGACATGAAGAATTTAGTTTGGGATTCAAGTATTGTGACTATTTTGATATGCGTTTTAATTATGGTCAAGGTGCTTGCGGATGCTGTATATGTTATGATTGGGGTGATAATAATGAGGCTATACTTATTAAAACCTCAATTGATGGTTGGTGGGAAAAAATTTCAATTCAATGGAAAAAATATTTTCATGAACTTAAAAAAGAACTGGATTTGCGTATTCCCGATGATTATTTAAAAGAATTTTATATAAATCCTAATACCGAAACAAATGTAGTGTGAACTAATGCGAATGCTACGGAACATATGTGGGAGTATGTTGGTCGATTTTAAAGTGTTGAAGGGAGAGATAGTTTTTGAATGATATAATCAGTACATTTAATGACTTGTGTTATAAAATTCAAATATCTCATAATATTTGTTTGGCTGATGTAAGAAATATATGTTTGAAATCTTATAATAAGTCTGTTGTCTGCGATGTTGATGGTGGCGCCCCGGAAATATATTACGAAATATTAGAGAGGGATTGTGGGCATTTTGCTGTTTTGAAAATAGAGCGAAACAGTCACGAGATTATATATGAAAGTGTTAATGCTGATTTCGCAGCAATTGCTCTTTTCCTCTTTCTTTCACGTCATCAAATAAAAAAAACTGATAATGATATTGAGATAGAAGAATTTATAAAAAAAGAAATTGCACACGGGAATATAGATTTGGCTAGACAGGTGATTGCAGAAAATTTTGGAGAAAAAACAATTTCGTTTGAAAAAAACGTATTCGATAAAATTTCTGTTATTACTTTGTCTACAAATAAAATTGACATTTTTTATCATGGCAATACAATTTTATTTTGTTCAGAATTTAATAAACCAGATCTTGAACGTGGATATTTAATTGCATTTAATAGATGCCGTATGATTAATATTTATCATAAAATAATGGTGAATATTACAAATATTATTCCCGATGTTAATGAAAACGAAAATAGAAGACTTAAATATCTATTTTTAGTTGGGACTATGGAAAAATAAGTATATCAAGTATAATAACGCATACAATTTTTCTTGCTGGCGGAGCATTTTTAGAGCCGATAGCTAACGTATTCATGCGAATGTATCATAGTTATTTTATTTCTTGATTTTTTTAGCTTAATGATATTGGGAGGGCATTGAATTTATCTCAGTGTTCTGCTTGCTTTTCAATGTAAAAAAAAATCCCCTCCAAAGCATTTGCCTTGAAGGGGATAACTATATGCGTTTTACTGTGGCTTCTTAACGTCTGTCATGACTTCTTTAAGTCCTGTTGCAAGACCTGCAATACCCTGTATCTCACTTGGTATAATGATCTTTGTAGCCTTGCCGTCTGCTGCCTTAGCAAATGCTTCAAGGCTCTTGAGCTGGATTACCTGCTCGTTAGGGTTAGCAGCATTCAGCTTGACGATACTCTCAGCAATTGCCTTCTGTACCATGTCGATAGCCTGCGCTTCACCTTCTGCCTCAAGTATCTTCTGCTCCTTTACAGCGTCTGCACGAAGTATCATAGACTGCTTCTCAGCTTCGGCTGCAAGTATCTGTGACTCCTTGTCTGCCTGTGCTCTGAGTATCTTAGATTCTTTCTCACCCTCTGCAACAAGCACCTGAGATTTCTTCTCAGCCTCTGCCTGAATAACCTTTTCACGTCTTTCACGGTCAGCTTTCATCTGCTTTTCCATTGCGTCCTGAATTTCTCTTGGCGGAAGAATATTCTTAAGCTCAACTCTCTGCACCTTGATGCCCCACCTATCTGTGGCTTCATCAAGAATTGCTGTGATCCTTGTGTTGATAATGTCACGGGAAGTGAGCGTAGCCTCAAGATCAAGGTCACCAACAATATTTCTGAGTGTTGTTGCCGTCAGATTTTCAATAGCTGATATAGGTCTCTCAACGCCGTATGTGAACTGCATTGCGTTTGTTATCTGGAAGAACACAACAGTGTCTATCTGCATTGTTACGTTATCCTTTGTGATAACTGACTGTGGCTTGAAGTCAACTACCTGCTCTTTGATAGATACTCTCTTTGCAACTCGGTCGATAAAAGGTACTTTTACGTGAAGTCCCGTTCCCCATGCCGCATGAAAAGCTCCAAGTCTTTCAACTACAAATACATATGCCTGCGGTACTATCTTGATGTTGCTGATAACAATGATTATAAGCAATACGATGATAGCAAGTACGATATAAATTCCAGGTTCCATTATATGCCTCCTAAAAAATAAGTTTATGTAAGCTGTTACTTTTCTTCTGAAACTATCAGCTTTGCACCGTCAATACGCACGACCTTCACTGGTGTGCCTTCTGAGATCTTTGAGCCGTCCTCAGTTCTTGCTGCCCAATCTGTGCCCTCAAGAGTGACCCTGCCTTTGTTTACAGAGTTATCTATAGGCTCAATAACTATTGCAGTTTTTCCCACATCAAGCTCGTAATTTGTTGCAACTGTCTTGTTCTGGAGCTTCTTGACCACAGGTCTTGTAAGCAAAAGAAGTATGATCGAGCTTACGACGAATACGATGCACTGTGTAAGGAAAGAAAGCTTAGCTATGGCACAAAACATCGCAATAAGCGCTGCTATAGCAAGCCATATAGACACAAGTGCCGTTCCTGTTGCAACCTCGCATACAACAAAGAACACGAAAGCTAAAGCCCAAAAAACTATTTTGAGTGTAGCAATTGTCATATGATACCCCCTGTTCCTCTCATTTATTTAAGATTTATTATAACATATTATTTTAAAATTTACAATAGCTAAGACACAATATTTTTGCTTTTTTACCTTTAATCTTCAATGATTTTACATTGACCGCATCATATTTTATTAGCAGTACTCTAATATATACATGTTGATGCTACTACATAAAGAAAAAAAGTGTTTCTAAAAGATAGTTATATAAAAAATTTACAGTAAAAGCGGTAACCCGCCGGAGGTAACCGCTTTTACTATTTTTGTAATTATACGTTGTCGCTGAAATAAACATCATACCAAACAAGGAATGAGAACACTGTCCAGATCTTTCTAGAATAATCATACTTGCCTGCACGATGATCGTCAAGAAGCTGTACAAGCTTATCTGTGTGGAAAAACTGTGCCGACTGAGGAGAAGTAAACTTATCCTTTACTATATTATAATACTTATCTTCTTTTAGCCATACCCTGATAGGAACAGGGAAGCCGAGCTTCTTTTTCTTAGCTGTCTGTGGAGGGCAAGCCTGAAGTGCAGCAAGACGCATTGCATACTTCGTTTCAGTTTCAGTAACTCTGTCTTTTACAGGTATCTGCTCTGCAAGCTCCATTACCTTTCTGTCAAGGAACGGTACACGAAGCTCTAGGGAGTGAGCCATGCTCATTTTATCCGCCTTAAGAAGAATATCGCCTGTCATCCAAAGGTGCAGGTCAATGTACTGCATCTGCGTTACCTGATCCTGATCTCTTACCTTATCGTAGAAAGGCTTTGTGATAGCCATAGCGTCAGGAGCGTTTGTTTTTATGCTCAGAATGTCCTTGCGCTCTTTCTCAGAGAAGATGTAAGCATTGCCGATAAATCTCTCGTCAAGGTCCTTAGAACCCCTTATAAGATAGTTTATGCCGTGCTTGTGAGGCAGTTTCTCAGCAACTGCACCAACAGCCTTTCTGATAGGTCTTGGTATCTTGAAGTAGCTTGCCATATCAGCAGGGTTGTGATAGATGTTGTATCCACCGAATATTTCGTCTGCACCCTCTCCTGAAAGCACTGCCTTGACCTTTTCAGAAGCTATTTGACATACGAAGAACAGAGCCACAGCCGCAGGGTCTGCGAGAGGTTCGTCCATGTGATACTGTATTTTTGAAAGGCTGTTCCAGTATTCCTCAGGGCTGATGACCTTTGAGAAATTCTCCTTGTGGATATACTTTGAAAATTCCTTAGCATAACCTATCTCGTTGTACTTTTCGTCCTCGCCAAAGCCTACAGTAAAGGTCTTGTCAACGTTGGCAACAGCGGCAACATAGCTTGAGTCAACACCACTTGAAAGGAAAGAACCTACCTCAACGTCAGCGAATTTGTGTACCTCAACAGAGTTCTTGAAAGTGTCGGATATCCTATTCACCCAATCTTCAAGAGAAGGACCATTGTCAGCGTGGAATTTAACTTCCCAATATCTTCTTACGTTCATCTCGCCGTTCTTGTATGTAAAGCAGTGAGCGGCAGGGAGCTTGTAAACATTTTTGAAGAAAGTTTCTGTTGTAGGAGAATACTGGAATGTGAGATAAGTTTCAAGAACGTCTGTGTTAAGCTCCTTCTTGAAATGAGGGTGGTCAAGAAAACTCTTTATCTCAGAACCCCACATAAGAGTTTCGCCCATTTTTGCGTAGTAAAGAGGCTTGATACCGAAGAAATCTCTTGCACCGAAAACCTCATTTGTATTCTTGTTGAATATAACGAATGCAAACATACCTCTCAGCTTGTCGAGCATATCCTCGCCCCACTGCTCATAGCCGTGGATAAGCACCTCAGAGTCAGTCTGTGTATAGAACTTGTGACCAGACGCCACAAGCTCCTCACGGAGATCCTTGTAGTTGTATATCTCACCGTTGAATGTAAGTACCAACGACTTATCTTCATTGAAGATAGGCTGGCTACCTTGATCTGAAAGGTCGATGATCGAAAGTCGGCGGAAACCCATTGCGATCTGCTCGTCAACATATTTTCCGTCAGAGTCAGGACCTCTATGTTTTATTCTATCCATCATTTTTCCAAGAACTATGGAAGCGTCATTGATTTTATTTGTAAATCCAACAAAACCGCACATATAAAAGCCTCATTTCTGTTAAATCAAATTGCCTGTATCTTAGTTAATACGGCCGCTTGTCGCCTAGTGAACGTCAAGCAATATAATATTTATTATACACTATATGCGGCTTTTTTGCAAGAGGTAAAAACAAAAATTAAACAATAAAAGAAATTGTCTTTTGTGCATTTATCACATGGCAGTGTGTATGGTATAAAAATATCTGCGATTTTGTCATTTTGGCTTGAAAAAGGCAGAGGGATATAGTATAATGGTATTAAAATCATATTTTGGAGAAGATCTTATGAACGATAACAAAAAGAAGAAAAATGGTTATAGATTGGATATTGTGTTGATAGTGAGTTTTTTTGTAATGCTGATATCTTTCTGTGCCTACATGATGAACACTACTCTCGAAGAGGTACTTGAAAATGAAACAGGCAGCTCTGTAGTCACACATGATTACACTTACGAGAGTGCTGAGAGCAGTTCAGCAGCATAGTGCAAAATTCAAAAACTCGACAAGTTAAAACGCTTTACGTACTTGCTGAATTCGCCCATTTACGACATTTCAGAGGCATGGATCAGCATTTGAAAATGCACAAGACGACAAGTTAGCTCACTTTACAGCATCAAAAGCCAAACTATATAGTGTTATGTATTGTAAAGTTCAACTGCATTACAGCTAAAAGCATTTTACTTGACACCTAAAATCAATATCTGGCGAAAATGTGGCTTTGTGCATTTAATACAAATAACAAAGTCACATTTTGTTGTATAACGCCTTGACTTTGCGTCACTTATACTATATACTTGTATTAAGCACTGCTTTTTATACAATATGTTGTGATTTGTGGTGCGAGTTGTGAGAATATAAAAAATATAAGGATAAATTGGGAAAATCGGAGGCGGTATTGTGATAATCAAGATAAAAAAGCGTGACGGACGTACTGTAACTTTCAATATTGAGAAAATAGCTGGCGCTATATACAAGGCGGCTCAGTCTGTGGGCAAGGATAACTATGAGGAAGCTTTGGAGCTTTCGGGTAAAGTTGTTGATAAGCTTATGGAAAAACACCTTGATATGCCTACTGTTGAAGAGATTCAGGATTGCGTTGAGCGTGTACTTATCGAGGAGGGCATGGCTGATACTGCAAAAAGTTATATACTCTACCGCTCAAACAGGACTCGTGCAAGAGAAATGAATACCCGTCTTATGAAAGTTTATGAGGATCTTACTTTCCAATCAGCGAAAGATAACGATTTGAAGCGTGAGAATGCTAATATAGACGGCGATACCGCAATGGGTACAATGCTTAAATACGGATCTGTGGGTGCAAAGGAGTTCAATGAGATGTATGTTCTTGCTCCTGAGCATTCAAAGGCTCATCAAGAGGGCGATATCCACATTCATGATCTTGATTTTTATACACTGACTACCACTTGCACCCAGATAGACCTTACAAAGCTTTTTGATAAGGGTTTTTCTACAGGTCATGGCTTTTTGCGTACACCAAATGATATACAAAGCTATGCGGCGCTTGCCTGCATTGCGATACAATCCAATCAGAACGACCAGCATGGTGGTCAATCTCTTCCGAAGTTCGATTATGATATGGCTGAGGGCGTAAGAAAGACATTCAGACACCGCTATCGTGACAATATCGGCAGGGGTCTTGCTCTCCTTGGTGAAGTTTCTGATGCTCAGAGCATTGCAAAGAAAATAACTGAAATGCTTGACGAGCAGGGTTTAAAGGTCACTCTCGCCAATGATAACGGCTATCAAGAGGCTGAAGCACAGTTTCTTGTGAATTTTGTTGACGCACCTATAGTGAAGAGGATACAGAGTTTTGCATATAAAAACTCTTTAAAAGAAACTGACAGAGCCACATATCAGGCGATGGAAGCTCTTATCCATAATCTTAATACCATGAACTCCCGTGCAGGCGCTCAAACGCCTTTCAGCTCCATAAATTATGGTACTGATACTTCTATCGAGGGCAGACTTGTTATAAAGAATATTCTTCTTGCAGAGGAAGCAGGACTTGGCAATGGTGAAACGCCTATTTTCCCTATACATATTTTCAAGATAAAAGAGGGCGTGAACTTTGATCCTGATGACCCGAACTATGACCTTTTCAAGCTTGCCTGCCGTGTATCGGCAAAGCGTCTTTTCCCGAATTTTTCATTTATCGACGCTCCTTTCAATCTACAGTATTACAAAGAGGGCAATCCTGACACTGAGATAGCTTACATGGGTTGCCGTACAAGAGTTATCGGTAACGCATATGACCCTACTCGTGAGATAGTGACAGGAAGAGGAAATCTCTCTTTTACTACCATTAATCTCCCTAGACTTGGCATAAAAGCACAGCGTAATATCGGTGCTTTCTTTGACAGCCTTGATGAGCTTATGGATCTTTGTATCGACCAGCTTATGCACAGATTTAAGATACAGTGTTCAAAGCGTTTGAGAAATTATCCGTTCCTCATGGGTCAGGGCATATGGCTTGATTCAGAGAAACTTACGGCTGACGATACGCTTGAAGAAGTGCTAAAGCATGGCACGCTTTCAGTGGGCTTTATCGGTCTTGCTGAGTGTCTTAAAGTGCTTACTGGCAAGCACCATGGTGAAAGTGAAGAAGCAAGAGAGCTTGGCTTGGAGATAATCTCACGTATGAGAGCAAGAATGGACGAGGAAACAAAGCGTACTGGTCTTAACTTCTCGTTGCTTGCAACGCCTGCTGAGGGACTTTCCGGCAGATTTGTTAAAATGGACAGAGAACGTTATGGTGAGATAGCAGGAGTTACGGACAGAGAATATTATACTAATTCTTTCCATGTGCCTGTTTACTATCCGATAACAGCGTTTGAGAAACTTAAAATAGAAGCTCCTTACCATGCTCTAACAAATGCAGGACATATAAGCTATATCGAGCTTGACGGCGATCCGCTGAACAATCTTTCTGCATTCGAGAAAGTCGTAAGATATATGAAAGAAGTTGGCATAGGCTACGGCTCAATAAACCACCCTGTTGACCGTGATCCTGTTTGCGGATATACGGGAATAATAGGTGACAAATGCCCGAAGTGTGGACGTTCTGAGGCTGAACACAGCAAGGTGATACATGAGAGGATACCTCGTGCAAAAGCCTGCTGTGAGGGTGACAATTAGCCATGGAGCTTAGGATAGCAGGCACTGTCGGTGAATCTATCGTAGACGGACCGGGTTTTAGGTTCACTATTTTTACGCAGGGCTGTCCACACGGCTGTGAGGGTTGTCACAATCCGCAGACACATGATTTTAACGGTGGCATTGTCGTTGACACAGACCAGCTTTACAATGAGATAATAAAAGACCCGCTTCTTGACGGTGTGACGTTCAGTGGCGGTGAGCCTTTCTGTCAGTGCAAACCGTTAGCAGAACTTGCAGAAAGGATAAAAGCGTTCCATGGCTTTTCACTGAATGTGATATCATTCACGGGCTATACTTATGAATATCTAATCGCAAACGCTAACGCTGAAAACGGCTATATGGAGCTTCTTAGTCAGCTTGATTATCTTGTTGACGGACCATTTATTCTGTCGCAACGAAGCCTTGAGTTGAAATTTATGGGCAGCAAAAATCAGCGTTTTATTGATGTACAAAGGTCCTTGAAAGAGGGCAGAGCAGTAGTCGTTGAACCATATTGAACATAAAAGAGCGAGTTTCATGATGTTGAAACTCGCTCTTATTTATACCAAAAGACCTCCGCAATCGTTAAACTACGGAGGTCAAATTAATTATTTCTCAGGCTCTATTACCTCAACATCTTTTGGGTCGAGAGTTTCTGCATTATCAGCCTCGGCTGCTCTCTTTACTGCTTCTTCCTGTGACTTTTTCAAAGCTTCCTGTATGTCCTCGCCAAGAAAATCAGGGAGTGACATTCCTGCTTGCTTGAACAGATCGTTCAGCGGAGGAACTGACTGCATAAGTCCGCTTAGAAAGTTTGCTGTCGAACCTTTTCCGTCTGCACCTGCACCTGTATCCCACACGGTTATCTTGTCTATCTTAATGTTCTTGATAGCTTCTACCTGAATAGAGATAAGCTCTTCAAGCTTGTCTGCAACTATGAGTTTAACAGCTGCGTTAGCGTCTCCGCCTGCTGCTTCAACAAGCTTTCTCATACCCTCTGCCTGCTTTGTGAGTATTTCCTGATTACCCTTTGCTTCAGCTTCCATTTTTGCAAAGATAGCATCGGCCTCACCCTTTGCTTTACGTCTTACTACCTCAGCCTGTGCTTCAGCTTCGATCTCGGCCTGCTGCTTTGAGATCTGAGCCTTTACGATAACATCGGCGGTCTGTGTAGCCTTTTCAAGTTCGGCTCTCGTCTGCTCGGCGGATTGCTGAGCTATGTAAGCTTCCTGCTTTGCCTTTGCTGCCTGAACAGCTTCAGCGGCTGTAGCCTGTCTGAGAGCTTCCGCTTCACGCTCACGTCTGAGGGCTTCTGACTGTGCAACCTCTATCTTGGCCTGGTTCTCACCGTCGATAGCAGAAGCGTTTGCAGCAGCAACTTGGATACGCTGGTCTTTCTGAGCGTTTGCCTGACCGATCTCACCGTCTCTGTGTTTTTCGGCAACTGACTTCTTAGCGTCATTGATGGCCTTTGCAGCAGCTTCTTTACCGAGAGCTTCCAGATATCCAGACTCGTCTGTGATATCCGTTACGTTTACGTTGATAAGCTTAAGACCTATCTTTTTAAGCTCTATCTCAACATTGTTTGATACCGCGAGCAGAAATTTATCTCTGTCCGAGTTTATTTCCTCGATATCCATGGTGGCAATTATAAGTCTGAGCTGACCGAATATGATATCCTTTGCAAGCTCCTGTATCTCAATGAGTTTAAGACCGAGAAGTCTTTCAGCAGCGTTCTGCATAACGCCTGGTTCTGTCGAGATACCAACAGTAAATCTTGACGGAACATCAATTCTGATGTTCTGCTTTGAAAGAGCGTTTTTTAGATCCACATTTATGGATATAGGAGTAAGATCCATATACTCATAAGATTGGATTATTGGCACGATAAATGCCGCACCGCCGTGGATACATCTTGCGCTTCTTGCTTGACCGTTCTTGTCTGTTCCTACTTTACCATAGATAACAAGCACCTTATCAGACGGACATTTTCTGTAGCGTGACAGTATCGCCATAATTGCCGCAAAAAGCACAACGACTATCACGCAGATGATGATTACTGGTTCCATAATTTTTCCTCCCACACAAATAATATTATAATAACCTCAAGACGGGTCATTTCACAGAATCGTTATATTTAGAACCCCTTTGTTCTATCAATTCTTTTATTTTTCTATTACGACAGTATCTCCTTGCAAATCGATAATACGAACCTGAGTTCCTGTCTTTATAAGCTCATCGCCATTGTTTATTGCAGTGACTTCTCTTAGCTGTCCGTTTATCATAACATTCACTTTACCAAGCCCATGGTCTTTAGGTGGGCAGGGGATATAAACAGTAGCAGTTTCTCCTATAGCATTTTTATAATCAGCCGTACCGTTTTCAGCAAGTCTTACAGAAAGTTGAACTATCTTTGCTACAAGAAGCATGGTCGCAAGACCCAGAACAAAGCCGATAACTGTAGACAGTGCTGGATAAACACCTGAGCTTACAAGAACGATAGATGACCAGCTAAACACAGTGAAAAAAGCAACTATGGTCTGAAGCGTGAACATTCTCATAGAAGCAAAATCCGCAGGATTTCCGCCGTCTACGTTGTGGTCACAGCCGATATCATGTGTACAGTGACCAATATCCACATCTCCGTGACCGCTAATGTTGGTATCAACATCAAGATCAAGACCTGACGTGTCGCTGAAATCGTGACCGCTTCCACCGTCATGAAAACCGAACATAGAAAGCAAAGTCTGCACAAGCAGTATAAGCGTTGACGGAAACGCTATACAATACAACACTTTAAGTAAAAGCGACAAACCGTCCCACCATTCATTCATATAGCTTACACCTCCAATGTAAATATTATTTACGTTTATTATATACTCTTTTATCTTATTTGTCAATAGATTTTCAACAATAATTAAAATTATTTTTAGATATGGCTTAGCATAAAAAAATTGTAAATTTTTCGTTAAACACTTGAAATCTGTTTTACTATCTGTTATCATATAAGTAAATGAAATTTACAGTAAATAAAGTGAGGCGATATAATGGAGAAAAATACTCTCGGCAAGAGGATAAAAGAGGCAAGGCTTGCAAAGAAAATGACTCAAAGCGAGGTAGTGGGTGATTTTATAACCCGCAATATGCTTAGTCAGATAGAGAGCGGCTCAGCAACGCCGTCGGTAAAGACCCTTGAATACCTCTGCAAGGTGTTGGAGATAGAGCCTAATACCCTTCTGCCTGATGAAAACGACTCCAAAAACGCCCCTGACGCAGAGGGCTATATCAGTATACGGACAGAATTTATAAACAAGAACTATAAGGCTGTTATAGAGTATGACGCTGATGACGAATTTTCAGATGAGATATGTGCGCTTAAGGCGAAAGCTTACCTTATGGAGGCTAGGGAGTATTCAGGCTCTGACAGTGCCACGGATCTTCAAAAGGCGATAGACCTTGCCAAGCAGGCTTCTGAACTTTCAAAGCGTGGTATTTTTGCAGATGAAAGCGTTAAAAGCAAGGCTGACGAGCTATTAAAAGCTAACGCTAAGCGTCTTAGCGACTATTACAGAAGTCTTTTGTAGGGTACAGTCATGGAATTTGTTATCATAGCCATGGTTGTTCTTGTGCTTGCCTTGTGTCTTGGCGCAGATTTTGTTATAGTTCCTATAATCTTCATTGTTTTTCTTGTAGTCCTGCTACTGGTTATTTTTAGTTTCTTTGTATACTCTGCTGTAAAACTTACTGGAACGAAAAGCGTGAAAGGAAAGTTTGTGCGTTTCGGCAGAGCAGAGGGCAAGAAATTTGATACAGCGTTTTACAAGGTTAGTGATAGTGAGTATCCAAATGTATTCCCATATGAGGTAGTAATGCGCTCAAAGATATACGTACCAGATAAGGTCTGTAGGCTCAGATATGACGGCAAAAGAAATGAAGTTTTTGACCTGAATGCAGTTTGCTGTGTGATATTTGGACTTGTTCTTAGCAGCGTATCGGCGGTGATGATGATACTTTTTCTACTAACAGTGATAGGCTTGAATTGAATGATTTTAGGCAGTAGGTTAGCTTGCTGCCTTTTTTGTGCATTTAAAATGGCAATAGTGGGTGATTTAAAATAAAATGTTGACTTGTAGGCTTTTTAATGGTATAATATAAAAAATATGTGGAAAGGATCATATATGATGAGAGTTGAGCTTATTACCCATACACCTGAGCCTGAAAAGGTGGTTGCTACTGCTGCAAAACTTTGCTATTCAAGCAGTGATATCGCCTCGCTTAGAGAGGGTCTTACGGAAGAAAAAACAAAGAGCTTTATTGAAAGGCTCGTGTCTATTGGTCACGAAAGCCCTATGGAACACGTTTCTTTTACTTTTGGCATAGAGGGGATATCCCGTGCCTGCTCTCATCAGTTGGTAAGACACAGAATTGCGTCTTACTCTCAAAAAAGCCAGCGTTATGTAAATGAAAGCGGCTTTGAGTTTATCACGCCACCATCAATAGAGGCTGTGCCAGAAGCAAAGGCTGAATTTGACAAGCAAATGGATCAGCTACTTGAGTGTTATAATAAGATTGCCAACATACTTACAAATACACATGAAAAGGCGTTTTTAGAGCAGGGTATGTCTGAAAAGGACGCACTTAACAAGGCTAAGAAAAAAGCCTATGAGGACGCAAGATTTGTTCTTCCAAACGCTTGTGAAACAAAGATAGTTGTGACAATGAACGTCAGAACACTGTTTAATTTCTTCCAGCATAGATGCTGTAACAGAGCACAATGGGAGATAAAGGCTGTGGCTGATGAAATGCTCAGACTTTGCAAGCAGGCCGCTCCTGAGCTTTTCAAGAACGCAGGTCCATCATGTGTAATGAAAGGCAAGTGTCCGGAGGGCGCAATGAGCTGCGGAAAAATGGCTGAAGTAAAGAAAATTTACGGAGAAATGAATAATGTTGAATAGATCTGGACTTATAGTTCTTGAGGGACTTGATGGAAGTGGAAAATCAACTCAGTTTGAAAGGCTTTCTGCTTATTTCAGTGAAAATGACATAAAGCATAAGGCTATTAGCTTTCCTGATTATGATAATCCCTCGTCTGCTCTTGTAAAAATGTATCTGAACGGTGAGATAGGCAAAACGCCTGCTGACGTGAATGCCTACGCAGCTTCAAGCTTTTACGCTGTTGACAGATACGCTTGCTATAAGCAGTTTTGGGAGCATGACTATAAAGAGGGAAGTCTTGTACTTGCAGCGAGATATGTTACGTCAAACTGCATTTATCAGATGACAAAACTGCCGAAAGAGCAGTGGAAAGATTTTATAGGCTGGCTTGAAGATTACGAGTATGACAAGCTTGGGCTTCCAAGACCTGACAAGGTGATATTCTTGGATATGCCAATAGAGATATCTCAAAAGCTGATGTCGGGAAGATACGGCGGAGATGAAAGCAAAAAGGATATCCATGAAGCAAATGTGGAGTATCTGAAAAAATGCCGTGAAGCCGCTTTGTTTACAGCTGAGAAACAGGGTTGGGATATTGTTCCTTGCAGCGATGGCAGCGAGCCTTATACAAAAGATAAGATTTTCGGAGATGTTCTGGGGTTAATCAATAGAAAGTAATGTGTGTTTAATGTTTGATTTCAGAAAAATAAGTTTTGAGGACAAAGAATGGATAACCAAGTGTCTTGCAGTATCAGATTTCAGAGGAGCAGAGTATTGCTTTGCAAATAATATGGCGTGGCAAAGACTTAATGACACTGTAATAACACATCATGGTGATTTTTATATAAGCTGTTCCTTTGAGGACGGTCAGCCGTATTTTACATTTCCTGCGGGCGTTAAAATAGACGTTGAGGGCAAAGAAAAATATATCAGGCTTTTTGATGAGCTTAAAGAATATGTTTCCGCCCAGGGAAAGCCGCTTATCGTATCTTCTGTAACAGATGATAACTTAAGCTGGATAAAAGAATATTATGGTGATAAAATCATCTGCGAGTATGATAGGGACAGTTCAGACTATATTTACAATGCTTCCGACCTTATCGAGCTTAAAGGCAAAAAGTATCACGGCAAGCGTAACCACATAAAGCGTTTCATGGACGAGCCATGGGAATACAGAGAGCTTACTGATAAGGAAATAGACAGCTGTATTGAATTTTCGGCTGAGTTTTATAATAAGAATGACAGCGCTGACGATCCTTCGGCGGTGGTTGAGCAATATGCTATTGATCTTTTTCTTACGAATATGGATAGGCTCGGACTTAAAGGCGCTGTGCTTTACAGAAATGATAAAATGACAGGCTTTACGGTTGGTGAACAAATAAATTCGGATACCTTTGTGGTGCATATAGAAAAAGCACTCGCTGACGTTCAGGGTGCATATCCTATGCTGTGTAGTCAGTTTGCGTCGCATAACGCAAAGGGTCTCAGCTTCATCAACAGGGAAGAGGATCTAGGAATAGAGGGTCTTAGAAAGTCAAAGCTTTCTTATAATCCTGCTTTTCTTTTGAATAAAAATGTAATTACTTTCAGATGATCGAAAGGAGTCATTTGTTATGGTTTATGTATTTCTTGCCAATGGTTTTGAGGAAATGGAGGCTCTTGCCCCTGTGGATCTGCTCAGACGAGCAGGCGTTGAAGTTTTTACTGTAGGTGTAGGCTCTGATATGATAGTCAGCTCACACAACATTCCTGTCAAGACCGATACAACAGTGGATAAGATAGTTCTTAATGACGAGCTCGAAATGATAGTTCTCCCAGGTGGTATGCCGGGTACTTTAAATCTTGAAGCAAGCCCTGATGTGCTTGGTGCGGTTGATTACTGTGCTGATAATAACAGATACATTGCCGCAATATGTGCCGCTCCGTCCATAATCGGTCATAAGGGTCTTCTTGACGGCAGATATGCAACTTGTTTTCCAGGCTATGAGAAAGATCTTAAAGGTGCGATACATTCTGCCAGACTTGTGGCTGTTGACGGTAAGTTCATCACTGCAAAGGGCGCAGGCTGCAGCATGAAGTTTGCACTCAAGCTTGTAGAGCTTCTTGTTTCAAAAGAAAAGGCAGAAGCCCTTGAATCAGGTATGCAGAGCAAATGACAGATAAAAAAGCTTTAAGAAAGCATTTCAAAGAGATACGTCTTAGTATGTCTGCGGAAGAAAGAAAACAGGCAGATGTGGCTGTTCAGCAAGCTTTCCTTGACAGCGAGGAGTATAAAAGCTGCACAACTGTGCTTGCATATGTTTCCTCTGATATTGAAGTGTCTACGGCGGAGATAGTAAGAAAGGCGCTAAAGAGCAAGATAGTGCTATGCCCGAGATGTGAAAAAAACGGCAATATTATGTATTTTTACAGAATAAACAGCACCTATGATCTCAAAGAGGGTAGGTTTGGCATTTTTGAGCCTGATGAAAGTTGTGAGAAATACTGCGTTTTTGACAATGCATTGTGTATCGTGCCTGCGCTTTCGTATGATAAAGACGGATACAGGCTTGGTTTTGGTATGGGCTTTTATGACAGATTTTTGGCTGATTATAATGGCATGAAGCTAGGTTTATGTTATGATAACTGTATGTCAGAAAGTTTTTGGCATGACGGCTATGATATCTCTGTAGACAAGGTATTTACTGATAAGGATATATATACTATAAACACAAAGGAAAGGAAGTAAATAATGGACGATCTGAATTTTAATGTTGACGATATAATAAATGATGTCAACGCAAAGATAAAGTCTGCCGAGAAAAATGAAGCGGACGAAGAAAGCGTTGAAGCAGAGCCTATCGCTGACACTGAGGACAGTTCCGAAGCCTGTGAACAGGCAGATAATACTGACGAGAAACCACAGGAAACTCCAGAAGCGACCGATGACAAGCCTGAACCTATCCTAGCTTTTCACGAGGACAAGCCAGAGGAAGACAAAAGCGAAGAAGACGAGGATAAAGAGCCTGAGAAGCCCGAAAAGCAAGAAAAAAAGTCAAAAAGTAGCAAGAAGAAAAAGAAAAAAAGAAAGAAAAGCAAGGTGAATAATTCGGTGTTTGGCGGAATTATACTTGTTATAGTAATTCTTACAGTTTCTTTAGTGCTTGCAGTGGGCGGCATTTCTATTGGCATGGAGTATTATGGTATCGGAAAAACTGACGAGGATATCAGATTTAATATTCCTGCAGGCTCAACAAACAGTGAGATAGCTGATATACTTGTAAATGAGGGAGTTATAAAGAACAAAAAGCTGTTTATGCTTGCTTTGAAATTTGAAAAGCCCGCAGCTATATATCCTGGTGATATCACACTTCAGCCATCAAGCGGATATTCTGAAATAATCGAAAAACTTTCACAAATGAGAGAGTCATACAAGACTGTAAGCATTACATTCACAGAGGGAGAAAATCTTCTTGACATAGCTAAAAAGCTTGAAGATAATGAGGTCTGCACTGCTGACGACTTCCTGTTTGAATTCAATAAAAATCAAGGCTTTGACTTTGAAAATGATGTTGATGATAACGGCGATATGTTCTATCGCATGGAAGGCTATTTCTATCCTGATACATATGAGTTTTATGTGAATGACAGCGCAGGAAACGTTACCAAGAAGCTGAGAGAGCAGTTTGAAAAGAAATACGAAACCGTCAAAGCTAAGATCAAAAATTCCGGTATGTCACTTAACGAAGTTATGACCCTTGCTTCTATCGTTCAGCTTGAAGCCGCTTCTGAGGACGAAATGCCAAAGGTAGCTTCGGTATTCCTGAACAGACTTGATGACCCTGACACCTATCCTATGCTCCAGTCTGATACAACAACAAATTATATTAAGAATGTTATAAAGACCGAGGCTGACAACACAGCTTCTATCGAGCATTATACCGAGTGTTATGATACCTATAAGTGCAAGGGCTTGCCGGCAGGACCAATATGCAACCCTGGTATGGCTGCAATAAACGCTGTTCTTGAGCCTAAGAAGACTGATTACTATTACTTCTGTAATAATCTTAAGACGGGCGAAACATTCTATGCAAAGACACTTGACGAGCATGAGGAAAATCTTGTTAAGGCTGGACTTGCAAAGAAAAAGTAATAAAGGATTGAAATTTTAATGACTGAAAATAATTTGCTTGAAGTTCTTGCTCCTGTGGGAGATATGGAACGTCTGTATGCGGCGCTGGATTTTGGTGCTGATGCAGTTTATCTTGGAGGTACGGCTTTCGGAATGAGAGCCGCCTCTGCAAGCTTTGACGCTGAGCTTCTGAAAAAAGCCTGTGACGAAGCTCACAGCAGAGGTAAGCGTGTGTATCTGACCTGCAATACGCTTCCTCATAATGACGAGATAGTGCATTTAGAGCAGTTTGTGAATGACGCTCTTGCTGCAGGCGTTGACGCTATGATAGCCAACGATATCGGTGTTTTCTCACTGATAAAAAAATATGCACCTGATATGGAGATCCATGTTTCAACACAGGCTGGTATAGTAAATTATGTTACTGCAAATGAATTTTATAACATGGGTGCTAAGAGGGTAGTGCTTGCAAGAGAGCTTTCTCTCGAGGAGATCGCCGAAATAAGAGCAAAGACCCCTAAAGATCTTGAAATTGAGTGCTTTGTACATGGTGCAATGTGCGTAAGTTTTTCAGGCAGATGTTTGCTTTCCCAGTACCTTGTAAACCGTGACGCAAATCGTGGCGAGTGCGCACAGCCTTGCCGCTGGGGATACCACCTTATGGAAGAAAAGCGCACCAATGAATTTTATCCTGTTTTTGAGGACGAAAAAGGAACTTATATCCTCAACGCCAAGGATATGTGTATGCTCAACCACATTGATAAGCTTGCAGAGGCAGGCGTGAACAGCTTTAAGATCGAGGGCAGAGCTAAATCTTCGTATTATGTGTCCGTTATCACAAATGCCTACAGAAAGGCTATGGATATCTATAAGTCTGATCCGGAGCATTTTGAGTTGCCACAATGGCTTAAGGATGAAGTTTTCAAGGTAAGCCACAGAGCATACTGTACAGGATTTTTCTTTGGTCACCCAAAGGAGAGCCAGTATTACGAAAACGGTGGGTATATTCGTGAATATGATGTTGTGGCTGTGGTTGACGGTTGTAGTGGTGGAAGAATATACTGTACTCAAAAAAACAAATTCAACAAGGGCGACGAGATTGAAGTGCTTTCACCTGTTGGTAGCCCTGTGAAGTTCACCGTGGAGGAAATGTTTGATGAATACGACAACTCCATAGATACTGCAAATCATGCAGCTATGAAGATGTCGATAAGATCAGATCTGACGTTCCCAGAACATTCTATAATTCGTATGAAAAAATAGCAAAAAAGCCATGTGATTTTCCTCACATGGCTTTTGTTTACTTCTTTTTCTTTTCAATTTCTTCAGACAATGGATTCGACTCCATGGCCTTTTTGATGTTTTCATCAGATAAATGGGTGTATATCTCAGTGGTCGCAATGCTTTTGTGACCGAGTATATCTTTCAGTACAAGAGTATCTACACCGCCGTGTTGGTACATTAGGGTTGCGGCTGTATGCCTGAGCTTATGGGTAGTAATACCCAAATTGCTAAGTCCTGCACGCTGGAGCTGTTCATCTACTATTTGTTGAACACGTCGCTTGTTTATCCTTGTTTTGTTAGCCGATAAAAAAATGGCAGTTTGTTCCACGTTGGGGCGGGTAGTGTCAATATACTCATCAAGCGCAGAAACACAAGCGTCGTTAAGGTAAATAATGCGCTCCTTGCGGCCTTTGCCGAGGACACGCAGAGTTCTGTTATCTCGGCTGTAATCGCTTAAATTCAAGCCCACAAGCTCGCTCAGACGCATACCACAGTTAAGGAACAGAGTAATGATACAATAATCGCGCACCTGATTTTTAGAGTCGATATTACGCAGAAGCTCAAGGCTTTGTTCAAGGGACAGATATTTAGGCAAAGCCTGATTTATATGCGGCAATTCAAGATCATCAAGCGGATTGTTTGAAATGAGCTTGGCTTTTTTGCAAAGATAAACATAGAATTGTTTCAAAGCAGAACATTTTCTTGCACGGGTTTTTGTGGAATTATTGCGCTCATCTTTGAGATACTTTAAATAAACATAGGCATCGTTTAGTGAAAAGCATTCGAGCCATTCTATTGGCGTTTCTTTTATTTTTATTTTATTGAAAGGCGTTTCGGCTGGAACTGCATGATGCTTGACATTAAGATATCGCAGAAATGTTCGGATATCAATAAAATAAGCTTCTTCAGTGCGGTCAGAACGGTCTTTGACAACTTTCATGTTAGTTAGAAAATCGTCAAGATAATATGGGCAATCATCTACATATGCTTGTTTCATTTATTTCTATTCTCCTTATTTATCACTTCTCTAAGTTTCACTAAATTTTTATTTAGTGAAACTTTCCGTGCCCACTGCGAGAGGGGCTGTTTGTGGTGCTCTCGTCCGTTTTGCTCTGTTATCCGTTGAACACTAATTCAAGTATACACTGTCTTTTGCGTGCTGTCAAGCTATGCTACATTTGCGGTAATCCCTTGACAACAAAATTTATGATATCATATAAAGCAAGACAAGGTTAAAACCTTGCTCATATGATTTTTTTGTGTATAGAAGTGGCTTACTTACGAACATTTGTGAGCCACTTCATTATTTTTTTGAACAAATTATTTTATAAATTTTCTCCAATGTAGGTTTGTCAATCATATTGGACACTATTATTAAGGAATTCGATAGGCGAAAA
>ERZ772863.1356-NODE-1356-length-21925-cov-9.854001_pt1 | contig 21925 bp, 12 predicted proteins | sample MGYA00512134_ERZ772863 | MGnify/ENA primary metagenome ERZ772863 (study PRJEB29015, sample SAMEA2737659) | human gut metagenome | biome: human gut; feature: human-associated habitat; material: faeces | place: China | collected 2012 ...
CCCCTAAGCCTACTGTGAAACCGACTGCTACCCCTAAGCCTACTGTGAAACCGACGGCTACCCCCCACCTCACTTCGCTGCCCAACAGCAATGCCGCCATGCCTACAACCATTCCCACTTCTGCTGGATTCTCCGACATTCCAATGCCGCAGATTCCACAGGACAATACTTTTGCAAGCTCCATCAATAAGCCGATGGAATTAAGCGCCATCCCTGCATTTTCTGAAATTGATCCGCTCAAGCGCGAATGATTACAAATAACAGAAAAAGTTCAAGTGACAATTTCGAAGAATTTCTAAAACCCCAGTGCGATTCATAACACTGGGGTTTTGAAGTACTCTGCTTTCTTATTCCGAGTCGCTATATGCGATGGTTCAATTAACTCATACGTTTCCTTTTTTGTCTGCTGCGCTATAAAACAATAATGCTTGTAAACTTTATTTTCTTCTATTAGTGCATCATAACGTAGAAAATAAAGGCTAACAATATTGACAATGACGGAAATGCACTATATAATGATAATTGGTAGATTGGAGGTGTTTGTCGGTGACGATTCGCGGATTATGTCATCGCCATTTAGTTACCTTTTTAGCATTGCCAAAAGAAAATGCTGGTAAAGGTCGCACTTCTTTCAAAGGAACCCGACTAAATTGATATAGCAGGCAAAAAGACGAACGTTGCATTACAGCTCTCTACCTTCCTTTGGATTGAGTAGCCGTAAGCTATCGGTTGCGTCGCTACTGAGAAGAAGCACTCCTGTTGTAATCAATGAAAGGATGAGAGTTATGGCGCAACAGCAGACTGATGCCAATGCAAGAAGCGCTTTCTTCGAGTGGCTCGCACGGAACGTATCGCCTGCATGTCTGTCAGATCTGTATGTAGCGGTCACAGATCTTGAAACTTATTGTGTAAACAAAAAGTTTCTGAACGAACCTATCTTCGAAGTATCTGATGCAGCTACCATTGATCGCCTTCGTGTCTGCCTTTCTCGTGACAAGATTTTTAAGCTTTTCAATCACAAAAAGGCAGATCGCATGTTGTCATTTTTGCAATATTATGCGAAATATATATCCATTAATATTTTCGAGAAAGTACAGTTTCACGCAGCGGCATCCGCGCCAAATAGTAGGCCGAAAGATTCTGTGCATAAGGCTACTGCAGCAGGACATTCTACTGTGATTGTGCAAACGTCCGCATCGGCAACGCTCTCCAAGGCTGCTGCTCACTCGATAGAGTGCTTTCGTAATTTTTTGAGCAAGCAAGGAAATTCGGCATCAGCTATTCAGCGGTTAATTGATGCATTATTAGCTACTGATGAGTTTATTTCGAAGAACGCAGACTATGGTGGAAGTATACTCGAACTAACGAGTGATGCCGCAGTCAATCACATACTTCTTTCGCTGCTGGCAGATGATGCGTTTCATCAGTTAAACCACAAATATAATGACTGCTGTGTATCTGCCGTGCAGCTTTATGTGCGGATGCTGAAAGCGAATAAAGCTGCTAAAGCGTCTGAAGCAAAACAGAACGTTCCCCTTAATCAGCCTTCTGCAATACCGAAACCGCTGCCGCAAGAATCAAAAGCTCAAGTTCTTCCTGCTCCTGCGGCTAAAGAAGTGCCAGCAGAAAAAACTGTTATTACACAGCAGCTTGTAATGGAAGGCGTTGCAGCTGACCCGGTTTTGGTTTATGCCGATCAAAACGGAATTGCATGGATTGATAAGCGTCATCAGAACGGTTGCCTTTGGCTGATTGGCGATATGAGCATCTACCCGCATACGATTAAGCTGCATCAGATGGGTTACGATTTCAAATATGCCAAGGGCGGCGCAAAGGCTACTGATGGGCGACCGGGATGGTATTTGCAAAAGAAGCCGCAGCCTGTCGTTGAAAGTCCATTACAGCCAATGGAAGCACCGAAAGCTGTCAATTCCGAAAAGTCTATAAGTCCAGAACTCTTTGCACTGCTGGCCGAAGATGAATATGCACCGCTACTGGAATGCTTGCTTCAGCAAGGCATCACGACGGTAGAGCAGTTCGAGAAGATAAATCCTTGGGCATTCATGAATCGTTACGGCTTGTATAGCATCGGACAGCGTCAGGCAATCTATAAGCAGATTATGTCTCGCCTCAAGCCAGTCAAGCAGAGCGCCCCGGAACAGCTGTATATCCTTCAGACGAAAACAACTTCCTATCAGGGCAACTCACCGGCTGAGGCTTTCGCGGCTTTCTGCGAGAATATTGCGCAGAAGTATCCGCTAAAAATCAGATCGCTGCTGGACATGCCGTATAACGGGAAAGGTTCTATCGTCCTTTCCCGAACACCACCTTCCAGCGATTGTGTTAAGTTGATGAACCCGGTTGCTTACATCACAGGCTCGCTTACTGCACAGGCTGCGGTGGTTTACGGTCAGTGGATTTGCAAAATGTGCAACGAGCCTGATTGCCCAGTTTCCATGTCAGAGCCTCAGAAAGCGCAATCTGCTGTACAGCAGCCGATTGCTAATACTGTTCAGCCTAAGCTGGAATCCGAGCAGCATCAGAATGCACCCAAAGAAACAAAGCCTCCCCAACAGACTGAGCCGTCGCAACACTCCGAATTGCCCAAGCAGCCTGATGTTTCCGTACCTCCCCAGCAACCCGAGGCTGCCAGTCAGCCGACGACACCTCAGTCGCCGGAAGTGCCCAAGCAGCCTGATGCTTCCGCGCCTCCCAAGCAACCCGAGGCTGCCAGTCAGCCCGAAATCACCCACACCCCGCAGCCTGAAGCTAAGACATTCGTTCCGGCGAATGCCTTTCTTACGGAACGTGCGGAGAAGATTGTCCTTGCAGCTGATATTGATGGTATTTCGATGGAAAACCTTTATAGTCAACTGCGAACAACCATGATAGCCACAAAGCAGGCTGTGGCGGATTCTCCCCGAATTGTCTCCGTCGCTGGCAAACTCATTCACGAAGAGGCCTTTGTGGATTGGGAAGATGGCGCAAACCAGATGGAGAAGATTCTTGACAAACTACTTGCCAAGAACAACGGCTATGTGTCCGCCGCGCAACTCTACGAGTATGTCCATGCGGATATGCAGATGTTCCTGAACGACAACAATATGGACGATACTCGGGCTGTGTATGACTTAGCGCAGCACCTGTTCGAGAAGGTCGATTACCACGGGAAGCATCTCGTATTCCAGTCCAAGACCCATATTTCCAGAGGAGAAACCGCGGTTACTACGAACCTTGACATCATGCGCAACTTCGCGCGTGAGCAGGGTGGTTTCTTCGTGGAGGACGAGCTGGAAGAATACTTGAAGAGCGTCGGAATTAAGACGAACGGTATGCGCACGCAGATGCAGATATACTCAAAACCCACCTTCCTCTTCTATGCACCGCGTACATTCATCACAGCCGAAAGTATCGGCTTTGATGATGCATGGTTTGCAACCGCACAGAAGGCGCTGGATAATCTGTTTGCTGACATGGGTGATCACGTTGTTCTGCGCGACATTCAGCCGTGGTGGTATACGCAGCTGCCAGCACTGCCGGGAAATAGGAACTGGACACCCCTGCTGTTGCAGAGCATATTGATGCACTTCAGCAAGAAGCTGAAAGGCACACATACGATTTGCGCGATGAATACGCAGGCGCTCGATACCTTACATGCCATGATTGTCAGCAACACCAGCGAAATCAGCACATTTGCTGATGCGGTGGTTGCATTTCTTGTTGATGATCAGGTTGAGCAGCGCCGTTTTGAAGCAGAGGAACTGCGTCAGCTGCTGGTTCAGCGCGGCATGATTGCGGGTAATGAGCTGATTTGGAATATGCCCAAGGCGCTGGCAAAAGACGGGCGCTTTGCTTGGGATGCCGATGGGAAATATGTTGCTGTAAAGGTGTGATGGTTATGGCGAATGTTAGCTTTACTCGAGACGAAATTATCCTTTCATTAGATGTGTTATATTCCGCCGAGGGGAAAAGCTTGTCGCCCGCTTCTGAGAGCATCAAAGAACTTAGCGCTGTATTAAACAAACTGCCGATTCATCCGTTAGAAAAACGTCCGGATAATTTTCGTAATTGTGTTGGTGTAAGTCACCAGATAGAGCGTTTTGAAAAGGGCTATTCTGATAGTCAAAAAATATGGAATGTCGGCTGTCTGTTTTTTCAGGTTGATGCAGAATATAAAGGCAAACATGACGAATTGCATGCCGTAGCACAGGCAATTCGTCGAAACATTCCGTACTATGCACTCGCACCATTTGGCAGTGATTTAGAGCAGAATGGTTTCCCAGAAGGTGCGTTGCTAAGTCATCTTCATAGGTTCATTGAAAATCGCGATGGTAAAAAATATAATTTAGAGGAACGATGCATGATATGCCAATTGTCACCAGATTCTTTATATCAGTACTGTGGCAATTTGCTTCAGAAGCACCTTGTTATTCCACCAAGCGATATGGATGGCAGTAAAAAATACACATCCTGTGACTTTATCACCGTGTGTCCGAATTGTCATACAGCATTGCATCAGTATCGTCCATGGTTAAGCAAAGAAAAATGCGGAAATTTACTCCGCTGACGGGGGTGTAGTTAGTCCATGTATGGCTATGAGTGGACAGCGGAATATGGCATCTTCCGTCTGACCATTGATGCAAAGATTCAAAAAGAAATTCGTCCAGTCTTTCATGAAGAACTGGACTTTTTTGGGATGGATCAATATTGGGACTATCCCAAAGATACCGATAATCCTCTATTGTGGGCTGAAGGTATTCGCCGTTATGTAATGAATGGTGAATGTGTGGCAGAGGCACAGGGTGGTGGGTTCTACACAAAACCAACAATCAAACGATTGACCGAAGATAGACTTCAACTTAAGCCAATAGATGTTGAACGCCTTTACGAGGTTAATCAGGCTCTTATGGTAAGCCTCGAACAGAAGGCAATACAATTTATTCAAACGCAGCACGAGAAATATCAGCCTAAGGGCTATTCGTTCATTTGTGCCTTTTCAGGCGGCAAAGACTCTCTTGTTCTACTCGATTTAACCTCTAAGGCTTTAGCTCCCGGAGATTTTTATGTTGTATTTAGCAATACTGGCATGGAACTATCGGACACACTAAAAGCAGTCGATGCGGCAAAGCGACTATGGCCGAACTTGCGGTTTGAAGAAGCAAAGTGCCATATGAAACCAACTGATTCTTGGGATGAGTTTGGGCCTCCCGGTCGCAGGATGCGTTGGTGTTGCGTTGTTCACAAGTCTGTTCCGACCATTATCAAGTTGCGTGAGATTATTGGTAATTATAACGCCAAAGCTGTTGTATTTGATGGTGTTAGAGCAGAAGAAAGTGCAAGAAGAGCCAAATACGACGATGTAAGTGAAGGAGCAAAGAACATTAGTCAGGTGAATGCCAGCCCAATACACAAATGGAACACAGCTGAATTATACTGCTATATTTTGAAAAATTCATTGATGATAAACAATGCGTATCGTCTTGGCTTGTTCAGAGTCGGATGTATGGTCTGTCCGTTGTCATCCGATTGGTGGGATGGTATAGCAAACGCATATTACAAAAACGAAATGAAACCTTTGCTGCAACGTGTAGAGGAATATGCAAAAAGAACGAAGCCTGAAAACGAAGTCAAAAAGTATATTGAAGATGGTGGATGGAAGGCTCGAATGGGGGGACGAGGGCTCCTCAACGGAGGAAATCGAGTAACAGAGCAAATTCAGAATAATGAACTCACTTTCACCATCAATAACGCGACACAGAATTGGCTATCGGTTGCACCCATTCTCGGCTCTATTACTGAACAGAACGACATACACGGTGTTCACAAAATTAGCGGAATTAATTATGAGTATCGAATAGTAAGGGAAGAAAGTTCATTAAAAGTTTCGTATAAGCCATTCTCAAAGATGGACAGATTTGTTATCAGCCATCTAAGAGGAATTGCGTATAAATGTGCTTTCTGTAAAGGCTGCCGCGCATGTGTTGTGCAATGTCCAACGGGCGCGTTTACTATTCAGTCAGATGGCTCAATTCTAATAAGACAGTCAATTTGTGTCCATTGCTATAACTGTCTAACTTTTTCAGAGAAAAGTTGTTTGCTTGCAAAGTCGCTCAGCACAACAAATGGAGGCGGAAACGGTATGGATATGAAGGGCATGAATCCCTATCAGCACTTTGGATTAAGGCAGGCTTGGGTTGAACATTTTATGTCTGAAGGCGTAGAGTGCTTCGGGCAAGGAGTTCTTGGCAATCGTCAATATGATGCATTGAAAGTCTGGCTCAAGGAATCGCAGATGCTGGAAAGTAACAGCAAAAACAAGTTTCTATCCATCACACCCATTGGAGAAAAACTGATCAAGTTCGGGCCCTATAAACCGATTACTTGGGCTGTTATCTGGGCAAATTTGGCGTATAACTCCACAATTTGTCATTGGTATTGCCTAAATGCCGAAATTGGCGCAACCTATGAGAAGGGCGACCTCGTTGTCATGTTGGGCGAGAATGGTTCTAAGTCGAGCCGTGACAACGCAATTACCGCACTGACTGAAACACTCCGCCAATCCCCCATTGGTTCAGCTATCAAGCAGGGGGTTGCAATGGAGATTACAAAGAATACATATTCCTACCTCCGTGCCGGTTGGGATTACCCTCACGCCGCCGCATTGCTCTATGCGCTGTATCTCTACGCGGAGCGCACCGGCCGCTACAGCTTCACATTCACTGACCTCGTTAACGCCCACAACAACCCTGACGGCGCGGGCATGTCCCCGGCAGACATCTTCGGTATTGACGTGAAGAACTTCCGCGAACATGTGCAAGGGCTGGCGGTGAACTTCCCGAAGTACATCCGCGTGTCTTTCGTTGCCAATCTGGATAACATCATTCTTGAACCCGGAATTTCTTCTTTGGACGTTCTGGTGCTTGCTGAAGAATAACACAGAAAGGAATATGCAGCCATGCCTACCGCCAAATACAGCAATTATCTTGAAATCAACCCGTCTTTCGAGTCGGTCGTTGACATTGATGCGGATACGCGAAATACAAACCTATGGCGCGAGTATATCGTCGGGGATGATATGGAGTCCCTTGTCGAGCAGATGTGCCAGTCTATCGGCAACGAAGCACCCGACTTGCGCCGCTCCTTCTGGATTCACGGCTCTTACGGAACTGGCAAGAGCTATGCCGCTATCTTCGTCAAGCACTTGATGGAAGAAAAGCCGGAAGTGGTGGGCGATTTCCTCGCGGCATCCAACCGCTTGGCGAAGTACAAGAACCGCGTGATGAAATTCCGCAGCAAGGGCGACTTCCTCGTCGTATGGAAGACCGGATGCAGCGGTATACGGTCTGGCGACATGATGCTGCTGGAGATGGAACAAGCAATACAGCAGGCACTGGTTGCAAAATTTGGTGACAAAGCACAGCTCGGAAGCAGTTCTTTACTTGATGCTGTAAAGGCGAAGCTGAACGACCCCGGCACGAACTGGGATTATCTGATTGAAACAACCTCGCTGGGTGATGATTACAGCTCCGCCGACGAACTGCGCACCCAAGTCAATGAGGGAAATCTGAAAGCTATTCAAGCGGCAGCTGCCGTAATTCGTCGGCGCGGCGGCTTAATCAACAACCTTGATACCTTCAAGGAGTGGATTGCCGATGTGATTGAAGGCAATGGGCTCTCCAAGAGCGGTATTTTCTTTATCTGGGACGAGTTTACCGAGTACGTTGCCCATAGCGATGATCATACGGTTATGCAGCAGATTTCCGAATTCTGCAAGGTGCAGCCGCTGTTTATGCTCTATGTCGTTCACCGCAGTCAGGAAATGGTGGACAGCATGGGCAAAGACCGCTATCAGATGATTACCAATCGTTTCCACCAGACGGAGTTCCATGTTAGTGCGGATGCCGCCTTTGACTTGATTGCTGGCTCCATTAACGTCCGCAACGGCATGAGCGAAACGTGGAAGGAAGATCGCAAGGCAGTCATCAAGCGGATTCAGCCTTCCCTGCCGGACATGTCCGGGCTGGATGATAAAATCAGCGAACATATCCAGCTGTTTTGCCCAATGCACCCCATGACGATTCGTCTGCTCTCCCGCGTTGCAGAGAGCTTTGCCGCGGCGCAGCGAACGATGTTCCGCTTTATGAAGGATGGATCCAGCACCGAATTGGGCTTCCTCGGCTATATCAGCAAGTATGGCCCGGATGACCAATTCTGTTGGCTCACGCCCGACTGGCTGTGGGACTATTTCTTCACCCGCACAAGCGACTTCAGCGACAAGGACACCAAAGCTGCCGAATATATTCATCACTACGAAGAAAGCAAACATTTGGTAGAAAACGATGAGAATGCGCATTGCGTGTTTAAGACAGCTATGCTGCTGCTTGCAGTCATGTCCTCCACAAAAGGCGTTTATGGTGGTATGAAGGCACATGGCGGTATTTCTGCCACACAAGACTGCTTAATCAATTGCTTGGCTGGTGTAATGTCTGCTGACAAGGTGAAGGACTTGCTTACAACCCTGGAAGATTGCAAAATACTGCTTCGCGATGAAGCTACGAATGGTGTTATCCGCTTGCAGCTGCCTTTCCGTGGTGCTAACGGCGATGATTTCAAAATCCGGTACGAAGAAAATGACGGCAAGTACAGCCGCTATCAAATGTTTGCAAAGGATGGAAAGTTTTCATCAGCTTTTGAGAAGCTGGCATGGGATGAAAACGATGCTGCTTTCAAGCGCATGAAAATCTGCGTATGCTGTGCTGAAACGCGTTCCATTAAAACACGTCTGGAAGAAGTCAAGAAGGAACTGGATAAGTGTCCCTATAAGCTCGGCTTGCTGATTGTTACAGTGAAGGATGAGGCCCAGTACAAGTCTATTCAGAAGGATTTGGAAGGCACCGCAGCAAATTCTGGTGAACCTCGATTGATTATTGCATTGGTCAAAACGCCGTTTACTGATGAAAAGCGGAAGCAGTGGCTGACAAACATCACGAAGCAGGAATTGGCAAGTAGCAGCGTGAAGACTGCAGCTGCTTCCCAGTACGAAAACGATGCCCGCATTATTGTAAGCACATGGGTCAATGAAGCTGTAAGCGTCAGCAACATCATTGCGTGGAATGAGAAAAATGTCTTTACTAACCAGTTTGGTATGCTCAATCTGAGAAAAACCATCCGCATGAACGTGCAGGATGTACTCTTCCCGTATGCGCCGGAAACCATCGTTGTCACCAGCACAGCCTATAAGCCTTGCAATGATCCGGCACCACTTGCGGGCATTACTCGCGCAGCAACAAATTCTCAGTTGAAAAACGTTCTTGATGGTTTGAAGCAGCCCGGTCTGCTTTCGCTGAATACCATTAATAGCATGGTAGATGCCAATGGCAGCAAGCAAGCCACATCCGTCAGTGCACTTGCTAAGTTGATTCGTGATGAGATGGAGTCCGGCCAGAAAGTTGTTTTGAGCGATTTGTGGGTAAAGCTGCAAGCAGCACCGTTCGGTTATTACAATTGCATTGCCTGCGGCGTTCTGCTTGGCTATGTGTTTTCTTGCTATAAGGATAGTGCTTTTAGCTGGACAGACAACGTGCAAAGCACGCATGTTCTGGGTGATGCCACACTCAAAACATTGATTCTGAACATGGTTAAGGGAATCATGACAACCGACTACCTCTCTGCAGGCAGCGTTACATTCCAGAACTTCCGTCAGTATGCCAAATGTATTCTGAATCTGTCGGATGCACAGATTGCCAATGAAACAGAATGCTGGCACAATATGCGTGAAGCTGTAACGAAGTCCGGTTCTCCGTTCTGGGCACTCAAGTATCTGCCAGATGCATCCTACGGCAGTCCTGATTTCAAGCAGGCAGCGATGAAGATTATTGACAATATGCAAGAATTCATTGCTGCTGAAAATAACCGTGAAGGTGCAATGAGCAATGTTCTTCAGCTTTTTAACGGTCGCGGCAAACTGAGAGTCAATCTCACAAAGGCATTCCAAGATAAGAACATAATGGCTGTTGCTTTCCGCACCTTCCTGTTTGATGCATCGCCTGAATTGAAGGCGATTGCAGGCAAGCTCTCTGTGACGCCAGAAGCGCTTAGCGACAAGCTGCACATGGTGATGCAAAATGCCATCTATACTTGGACAGAGGAGCAGGTAAAGGGAAAGTTGCCGGACATCGTAAGCGAATACGGCTATCTTGATGCGCTGAACAGTGCCTTGGAAAAAGTCTACCACAGCACAGAAGATGCTGTGAAAGACCTTGCTAACCTTTTCAAGTTTCTGCGAGTTTCTATAGCAGCCATTGCGAAGCTGGATAAGTCTTGGTTTTCAGCAATGCAAATTCTGTATAAAGTTTCTCACAATGGCATCAGCCATATGACGCAAGAGGAGCGTACTGCTGACATTGCAGTTCTAACGCAGTATGGAAAAAATGCCATGGACTGCTTGAAAGATGCCAGACCTGTGCTGGCTGATATTCTGGAAAGCGAGGATATTGACTGCACACAACAGGAACTTGATTCAATTTATGCTGGTCTTAAAGATATGACCTGCGATACATCGCTATCTCAGTTCGAGAAAGAGTTGAAAACACAGATTGGTCGCATTAGTCAGGTTAGAAATCGTGCGCTGCTTCAAGAACGTTGGCTTAGCTTGACAGGCAAAGAGTCTGTTAAGGCGTGGTGTTCCGATCATAGCGCACCGCTGCTCTGGATTATTCCAAAGGAGTTCAAAAAGGACTTTGTCACGTTGATTGATGTGCAGAAGAATAATCGCGTGCTTGATCAAAGTGTTCAGAACGCAATCAACACACTGTCCACTATGGACGCTGCCATTCTGAACGATAGTGCAAAGATTAATGATGCTTTTATGAAAATTATAGGCATTGAATATGCATCGCTCTTCCAAGAATGTGGCCCGGTTATCCTTGCACAGGCCAAAATGCGCATTGGCAACGACATGAGTGCATGGGACACTTCTGATCTGCCGACGCTTCTTGGGTTGCTAAAGAATGCACAGAAAGAAAAAGCAAAGAAGGAGAAACTGGCGGGTGCAAAGAAGAAAGCTGCCGTTATGCCTGAAAGTGATCTGCGCAGCCGCGTTGTGCAATTTTTGGACGAGCACCCGGAATTCTGTGATTTCTTCGCCAAATAATGGAGGAAATAGAGATGACTATTTTGCAGGTTATTGATAAGCTGAACAAGGAAAAGCAGGAGGGAATCCCTTCCCGCTTTCCTTGCCGCGCTATCATGGTTAAAAATGTGCAGCAATACTGCGAGCTTCTTTCTGAACTTCAAAAAATTCCTGACATCGTGAAAGTTTCGCCTGCTGAATTGTTTTCCTCTGCTGATGTAATGCCGCAGTATATCAACTTAACAGCTTCCCAGTATGCCAATCAATGGGTTATTTTGACTGGTGTGAGCGAATATCTTCGCTTGTTCGGCAAGAGTGAATCAGTAAATAACCGTTTTTCTTCGCTGTGGAGCCACCAAGTTCCCGCAACCAGCCGTGGCCGAATCATTATTCCACTATGGGGATGCGAAGCGCAATGGCATGACCGTTCTTTGCATCTTTGTGAAGATGAACGGCAAAATGATTTTTACATGGATTGTTCTTCGTCAGACGAAGAGGAAGAACATATGAGTCTATTAGTTTTATCTGGGGCATTTGAACAATATATTTCGCAATTATCTGCACAGACGGGAATTGTGCTTAACGGATTACAGGCGTGGTATGAACATTGGGCAGATCCTTCTGCAAATCAAAGCAAATTTCTACTATTAACTAATCGACATGCATCTATTCAGACTACAGAGGGGAATGTCTCTATCCGCGTGATTCGAGATACCTTTTCCTTTGTTCAGGAAAACCTTCAGGATGGTTACACACTGACAAAAGATACCTGCCCACCGGAAGCACAACATATACTATTCGAATATTCGTTGGCGGGGAAAACACTGGATGACGCTATTTTATCTGCGCTTAATATGGCAGCATTTCGTGAAATTGATGCCATGAGTAAATGGACTGTGCTTTCAGAAGGACAAAAGCAACTGGTATCTCTTTGGGTCAAACGTCACCCAGAGAACAGTTATCTCTATCACTGCATTCAGGCCAGTACCAATCTACAAGATATTCCCGAGCATGTACTACATGATATTTTTCATCTTCGCTCTTCTCATCCCGAATGGGATAACGATAGTCAGCATCTCGTTTCAGCTATGAAACTGCAAAAAGATAGTATCTTTTTCAGCGAATTGGATAAGATTGCTGTGTATGAAGAACGGCTTAAGTTCTTATCAGGTGGAAGTAAAGAAGAGAAAGTATATTTGCTTCACATGATTGGTAAATGGATGCGCGAGGATGCAAATCAAGTACGAAACTGTGAACTCCTTGAAAAGACATATCCGGCGCTTTATGCATACCTCGGTGGTAAAACATATGATTCTGATTTGAGCAGATATTTTGCACTCTACAAATCCCATAAACTTGAAAATTCTTTGCCAACAGATGAAGAGCTCTATTTCTCTGGCATTCGGACTGATTCTTACGATTATCGATATGCGCTCCTTAGCGAATCGGTAACAGACGATTGCATTGTCTTGTGGATTGATGCACTGGGCGCAGAATGGCTTCCACTGCTTGCTTGGTCGCTTGAACAGAATCATAATGGCAAGATTGCCAGCATTTCAATTGCACAGGCAACGCTCCCAACTGAAACCTGTTTTAATGAGCAGTGGAAGCAGATGAATGCGCCGCATATGAAACTGGATCGTTTGGACAAATTGGCGCATAAGGGAGTCGTTGATGTTCCGGATTACTATGCCTGCATAGAAGAACAGATTTCTTTTGTGGGCAGCCTTGCCGCAAGGGTTGACGAACTTCTTGCGTCATATCATCGCGTAATTATTACCGGTGATCACGGCACAAGTCGTTTGGCAGCACGTTTTTTCCATAAATCTGATGGAATGAATCCGCCGCAAGGTGCAACTGCATGCAGTCATGGCCGCTATTGCAAATTAACCGCGCCAGCAATTGCACAGACATATCAGACAATTGCCAAAGATAGTGCTGGTTGCCAGTACCTTGTGTTTACCAATTATGATCATTTCACGCAATCCGGCTTTGCAGCTGGCGCTGACGATGAAAATGCAATCTACGGTGAGGTACACGGTGGTGCAACCCCGGAAGAAATGTTAGTCCCTGTTGTTGTTTATGACAGCATAAAGGAAAAGCCGCTAACTGCTCAATGGCAAAAGTCTGAAGTTAAGATAATGATGAAGAAGGCAAAACCTGTTCTAAAATTTAGCCGTCCTGTTCATTCGCTTCAAGTCAAGCTGGGGAGCCATGAGGGGAAATGCACTCCTTCTTCCGACAAAAAGCAGTGGACAATTGAGTTCCCGTGCATTGCACCTAACACCTATGCTGCATCTATTGCAGCCGATGGTGTACTTGTTGTTACCGAACCGCTTAAGATTCTTTCTGCACTTGGTGGAGGGGATGGTGATTTGCCTTGACGCGGAAGAAAACCTGCTGCGATTGTGGAAAACAACTATCGAAAGACGAAGTTGCTTTAAGCCGAAAACTGATTGATGCGGATACTGAAGATTTCTACTGCATTTGCTGTCTTGCTGAGTATATTGGCTGTACGGAGCAGGATTTAATCGAGAAAATTCAGGAGTTCAAGGAACAAGGCTGTACCTTGTTCTTATAACGGAGGCTTATCATGCTTGAAGAGAAAGTCAGAGAAGTATTTGCTGATATGGTGGTGCTTAAAGATCCCCAGCGCAGCCAGTATTTCTCCAACCTCAGTATTCCATCTTACATGCGAGACTGGTTGGTCATGAAGTTTTCGGATGATGATGGCAGCATTGACTACAATAGTGTTCGTCGATACATCAAACGGTACATTCCCAATCGAGATGACTTCGAACAATATAAGTTCCAAATGGTGAATGGGGAAACTGTGCAATTCTTGGCACGAGTGCGGGTGTCCGTCGATGTCAAGCGCGGGAAAACCATGTTTGAATTGCCTGATTTCGGTGGTTCTCGCGGTGGTGCAGCTGGCGTTGTCGCATTCGATGTTGCGGAAGAATGGCAATCAACGCTTCTGCACGAAAGTGAAAATTGGGGCATTGTTTCACTTTCATGGACGATGGAAGGAACACCTTCGAAGCCGAAGGGCATCATCACGATGGTGGGCTACAAGCCGTTTTGCCCGTATTCCATTGACTTGGATTTTTACCGAGAAGCGCGGCAAGAATTTACAACGCAGGAATGGATTGACGTCATCATTAGTGCTGTTGACTATAATCCGGATGGCTACTGCAACAAAGATGGTGAAGTCAGCGAAGAAACGAAGCTGTTCTTTTTGCGCAGGCTTTTGCCTTTTGTGGAAAAGCGACTCAATATGATTGAGCTCGCACCGAAAGGCACTGGGAAAAGTTATGTGTTTGAGAAAATCAGCAAACGTGGTTGGCTTATCAGCGGCGGTACAGTTTCTCGTGCATCCTTGATTTATGACAATGCGAAAAAAGTGGGCGGCTTGCTTACCCGGTTCGACTATGTTGGTTTTGATGAAGTGCAGTCAATAACCTTCGAGCAGCCCGGTCAAATTCAGCAGGCATTGAAGCACTATATGGAGTTCGGCGAAATCAAAGGTTTTGATGCGATGCTGACTGCAGATGCCGGTGTCATTGTGCTGGGCAATATTGATGCAGATCGCTTCGACATCAACAAGAACATGGTTGAACATATCAGTGAAGTTTTCGGCGAATCCGCAACGTTAGACCGTTTTCACGGTTTTATTCCCGGGTGGGAAATTCCTCGAATGACAACTGGAATGATTGCCAAGGGCTGGGCCATCAATACTGAATATTTCGCTGAAGTGCTGCATGCTTTACGCGATGATTTAAGCTACGCATCTATCGTGGATGAGCTCATTTCAGCGCCGCCCAAAGCAGATAAGCGACATATGACAGCAATCACAAGACTGTGTACTGCCTTGCTGAAGTTGTTATTTCCCCATGTGCAATCGAAGGACGATATTTCATGGGAAGAATTTGAAAAGTATTGTCTGAAACCGGCCATCGATATGCGTTCGACTATCTATAAGCAGCTTTGCATCATTGATCCCAAGGAATACGATGTACTTAGTAAGAACATTCCCGAAATAACCCGTAAGTAAATAAGCAGGTGATTCTCTGATGATATACGCTGACCATGCTGCTACCACGATGCTTTCCAATCAGGCTAAGGAGGCAATGCTCCCTTGGCTGTGTGAAGAGTATGGAAATCCCTCAACGCTTTATAGCCTTGCGCGAAATCCACGCAAGGCTATTGCTGATGCCCGGGCAATCATTGCTGAAGCAATTGAGGCTGACCCCGATGAAATTTTCTTCACATCATGCGGAACAGAATCCGATAATTGGGCGCTATTGGGCACTACATTACGTTTTCCCCATCAGCGGAAGCGTATCATTACAAGCTGCATAGAGCATCATGCAATTCTGCACACCTGTGGCTTCCTTGAAAAGCTGGGCTATGAAGTGGTGTATCTTCCCGTTGATCATTCTGGCTTAATTAAGGAATCTGATTTAAGGAATGCAATCAATGATGATACCGTTTTAGTGTCCATCATGTATGCTAATAATGAGATTGGCACAATCGAGCCGGTATGGGAGTATAGTCGCATTGCACATGAGCACGGTGTACTTTTTCATACGGATGCTGTTCAAATCATGGGGCATGAGCATGTAAGAGTACATACGATTGATGTTAACATGTTATCAGCATCAGCACACAAATTTAACGGCCCTAAAGGCGTTGGGTTCCTTTATCTAAAAAAAGGTACACCGATTGAACCGCTATTGCATGGTGGTGGACAGGAAAAGGGAATGCGTTCCGGAACAGAAAACGTAGCAGCAATTGTTGGTATGGCAGTTGCGCTGCAAGAACATATGCAGTCTATTGACAATGAGCAGCAATACCTTGAAAATCTGCGGCATCGGTTAATCTGCGGGCTTCATTCCGCCTCTCTGGATTTTATTGTGAACGGCGCTGAGAAACACGTTCCGGGGAGCATATCCATTTCTTTCAGAGGCGTTGATGGGGAAATGCTGCTGCACCGTCTTGACTTGATGGGGGTTGCCGTTGCAACAGGATCAGCTTGTAATTCCAAAAACACAGTGCTGTCACATGTAATCAAGGCAATAGCAGTGCCAGAAGCGTATGCGAGGGGAACAATTCGCATCACACTCGGCATGGACAACAATGAGGAACAAGTGGACAAAATCGTAGCCTCATTACGAAAAATATTGACACGACCTTTGTAATCAACAATCAGAACGCAAAAAGAGCGGTCAAGACGTGGCACTGTCGGCACAAACAATCAACCAGTAATTAACAAATATCCTGTTATTTGCTGGTTACGTTACTTAAAAATCAATTTAGGAGGCGAACATATTCATGGACAAAAAGTATACAGACTTTATGGATGAAATATCATCCGATGAACTCTATGAAGGGCTTCTCGCATATGGGCTCTTTGCTGAAAAACTCCCACCCGTATTTACTTCTGTTCCTTTCTTCAATTACTGCAAAACACATTCAGAGGAATTTAATCTTAATAAGCACTGTAATGAATACATTACTTTTCGTGTAATGCGTAATATTAGCATACCACGACTTATGGGAATTCCAAATCCTTTTAGGTATCAAATGCTATGCGCTGAACTTAAAAATGACTGGGATCAGTTGCGCACCCACTTTCACAAGCAGACGGACGGGCAGAATTATCGTGTCAGTCGAATTCACGTTCGTAAGGAATACGACAGCAAACGTATTTTTGAAATGAACTATAAAAACTGGCGAACAGATGGCAACCCGGAACTTGATTTGCTAATTCATAATGTTGGGAAAAACAATGACAGTAGCAAAGTAGCATGCCGTTTTATCGTTCAAGCTGATATTTCTACTTGCTTTGCCAGTGTTTATACGCATTCGATACCATGGGCTTTAGCTGGAAAAGGTATCGCAAAACAAGAAATCGGGAATGACGAATTGTATTATAACAGAATTGATAAAGCATGTACTAATATGCGCAATGGCGAAACACACGGACTCCTTATTGGGCCACATGCCTCAAATCTACTGGCAGAGATTATCCTAACTGTCGTTGATAAAGAACTTTACAATAAAGGCTATCGATATGTTAGACATATTGATGACTACGACTGCTATGTTACCAGCCGTGATGAAGCACAACGATTTCTACAGGATCTCGAACAGGAGCTCCGCAAATTTGATTTGCCGTTAAATCATAAAAAAACCAAGATTGTAGAGCTCCCAACTTGCATAGATGCAAACTGGAAACGTCAGCTGGACGACCTGCCCAAAGTTGGTGTATCAGGACTGGTTGAGTATCCACAAGTGAACGCATTTATTGATACTGCATTAACGCTGGCTAAGGAAACGGGAAATTTTGCTATTATGAATTATGCCATTAAAAAGCTGAAAGGAGCAAAACTCTCTAAGAACGGAAAGAAGCTTGCAGCAAAACGTTTTATGCATATGGCTACACTCTATCCATATCTTTTACCTCTGATGGAGGAATATGTGTTTACTCCATATAACGTTGACATATGTGATATCAAGGCGTTTTCAGATGTAATATATCAGGAGGCTACCAAACTCAATGATTATGAAAGTCTATGCTATTCAACTTATTTTGCAGTTCGTTTTAATTTTGGGCTTGATGAGTTAAAAGAGAACCGTGCCAACAGGATGGAATATATAAAAGACACTAGCGATTGCTTGCTGCTGACTATGACGTGGATTTATTTTATGAAGCAAAATCATGGAAATACAAAGGCAACGGAGGTAAAACCGTTTAATCAAATGGCCAGAGAGCTAAAAGACACAGATATGGATCGTTATTGGTTGTTCTGTTATGAAGTTTTGTCCTGCGGCAATCTATCCGACCCATGGAGTGAAATGAAGAAGGCAAACATACGTTTCATTAGAAAGGAAATAAGGGATCTTTATACTTCATCCAATCATAAGACAAATTGAATAGTTTGCATTGCTTAAAATCAAACGTGTAGGCAGATTACTATATCATTAAGGATCCCCTCATAATTGTGCCCAAACCATCCACATCATCCCCGCTGGGCAAAAATTTCGAGAAAAAGCGCAATTCAAGCGCACTATTTGCACGCGAAATAAACCTCGTTACGCAACCTTCATTCGATTGCGAGCAAGGTATAAATTCGCAAGTGCAAACAGTGTGCAGCAATGCTGATGCAGTTTTTCACGTCCTCGGTATCGTGTCTTGCAGAAATGAAAGATTCTCTTTATCACGAAAAACACATGTTTCACTTTGAAACGAACCGATGATTTCGCATGTTCAATTGCCTTGAGCAGCTCGAACTTTTCGCCGCTTGTTTTCTTCAGCTGCGACGGGCGCTTGTTGATTTGATACCGGATAGGATTTCCTTCATTGGATTCCGTTCGAGGATATGCCGAAAACGCCCGATGGTATCGCCATCCGGCACCTGATTGCTGGAGTCCACGCCGCAGAACTGCGAGAACGTGCGTACACCGCTGAGCAAAATCACCTCGACCGGCGAAATTGAGCAGCGGTTCCGCTTGAATTGAGCAATGGGACCGCCCGGATTGAGCAGCCCCACCGCTCAGGTTGAATATGGACAGAACAAATCAGTCAAGGTATCATAAATAATGTCTGCTGACCAACCCAAAAAGCATTGCGACACAAGGCAATCCCGGCAATCTGTGCTATAATAGGTGCAAGGGAAACGACAAAAAGCGGGCAAAACCCTTGCACTTGGAGGGAACGTGTATGTATCGGTACAGCAACGGACAGATCAGTCTGTCAGATTTTCAGCAGCCCATGGGTATGCGCCTGCGGGAAGACAACCCTTTCTTTGTGCGGGATTGCCTTAAAGGCAGGAAAATGAGCGATGTATCGAGAAATCTACCAGAAGGCGCGATTCCATGTAGAGTTCGGCCCGCCATCCTTGTTTGAGAGGGTACACTTCAAGATGAAGGACGCCCGTAAACTGTACCTGCAGGGAACACACTACCAGAAGCGCCTGTCCGAACGGGACATTCCACCGAGGATTCTGGAAGCCTTGCTGAAATTTGATGCCAGCACTTGGACGCGCAAAACAGCTGAGTTCAGGACAGATTGAGGAAAGTTTTTTAACTCGACTTGGGAAAGAGTCATCGATGGGCATCACTACTGGGTCACCATTGGGAATTACGTAAAGATTATTGTCGACCGAACGACTAGCGGAATGGACAAATGTGTCCGTTCTGGAGAACTGTACGATTTTGTAGAGAGAGTAAATGCTGAGCTGATGGATGCAGAAGATGCTGATCCAGTCAGCGATACGTGAGAAAGAAGCTAAATATCGAGGAGGTTGGAGATATGGCTCCTAAAAAAGTAACGAGCGTTCCAGGCTTGTTTGGTGGTACGGATCACTATGACGAGAACGGTAACTATATCGGGTACAGTATGCCTGGAATCTTTGGTGGCGTAGATCACTACAATGCGGATGGCTCATCCGCCGGTTATAGCGTACATGAACCACTATGATGCAGATGGACACAGTGCTGGTTACAGCGTGGACGGACTTCTTGACGGCCAGAAGCATTATGATGCCGATGGTTTCTATGCGGGATTCAGCACGCCGAATATCATCACGTGGAGCGCCTTTCATGGTGCGGATGGGCAGGAGCATCCAGGGATGTTCGATAATGGGAATGCTTTCTGGAACGACCATGCCAGTTCAGATAGAACGGATTGATAACAGACGGAGCTTTTTTGTAGCGGAGGAATTGTAATGGCGATTTTTTATCCATCGCTGGTGGAAATACGAAGTGATATGATGGAGCACCATACAGAGGGGGAACTGGCGCTTCTGGAAGAACTTCGAAAACTTCCAGATGATTTTCAAGTTTACTTTCAACCTCACATCAACTTTGCGCACCCCGATGCAATTGTTCTTCACAAGACAGGTGGAGCGTTGATTATCGAGGTTAAGGATTGGAGTTTATCATCATATTCTTATTACCCCGGTGGAGAGGATGACGACTACGGATATCTCAAAATAACGGGGGAATCAGGGAGAATCTCCACACCATTCCATCAAGCACAAAAGTATAAAGACGAGTTTTTCAGAACACTTTGTCCTGAATTGGCAACAGAGAGCATGCGCCTTGGCTCACATGGTAGAAACGTGTATGGTGTGATTAAAACGGCTGTTTATTTTCACAATGCGACAGCCAACTCAGTAGCAAAGCTCTTTATGACCAGTGACCAGCTTTCCCAGCGTGATGGAATTAAAAAGTATAAATCATATACATCTTACTGGTGTCGAGAAGATTTATCGAGTCTCGCATCGAACATTCGCCTGCTGATGACTCCACATCCTTATTTCACACAAGTATTGTTTAATTCAATGCAAGCGTTTCTTGTCCCATCTGATTCCTGGATGGAACAGATGACACCATTTGATTTTGGCAAGCTTGATCAGCAGCAAAAAGCGCTTGCTCAATGTTCACCAGGATCATGGACGCGTATTAAAGGAACAGCAGGCTCTGGAAAAACTCTGATTGTTGCCCAGAAAGCAATCAATTGTTACCGCCGAAAGAAAACGCCTGTATTAATACTTACCTATAACATTACGCTGCGGAATTATATCAGAGATCGTATTGCTCAAAATACAAGAGATATGTCTCAAAGAGAGCGCTCTATTGCGTTTGAGATTCTTCACTTTGATGCATTCCTTCCCCAGGTACTTCGGAAAATGGAATTGAGAGTTCCTTATCCCAGTATGTTTAAAGATATAGATGAAAAGACGATTAGATGGGAGGACTATCATAAAGCGATTGGAGAAATTCTTGAGCAAGAGCAAAATCGCATTATCGAGTACGGATGTAAATATGACACGGTGCTGATAGATGAGGCGCAAGATTATGAGCGCACGTGGTTTGAGATAGTAGAAAAATATTTTCTGGCAGATCGAGCAGAATTTCTTGTTGTGGCTGATGAAAAGCAAAATCTCTACGAGCGGCAGCTTGAAAACAGGCTCCCGATTGTACCTGGGTTTCATGGGCCATGGAGAAAGCTGTCAAAAAGTTATCGCCTTTCACAGACTACTTTTTCGCTTGCATCTGATTTTCAGAAAATTTTTATGGGGAACAAATATGAACTTGATCTTAACGAGACGATCAATACTTCTACAGATGAAGGGCTGATTAGATATTTTCAATTACATTCAACGGGTGATGAGTTCGGGAAAACGTGGGAAATAATAAATAAGTTCAGAACAACGGGAGAGTTTACTTCCCCGAATGATATTTGTATATTAGTGAATGACATTAGCGCTATTCGTGCATTGGAACAAAGGATTTCTATGAGTAGTCCAGGCACAAAAGTTGTCACAATGTGTGAATCGCAGGACGAATATAGCGCACTGATTGCCCAGAAACGTCAGGGAATAATAAGCGATCTTGACTATGAACTGGATCGCATTCGTAACATGCGCAAGTATCGGTTTAACATGAATTCTGGTACAATCAAGATCTGTACTATCCATTCGTTCAAAGGGTGGGAAATAAGCACTATCGTCCTGGTGCTTGGAAACGATTCCATTAATGATGAACTGGTTTATACCGCCATTACAAGAGCAAAACAAAATCTCATCGTTATTAACCTCGGAAATGAAAAATATCACACATTTTTTGCCGAGCATGATTCCTCCAATACCAAGGCGCAAAGTGTAAATGCAGAGAAAAAAACTACTACAGTATCATCTGATCCATCTATAGCAATTCTCAAAAATCCAGTCAATAACCATCAGCAGTAAACCAGCCGAAACAATCCTCCGGTGAAACGAGAGC
>ERZ772863.1374-NODE-1374-length-21719-cov-6.340288_pt1 | contig 21719 bp, 12 predicted proteins | sample MGYA00512134_ERZ772863 | MGnify/ENA primary metagenome ERZ772863 (study PRJEB29015, sample SAMEA2737659) | human gut metagenome | biome: human gut; feature: human-associated habitat; material: faeces | place: China | collected 2012 ...
TCCCTGTCTTTTTCACCCAAGGACGCTCCGCGGATGACCGACGCCCTGATGACGCGGATCGCGAAGGAGTATATGCAGAAGATGGGCATCACCGATACGCAGTATCTCTTGGTTCGCCATCTCGACCAGCCCCATCCGCACTGTCATCTGGTTTACAACCGGGTCGGGAACAACGGGCAGACCATTTCGGACAAGAACATCAAGATCCGCAACGCCAAGGTCTGCCGGGAGCTGACCGAGAAGTGCGGATTGTATCTCGCACCGGGAAAGGACGACGTGCGGCGGGAGCGGCTGCGCGAACCCGACAAGACCAGATACGAAATCCACGATGCGATCAAAAGGTGTCTGCCCCGATGCGCCGGATGGAAAGGGCTGGAGAAGCAACTGGAAAAACAGGGCATCGGCATCCGTTACAAGTATTGCGGTTCGACTGACCGCAAACAAGGGGTTTTGTTCTCGAAAAACGGCTTCGAGTTCTCCGGATCGAAGATCGACCGGGCTTTCAACTTTACGAAACTCGACAACCGGTTCAACAATATTCAACAACAAACCCAACACCGGGCAACGCTCTTCGGGAACCTCTCGGCGGCGGCAGGCAATTACCGTTCAGCATTTGCAGGGTTGTTCGGCGGTATGGGTAGCAGCGGCACGCGCGAAGAGCCGTCATCGGTAAACCTCGGAAAGGCAGGCGGGATTCCACTGCCGCCGGCCGATTCGCCCGGCGGAGTGTCCGCCAAGCAGTTACAGCGCAAGCCGGGAGAAAGCCCCGAAAAGTATATAGCACGAATCACGGCACTGCTCAACGCCGCGGCCGAGGCGATGGCCATCGCTGCGATGGAGCACCGCCGCAGGATGGAAGAACAGAAAAGAAGAGCCAAAATAAAACTGTAACCGAATTAGAAAATCTCAAAAATCATGAACGACGAAAATAAGATCGGACTCTCGATCGAAATGTACGAAGACCTCAAAGAAACGCTCGTCAAGGCTGTCAAAAGCACCAAAGCCAACGCGGGTCTGGAGAATGCACAGCTGGAACGGATCGAGCGGCTGATAGAGGCCACGGAGCTCTCGCAGGGGCAGGTCGCACAGATGCTCGAACAACTGCAACGGCATACGGCCTTGCCGGGAGTAAAAACCGAGCAGGAGCGGGAATTTACCGACAAATACAACGCTCTGTTGGCGCAGTTAGCGGGTAGGCTGGAGGTGATCGACAAAGAGATCAGGCAGACACATACATTGATAGAGCAGGTGAGGCAAGCTGTCGAAGCAGCGGCAAAGCCCGAAAACCTGCCAGTGCGGGAGCACCGGCATACTTATACGCTCGATATCAGTTCTTCGAAAACATTTTTGACGATGTTCGTCATGCTGGGATGTATTTTCCTGCAAGGCGCATTCATTTACCGAATCTCAGAGAATAATCGGCTGTTAGCTGCGAACGACCTGAAATACCGCTACGTGAAAATGCGTGGTGAGATCAAAGAAAAGGAGCTTATGGAGTTGGAAACGATATTCAGGGATGAGCAGCACACGGCCATACGCGATACCGTCCGAAACCAAGTTGAACGGTACAAAGAAGCCGTAAGGCGGCGGGCAGAACAACTAGAGCGGGCTGCAAGCAAAGAGCGCAAAGCGAAAAAGCTACTTGATGATGCAGCACAGTTGCGGGGAAAATAATTTATTTTCCCCGCTATAATGATTCGTTAATTTTGATTGACCACCTCCATGTTGTTTTGAAAATCAAGCAGTTGTGTTAATCTTGGATTTGTGGGCGTAAATGGTTTGGAGTCAATAATATAGGGGCGAACTTTTGCGTTTTAAAAATACGCATAAAAAAGCCCCTGTTCTTGAAAAGAACGAGGGGCAAAGGATTTTTTGAGGGGGCTGTGTGGGCCCCGGCATGATTGCCGTCCGCAGGCATCGCCCGTTATTTCAGCTTGCAGAGTTTGCGGTCTGCGTCGGTTGCCTCGCGTATGGAGATTGCAAAGCCTCCGCCGCGCGCCATCTCCACGTCGAGTTCCGTGCGTTGTCTGACCTTCCCGGTGCGGATGACATATGCCTGCGGATTGGTCTGGTAATCGGCATCGGGGGCATCGGCGTAGAGCGTCGCCACGTACTCCTTACCGGGATCGAGGTAGTCGAACGGGAGCGTCACCGTACGTCGGTTCTCGTCCGTCACGCCGCCCACGAACCACTCGCCCGTGTCTTTGGCCTTGCGCGCCACGACGATGTAGTCGCCCGGTTCGGCCAGCAGGTAGCGGCTCTCTTCCCAGTCCAGTGCGACGTCCTCGATGAAACGGAACGCATCCATGTATTTCTCATAGTGCTCGGGCAGGTCTGCCGCCATCTGCAGCGGCGAGTACATCGTCACGTACAACGCCAGCTGGTTGGCGAGCGTCGCGTTGACGTGCGAGTGGTTGCCGGGGTTGACCTCCGCGACGTCCATCACGAAGATGCCGGGCGTGTAGTCCATCGGGCCGCCCTGCAGGCGCGTGAAGGGCAGGATCGTCACATGGTGGGGCTTCGAGCCGCCGAACGCCTGGTACTCCGTGCCGCGTGCCGACTCGTTGCCGATCAGGTTGGGGTAGGTGCGGCAGAGGCCCGTCGGGCGCACCGCCTCGTGGGCGTTGACCATGATCTTGTGGTCGGCGGCCCGGCGGACGGCATAGAGGTAGTGGTTGTTCATCCACTGCCCGTAATGGTGCTCGCCGCGGGGCAGGATGTCGCCCACGTACCCGCTCTTGACCGAGTTGTACCCGTATTTGTCCATCAGGCGGTAGGCCGCTTCCATGTGGCGTTCGTAGTTGCGCACCGAAGCCGACGTTTCATGGTGCATCATCAGCCGGATGCCTTTCCCGTGCGCATATTCGTTCAGTGCGGCGATGTCGAAATCGGGGTAGGGGGTCACGAAATCGAAGACGTAATCCTTCGTGTGCCCGAACCAGTCCTCCCAGCCGACGTTCCAGCCTTCGACGAGCAGCTGGTCGAACCCGTGTGCCGCCGCGAAGTCGATGTACCGCTTCACGTTCTCGTTCTCGGCGCCGTGGCGGCCGCTGGGCCTGCATCGGGCGTAATCCGTCACGCCGAGCTGTACCGACGGCACGTCGCGCGTATAGGCCCAGTCGCTCTTGCCGGTGATCATTTCCCACCATACGCCCATGTATTTCACGGGCTTGATCCACGAGGTGTCGTCATAGGCGCACGGCTCGTTGAGGTTCAGGATCAGCTTCGAGGCGAGGATGTCGCGGGCGTCGTCCGAGACCGTCACCGTGCGCCACGGGGTATGGCAGGGCGCCTGCATGTAGCCTTTCCACCCCTGTGCGTCGGGCGTAAGGTGCGAGGTGAAGATGAAATTCCGGTCGTCCAGGTCGAGGTGCATGCACGCATAGTCGACCAGCGCCGCTTCGTGGATGTTGATGTAGAGCCCGTCGTCGCTCTTCATCTGCAGGGCCGTCTGTACGCCCGTGGGCGAGAAGGGCGTCTGCGACGAGTTGGGCGTGATGGCGCCGGGCATCAGCTCCCGTATCTGCGAGAGTTTCGACTCCGTGTAGTCGTACTCCTGCGTGTCGTAGTCGCCCGGGATCCAGAACGCCGTGTGGTCGCCCGCCATGGCGAACTGTGTTTTCTCCTCGCCGATGACGAAATAGGTCAGCGACTCCTGTTCGGGGAATTCGTAGCGGAATCCGAGCCCGTCGTCGTAGAGCCGGAAGCGGATCGTCATGTCGCGGCCTGTCGCGGCCTGCCGCAGCGTGACGGCCATTTCGTTATAGCGGTCGCGGATCTCGGCCTGCTCGCCCCATACGGGACGCCATGTCTGGTCGGACTCGCTGCGGGCCACCTGCCCGAGGGTGAACCCGTCGTAGAGCGATACCGGGCGCCCTGGTTCGCCCTTGCGGATTTCAGCCCCGAATTCCAGCTTTGGGGCTTCGCCGCGCAGTTCGAGCCCCATGCCGCTGGGCAGGATCACGGGGCGCTCCTTGTAATCGAGCGTATAGGTGGGGCGGCCTCCATCCGCCAGGCTGAACTCCAGGCGGAGGCGGCCGTCGGGCGAGAGGAGCGTCTCCTGTGCCGTGCAGGCTGCACCGGCCAGCAGCGCGGAGATATATAAAAATATTTTCTTCATGGTTCGGTCTTGTTATTTACGTTTGAATTCTACGATCAGCGCCTGCCGCGGGCCGACCGTGGTGGTATCGTCCACCTCCGTGGCTTTGCCCGTCAGGACGTTGCGCCCGTCGCTCAGCCCCGAGGCGATCTCGGCATAGTGCGACCACGGCACCTGTTTCTTGCCCCGCGAGTTGTTGATGAAGACGAATACCGCGTCGGTGTCGTCATAACGGAAATAGGCGTAGGTGTTGTCGCGCGAGAGGAAGTGCATCGTGCGGCCGTTGTGGATCACGGGCTTCGACTTGCGCCATTGGAAGAGCCGCTGCGTGTAGTCGAAGAGCCCCGCCTGTACGGCATCGCGCTGCGCCGGGTCGAACAGGTTCACCGCGTCGCCCTCCCAGCCGCCGGGGAAATCCACGCGCAGCCCGCCGTGTCCCTGCGAGAGGTCTTTCGAGGTGAACATCATCTCGTCGCCCGAGAATATCTGCGGGATGCCGCGCATCGTGGCCAGCATCGCCATCGAGAGTTTCAGCCGGTCGGGGTTTCTGCGTACGATGTCGCCGATGCGGTCGGTGTCGTGGTTGGCGACGAAGATCATCATTTTCGACAGGTCATGGTAGACGAAATCGTGCGACAGGCAGTCGTAGACGCGCGTCATGCCCTCGCCCCAGCGGAGCGAGTCGGTGGGCAGCGCCCGGCAGATGGCCTCCTGCAGCGGGAAATCCATGATCGACGGCAGGTGCGAGTCGAAGCCGTCCTTGTTGGGATTGCCGCCCTGCCAGTATGCCAGTTGCGGGATCGACGACGTCCAGCATTCGCCCACGATGTTGAAATCGGGGTATTCCCTGCGTACGGCCGCGCACCACTCGCTCATCGGCACCTTCTCGTTGTAGGGGTAGGTGTCGACGCGGAACCCGTCCAGGCCGGCATACTCGATCCACCACACGGCCCATTGCTTGAAATATTGCAGCACATAGGGATTGTCGAGGTTCATGTCGGGCATCGACGGCACGAACCAGCCGCTCTCCTGCAGGTCGAGGTCGTAGCGCGAAGCGTTGGGATCCATGTTCGTCGAGAAGCAGACGTTCGTCCCGGTGTATTCGGGGAACTGGTGTATCCAGTCCCTGAAAGGCAGGTCTTTCATCCACCAGTGGCCCGTGCCGCAGTGGTTGGTGACGATGTCCATAATCACCTTCAGCCCGTGCTCGTGGGCTTTGCCGACGAACTCCCTATACAGTTCGTTCGAGCCGAACCGGGGGTCTATGCGGTAGTAGTCGCCGCAGGCGTAGCCGTGGTACGAACCTTCGGGTTCGTCGTCCAGCAGCAGCGGCGTGGGCCATACGGCCGTGGCGCCCAGCCCTGCGATGTAATCCAGGTGGTCGATCATCCCCTGCAGGTCGCCCCCGTGGCGGCCGAAGAAGGCGCTGCGGTCGGCGCGCTCCCGCGTGTGGGGCGTCGAGTCGTTCGACGCATCGCCGTTGGCGAAGCGGTCGGGCATCAGGAGGTAGATCATGTCGGCCGTGGTGAAACTCTTGCGTGCGGCCGAGCCTTCGGCGCGTGCCGCGATCTCATAGGGAACCTTGAACTGTCGTTCCCCCTGCGAGAATACGAGGTAGTAGGTGCCCGGCTCCGCGTCGGGTTTCACCTCCACGTCCACGAATAGGTAATTGGGACTGTCGGCTTTGTGGCGGGCCTTCACCCCGACGCCCTGTCCGCCTTCGATGCGGACGTCGTATGCCGCGATGCCGGCCCCGTTGACGAGCAACTGGAGCGGGGTCTGCATCCCCGTCCACCACGAGAGGGGTTCGACGCGGGTAACCTCGCCCGAGGCGTCTGCCACCGAGGCGGGGTCGAATGCGGACTGTCCTGTCCCTGTGCAGGAGAGCAGTCCGGCTGCTGCGAGTGTCATGAAAAATCGGTTCAAAATATCGTCGTTTGTAAAGTTAGCAAAAAATCGGTTTCCAGCGATTCCCGTTTCGCCCGGGGCATCCCTGTGCTTCTCGTGCGCATCCCTGTGCTTCTCGGATGGTTTACTGTCTATTCCCGTCGGGTTCTATCGGGTTCCCGGCGGGTTCCCGGCGCTGTTTCCGCGCATCCCCGGCGCATGTCCGCAACTTTTATCTCCTGTCTTGTGCGAAGACCAGCCATTGCCATGCGGGAAGCACGGTGCGGGTGCCGCCCGTGTATTCCTTCCCGGTGAAGAACTCGCGGCGCGAGCCCTCGAACGGCAGGTCGAATGCGACCTCCTCCGCACTGAGGTTCGCAGCGACTGTCACCTCGTTGCCGCCGGCCGTACGGGAAAACAGCATCAGGCCGTCGGGTGTTCGTTCGCCGAGCGGGTATGCGGCCTGCCCGCCGCGTTCCCCGGCTGCGAGCGCCGGGTTCTCGTGGCGCAGCCGGATCAGGGCGGCGTAGAAATCCGTAAATCCGTTGCGTTCCCACGCGGGGACGGGGTCTTTCTCGAAGAACTCGAAGCGGTGGTCGAACCCCATCTCCTGTCCGGTATAGACGAGCGGCTGCCCGTTGGGCAGCGTGAAGGTCAGCAACGCCATCACGCGTGCCGCGTCGCCCATGCGCTCGAATTCCGTCCCGGCCCACGAGTTTTCGTCGTGGTTCGAGGTGAACATCAGGCGGAACGCCTCGCGCGGCATGGCAGCGGCATCCCTGGCGACGTAGGCACGCAGGTCTGCGGCGCTTTTCCGTCCCTGTGCGATGTCGTTCAGCAGGTGGTGCAGCTCCCACGCATACGAGGCGTCGAACGCCCCGTCGTGCAATGCGGGGGCTTCGCCCTCGGCGAGCAGGTAGATGCCGGGGTACTCTTTCCGCAGTGCGGGCAGCGTCTGCTGCCAGAAGTCGATGGGTACCTCGCACGCCATGTCGCAGCGGAATCCGTCGATGCCGCGGTCGAGCCAGAAACGCATGGCGGCCGCCATTGCGGCACGCATGTCCGCGTTGCCGTAGTCGAGCTTGGCGATGTCCGTCCAGTCGTACTGCACGATGGTGTTGCCCTGCGAGTCACGTACATACCAGTCGGCCGGGCGCTCCTCGATCCAGCGGGCATCGGGCGAGGTGTGGTTGGCCACCCAGTCCAGGATCACGCGCAGCCCGAGTCTGTGGGCTTCGGCCAGGAACCGGTCGAAATCCTCCAGCGTGCCGAATTCGGGGTTGACGGCTTCGTAGTCGGAGATGGCGTAGTACGAGCCGAGGGTTCCCTTGCGCTCCTTGACGCCGATGGGGTAGACGGGCATCAGCCAGACGATGTCCACGCCCAGTTCTCTGAGCCGGGGCAGGTGGCGTGCGGCCGCCGCCAGCGTCCCTTCGGGGGTGTACTGGCGCACGTTCATTTCGTAGACGACCGAGTTGTAACTCCAGTCGGGGTGGGCGGCCGGTTGCTGCGGCCGTGTGCCGCAGGCAACCAGTACCATTGCGAGAAGTAATGCGGGCAAGCGTTTCATGGCGTGTCGTTTAGAGCGTGAATACCACCGACGACCAGGCGCCCATGAGCAGTTTCGACGAAGCGTCGCCGCGCTGAAGTTTCACTTCACCTGAGACGCCTACGGCCTTGTCCGGTTGGTCGGTAAGGGTCAGTATCTGCTCCTCCCGGCCGAAGTTGTGCACGACGAGCATCCGTTCGCCGTCCAGCTCGCGGTACCAGGCCGCGATGGATTGCTGCGAGGTGTTGCCGTCGTTGTAGACCGGGTGTTTGACCATCTTGCCCTGCGCCAGCACGGGGTAGGTGTTGCGCAGCCGGGCGAACGTGCGGTAGAGGTTGAGCAGCGAACCGTCGTCGTCGGCCTGTGCCTCGACCGAGATCGCCGGGGTCAGCATCTGCATGTCGATCTTGCCCGAGAGGCTTCCCGAAGCCAGTTCGTTGCCCGCCTTGTCCCACAGGATCGGGGTGCGGACATATTCGTCGCCGTTGGATTTGGTGCCCCAGTACCCGAGCTCTTCGCCCTGGTAAATGTAGGGTGCGCCCTGCGCCGTGAGCAGCACGGCGGCCGCCACCTTCATCTTTTCGGCGGACTGTCCCAGGTCGGAGCCCGTGCGATCCTCGTCGTGGTTCGAAAGTTTCGTGGCTTCGATATAATCGCTGCGGTACTGTGCGTAGAGGGGCTGCACGTCGAGGATGTCCTTGACGAAATAGCATCCGATGCCGTTTTGCAGCGCCCATTTGAGCTTGTACCAGAACGTGAATTCGAACAGCGCCGGCAGCCCCCGGTAATAGGGTGCCGCCTTGTCCGCTTCGTCGAGCATCTCGCCCACCATGTAGAAATCGCCCTCTCCGCCGGCGGCCTTGTAGCTCTCGTTCATGCGGTCGTAGAATTTCTTGAGGAACGTGGGGTTCTCGTCGTTGTAGGCGTTGTGGTAGATGTGCTTCACGGCATCGAGGCGGAACCCGTCCACGCCCATGCGTACCCACTTGTCGGCCGCTTCGGTGACGGCCTTGAACGCCCCGGACTGCTCGGCCTCGGCGGCCTTGCCGTAGTTGAGGTCGGCGAATGCCGCCGTCCAGAAGTGCGAATGGTACATCGTCGGCAGCGAGAACTGCACGTTGGCCGGATCGGCCGAGCGGTTCGACATCAGGGTGAAGGGCTCCCCGAACCGGATGATCGTCCGGTTGTCGGGGGCGCCGTATTTGGTGCCTGCGGCCCACGACGTGGTCGAGGTGCGGACGAGGAATCCCCAGTCGGAATCGAAGTCGAGCGTCAGTTCGTAACTGTTGCCGCCCCTGGCGTAGAAGCGTTTGCTCGTGCCGTTGCCGAAATAGAGGTATTTGTCGTCCGCGCCGCCCTGCGTATTGTCCGCATCCGCGGCATCGGTCGTTTCGGTAACGGTCACCGTCGGGCTGTCGGCATTTGTCCAGTCGAGCACGAACTTGAAGCGCCCGGCGGCACCCGCCCCCGTGTCGGTCGAGAACCATTGTCCGGCATCGTAGCCTGCGGCGCCTTCCGTGGCGATCTGGTCGATCCGCCCGGCCGCGATGTCGGCCTGCGGGTCTTCGGAGAAGATATAGCGGTCACGGTAAGGGCTCCCTTCGGACGCGGCGGCCGATTTGAACCACGGGTGGTCTTTGCCCGTATGGTTGAGCACGTAATCCAGGTAGACCCGGATGCCGCGGGCATGGGCCGCGTCGATGAATGCCCTCAGGTCGGCGTCCGATCCGAAGGCGGGGTTGACCGCCTCGTAGTCGAGCACGTCGTAACCGTGGTACGAAGCCGCCGGATGGATCGGTGAGAGCCACACGGCCGAGGCGCCGAGTGCGTCGATGTAGTCGAGCCGCCGGGTCAGCCCCGGCAGGTCGCCCACCTTGTCGCCGTTGCCGTCGGCAAAGCTGTATACCAGCAGCTGGTAGCTTATGTCGGCGCGTTTGCGGTTGTCCCACGCATCGGGCTGGGCGACGACCTGCTCGCCCTCGAAATCCTGGGAGGCATCGCCGCTCTGTGTCACGGTGACGACGACCGGATCGCAGCCCGGGGCGGTGAAGGTAAGCGTCGCGGAGCGTTTCGACGACTCGTTTGCGGTCGCCGTGACCGCGAACGACGTGGAGGTTTTGCCCGATGTGAGGGCCGGTGTGCACCATGCGGTATTGTCGCTCTGCGTCAGCGACCACGCGCCCGCATCGGTGCGCAGGTCGAGCAGCCGGCTGCCGCCTGCGGCTTCGAATTCTATCTCCGTGGGGGTCACGGAGAGCATACTGCCGCCGGTATCGCCGGTCTTGTCGTCGCTGCACGACACGGATACGGAAAGTACGAGTGCCAGCAGCAGGAAAAGAAATTTTTTCATAGCGGAATCTCGGTTAAAGTTCGTTTCGGGGCCTGCCGTCCGGTCAGGGGCGGCAGGCCAGAAACGGGACGGCAATCTCTGTGTGCCGTCCCGTGAAAGGGTGGCCGTTATTCGGCCTCTGCCGGGGTCTTGCCCTCGGACATGATGTATATCTGCGAATTCGCGAGGTCGAAATAGATGTCGTAGGTGCCGTCGAGCTGGACTTTCATGTTCTGCGAACCGCCGCTGGTGATGATGTCGACGGCCTTGTTGATGTCGACCGCACCGCCCGACGCCGTGCCGTAGTTCTTGGAGTCGTCCCAGGCGTTGTTGAAGCGGATCTTGAATTCGCTGGCGGTGGTCAGGACTACGCCTTTGCGAACGAGGTAGGCGCCCTCCTCGCTCATGGAGAAATCGCCCAGGTCACCCCATCCGGTGATGTTGCCGACCAGTCCCCATGTGTCGGCGACCAGCTCGGGCTTGGCGCCTGCGGCCATCACGTAGGCGCGTCCCGCCTCGGGCAGCAGCCAGTAGTCGTACGTGCCGGCTTCGGCGATCACGGCATTGACCTTGTCGGCGGAAACCTTGAAGGCCGAGCCGATCGTGCAGGTGTAGGGGCTGCTGCCGGCGAATGCGGCGTCGGCCCCGATCCACTGCGACTCGTCGCCGCTCTTGAAGAGGAATTCCGAGTTGGCGGCTACCTCGACCCCTGCGGCCTTGTAGGCCACGATGTTCGAGCTGGCGCTCTCCATGGCCGTCGGGCCCCAGTCGGGGGTTGCGACGGTCTGGCCGTGGATGTACCAGTCGGCCTTTTCCGGCCCCGGGTCGGGTTCTTCGCCGCCGCCCGTGCCGTAGTCGCCGGCATTGAGTTCGTAGGTGATCTCCGCAGAGTTGTTCAGGGTTGCGTATACGCGGTAGTTGCCCGCCGTGGCCTTGATGTTGTCGCCGTTCTGCGAAAGGCGTCCGTCCGCCCCGCCGAAGTTTATCGCCCAGTCGTTGTCCGCACGGAATTTGAATTCCCCGGCGGTCAGTGTGACGTCGACCCAGAAACGCTGTTTTTGGGTGTCGAAATTCATCTCCGTGTCGGTGTCCCAGCCGCCCGGAGTGGCATCGCCGATAATACCCATCGAGTTGAACGACAGCTTATTGCTTAACGTTAATGTCGAACGGTCGAATACGAAGCGGTAGAAGCGCTTGGAATAGACCATGATGTTTCCGGAACCGCCGCTGGAGATCAGCGTGATCGACGGGGCTTCCGTTTCCGGAGCCGCAGCATCACCGTCGGTGCCCCAGTTGCAGGCATCGTTCCAACCGGCTTCGCCGCTCAGTTTGAAGCCGTTGGCGGCTTTTTCGCCCAAGTCAACGATAGCTTCGTAGGTGACCTCGTCGCCGGAGAAACAGAACAGTCCCTGTGCGTTGTCGAAATTCCAGCCGCAGTAATCGCCGATTACCCAGACCTGGGGATAGGTACGCTCGGCCGTCGTCACGGTCATGCGGACGGTGGCGGGGGCGGAGTAGAATTTTTCGAAGTCGGTGCCGATCGTGGCGCTGATGTAGAAATCCACGTCCGTAGGTTCGCCCGAGGGAACCCCCAGGCCGCCGTCTTCCACGGACAGCGCAAGGATGTTGTTGAGGCTTTCATAGGTCTGTTCCGACGAGGTGCCGTTCATTCCCGTGAAGAGCACCAGTTTCGCACCGTCGTTGTACGAGGCTTCGATCGAGTAGTTGATCTGGGTGCGGACGCCGAAGTCGGCGGCGTCCCAGGTGAAGGTCTGCGTCGAGCCCATGTTGTCGGGCGTAATGACGATCTCCCCGGGCAGCGCATGCAGCACGGGCGCCACGACCTTGTCGGGGTCGTAGGCCTTTACCTCGTCGAGCTTTTGGCAGGCGGAGAGGAGCCCCGTCGCAGCCGCCAGCATCATCGCATATCGTGTAATTTTCATAGTCGTACGATTTTTAGGGTTGGTTATTTATCGGTTGCGTTTCCGTAGCCGGGATTCTGGTGCAGTTCGGGGTTGGAAGCGAGCTCCGACGAAGGGATGGCAAAGATTTTCATGTAATCATCGAACCCCTGTCCGGTGAAGGTGCCGCCCTTGTATGTCCAGAGGAACGACGGGGTGGTGAACTTGCCGTAGCGGATCAGGTCGGTGCGGCGGTGCCCCTCCCACATCAGCTCGCGGGCACGCTCCTCGAGCAGGTAGTCGGCCGTGACCGACGAGGGGGTCGATACCCCGGCGCGGTCGGTCAGCTCCTTGAGCTTCGGCAGCGCGGTGTTGGCCTGTCCCAGGTTCATGCAGGCCTCGGCGTAGATCAGGTAGATCTCGCCCAGGCGGATCATCGGGAAGTCGATGTCGCTGTATGCCTTCGATGCAGCCGTGGCAAGGAATTCGTCGTTGGTCATGTCGTGGGGGATATTGTTGAACTTGAGGCAAGTCCACCCGTTGAGGAAGACATAGAGCGCATCGTTCATCGACTCCTGGCGGCCTTTGATGTAGAACATTCCGCCGCGTTTGTCGTTGACCGTATATTCGCCCGTGGTGTAGTCCGCGTTGCGGGCGTTGAAATATTTCTGTACGTATTCGTAGGGTACGCGGATGCCGGCCCAGCCGTTGTTCACGCCGTTGATCTTCTGTTCGGCCGTCACGTCGGTGGCGGCGATGGCTGCCAGCGTCAGGTACGACGTGCCGCCGTAGGACTGCGTCTGCTCGGCGTCGTATGCCACGCCGAAGATGATCTCCTTCAGGGCGTCGGCGTTCTCGCCGTTGTCGCCGCGGAAGAGGTCGGAATACTCCGGGCAGAGCGAGTAGCCCATGCCGAAGATCGCTTCGCAGGCGGATTTGGCCTCCGTCCACATCGGGGTGCCGGCATAAACCTCGGCATTGAGGTACATGCGGGCCAGCAGGCCGTTGACCGCACCCTTGTCGGCACGCGGGTAGTTCGAGCGTGCGGCAGGCATCGCGCTTTCGTCCGAAGCCAGGTCGGTCAGCTCCGAGATGCAGTAGTCAAAGACATCCTTGCGCGAGGCCTGTTTGGGGTTCACACCGCCGCCGAAGGGCGAGGTCTCGGTCGTAAACGGCACGTCGCCGAACACGTCGAGGGCGATCCAGTAGAAATAGGCGCGCAGGAAACGGGCCTCGGCACGGAAGCTCTGGATCCTGGCGGCCAGTTCGCTGCTCACGCCGCGGTCGGAGAGTTTGTCCGAGGCGGTCTGGCGCAGGTACTCGCTCACGTAGGCGATGCCCTGCAACGTACGTACGTAGACGGCGTAGGTCGCGTCGTTGTCGGCGTCGGACCACGTGTCGGTATTCATGGCGCGAACCCAGGCGTCGTTCTTCCAGGCGCATTTGCAGGCGTCGGCCGTAACCTCCTGGATCGTCCAGAATGCGCGGATGAGCTCCGAGGCGCCGCCGTCGCTGACCTGCAGGTCGGTGGTGTCGTTCGAGACGAAATTGAAATAGAGTTTGGTGAGCCCGGCCAGGTAGCCGTTCTCGTCTTTCCCGTAGACGGTCTCCGAGGTCGAGTCGGACGGGTTGAGGGGCAGGGTGTCGAGATCCCCGATGCACGAAGTGAGCAGCATCGTTGCGCCTGCCGCCGCCAAGGCGAAATGTTTTATGTCGATTTTCATGGTTCGTTCGTTTTTAGAAGTTTACATTCAGACGCAGCGAATAGGTGCGCGGGCGCGGCCAGATCGAGCCGTCGATGCCGTTGACGCCCGGTATTTCGGGGTCTACGCCGCTGTAATCGGTGATGACGAATACGTTCTGCACGCCGAAGGCGACGCGCATCGAGCCCTTCCAGTTGCCAATCTTGTTGAACGTGTACCCGAGGTTGATGTCGTCCATGCGGAAGAACGAAGCGTTTTCGAGGAACATGTCCGAATACCACTGCTCGCCGCTGTTGGCCTTCGTAAAGCCGGTCTTCTTGACCAGCCGTGCGAAGTTGGGCAGGTTGCCGGCGTTGATGTCGATGTTGGACGTCGAGTTGGCCGAGGCGAAGTCGTTGAAGACCCAGTTGCCCGCCGAACCGTGGCCGTTGAAGCCGAAGTCCCAGTTCTTGTAGCTCAGCTTGAGGCTGATGCCGTAGAAGAAGTCGGGGTTGGGGCTCTTGTCGGTCATGTAACGGTCGCCCTGGTCGATCTGGCCGTTCTTGTTGCGATCCACCAATGCGTTCTGGATCGGCTTGCCGTCCTGGTCGTAAACCTGCTGGAAGCAGTAGTAGGTGTAGGGTGCATAACCCACCATGTGGCGCTGGAGCAGGTTGCCCGTACCCTTGGTGATGCTGCTCACCTGGATGGCGTAGTCGGGGTCGTCGGTGTTGTTGAGCTTGGTGAACTCGGTGTGCTGGAACGTGCCGTTGAAGCCGACCGTGAGGTTCCAGTCCTTGGTCTGCACGGGGATGAAATTCAGGTTGAACTCCACGCCCTTGTTCTCCATCGAGCCGATGTTGGTGAGCACCGTGTTGCCGAAGTTCGAGCCCATGGGGGTGATGACGTTGTTCAGGAGGTCGTCCGTCTGACGCAGGTACCAGTCGACGCTGCCGTTGATGCGCCCGCCGAGGAACCCGAAGTCGAGGCCGACGTTGTAGGTCGTCGTGGTCTCCCATTTGATGTTGGGGTCGTAGGCGCCCGGCGTGAGGTAGAACATGTGCCCGGCGCTGCCCATGTAATAGGTCTTATAGACGTCGGTCGACATGTAGTAACGCGCCAGGTAGGGATAATTGGAGCCGATCTCCTGCTGCCCGGTCTGCCCCACGCTGACGCGCAGCTTGAGGGCCGAGACGGCACGCGAATCCTTCAGGAAATTCTCCTCGGCGATGTTCCACGCAAAGGCGCCCGAAGGGAAGAGGCCCCAGCGGGTATCCTTCGAGAAACGCGATGAGGCGTCGTCACGCAGTGTGAAGGAGAAGAGGTATTTCGAGGCGATCGAATAGTTCAGGCGTCCGTAGAACGAGAGCAGATAATTCTCCTGGCGGTTGAACGGGTAGCGCGAATCCTCGCCCTTCTGCTCGTGCGTCTCGTTGAAATAGGATACCGAGTGGTCGGAGCTGTAGAAATGCTGCCACGAATAACCGGCCATCACGTCGAGGTGGTGGATGCCCCACTCCTTATTGAAGTTGGCGTAGAATTCGAGCAGCTGGTTGCGGCGGAAGTTCGTCGTCCACGAATACTGTCCCCAGCCGCGGGCCTCGGTGTCGGTGTATGCCTGGAACGAGCCGGGGTTCACGCCGTCGTAGGTCTTGGCGCTCGATACGTCGAGGCCGAGGTTGAGGTTGAAGCGCAGCGCCTCGAAGCCGTGAACCTTATAGTCGATCTGGGCGTTGCCGATGAAACGCTTGGCACGCGCCGTATTGTCGCGGTCGTAGAGCTGCGAGAGCGGGCCTGCGCCCAGCAGGGTGTTGGGCGTGAAGTCCTCGCCGCGGCCCGATCCGTAGTTCCAGTATCCGTTGGTGGTCGTGTAGTCGATCGAACCGTCGTCGTTGCGGAAATAGGGGTCGATCGTGGGGTTGAAGAAGGCCGCCGAACCCACCACGCCGCCCGAGGCGTAGCGCTGCGACGTGATGACGCCCTTGGCGTTGAGGTTGACCGTGAGGTGCTTGTCGAAGAAGTTGGGCGAGAGGCTCAGGTCGAGCGTCCCGCGTTCGTATTTCGATGTTTCGAGCGTACCCTGCTGGTTGGTGTAGCCCACCGATGCGCGGTAGGGCATCCTATCGTTGATGTTGCCGATCAGGCTGACGTTGTGGTCATGCGAAATGGCGGTGCGGAAGACCAAGTCCTGCCAGTTGGTGTTCTTGTCGCCGAGCATCGACTGCACCTTGTCGCCCGTGGTCGTACCTGCGGGGTATACCTGGTCGATGTAGGTGCGGAACTCGCCGGGCGACATCACGGGCAGCTCGTCGGAGTTGGTCTGGACGCTCACGCTGCCGCTGTACGATACGCGGGGCGTGTTGCCGCGCCCCTTCTTGGTGGTGACGAGGATGACGCCGTTCGAGGCGCGCGAACCGTAGATGGCCGCCGCCGAAGCGTCCTTGAGCACGGTGAAGGATTCGATGTCGTTGGGGTTGATCGTCTCCAGCGGGTTGGCCATACCCTTGCCGCCGTCGACTGCGATGGGCACCCCGTCGATCACGATCAGCGGGTCGTTCGAGGCGTTGAGCGAAGCCGCACCGCGCACGCGGATGGTGGCGCTCGATCCGGGGCCTCCGTCGCCGGGGATGATATGCACGCCCGGAACCTTACCCTTGAGCATGTCCTGTGTGGAGACCACGGCGCCGCGGTTGAACTCTTCGGCCTTGATCGCCACGACCGAACCGGTCATGTCGTTCTTCTTGACCGTACCGTAGCCGATCACCACCACGTCGTCGATACCCATGGCATCCTCTTCGAGCGTGAGGTGCGCCAGCAGCGACGAACTGGCCACCAGGCTGACGGTCTTGTAACCGACATAGCTGACCTCGATGACCGACTCGGGGCCGGCGGCGCGGATGGCATAGTCGCCGTCGATGCCCGTCGAGACACCGTTGGTCGTGCCCTTTTCGACGACGGTAGCGCCCAGGATCGGCATCCCGGACTTGTCGACAACTACGCCTTTTACCTCATAACCAGCGTTTTGCGCCAGCGTGAGGGGGGGGGTAAATTGACATATGAGCAAGATACCCGCACACATAGTTAAAAATCGTTTCATAAGAATTTTGGTTAGTTTATAAGTTGATTTTATGGATTGTAGGTCATTGGGCCTTGTGTTCTTTGACCAGGAAGACCGACACGGCGGCCAGCAGCATGAATACCCCGGCGAGCGCCAGCATGTCGGCCGCATCGGAGGCGAAGCAGTACTTGACGATGGCACCGCCGGTCAGTCCGATGACGATCTGGGGGACGGTGATCGTGAAATTGAAGATACCCATGTATACGCCCATGCGGCGTGGCTCGACCGCGCGCGACAGGATGGCGTAGGGCATGGCGAGGATGCCCGCCCAGGCGATGCCGATCCCCACCATCGGGAGCATCAGCGCGTACTGGTCGTGCAGCAGGCACAACCCCGCGAAGCCCAGCGCCCCGGCGAGCAGGCAGGCAGCGTAGACGGGTTTGTTGCCGTAGCGCGCGGCGACGCGCCCGAGGAACAGGGCGGCGATGCAGGCGGGGATGGGGTAGGTGCCGTTGAGCACGCCGACCCATGTCTGCGTGGCGCCGGCCGAGAGCACTTCGCCCGTGGCATGGTCGGTGACTACACCCGTGATGGCGGGTTTGAGGTAAGTCCACATCAGGAAGAGCGCCGCCCACGAGAAGAACTGCGTGACGCCCAGCCGCACCATCACGCCGGGGACGTTGCGCATGAGGCCGACGAAGCTCATCGGTTTGGCGTCCTCCTCGGAGAGGTTGTTGTAGCGGGCGAACTCCCCGGGCGGATATTCCCGTGTCTTGAACGAGGTGACGAGCACCGTGAGCAGCAGGATCGCGCCCCCGGCATAGTAGGAGTAGGCGATGTGCGGCGAAACATGCCCCGGAGCGGCCTCGTCCGACACGCCGAGCCATGTCATGACGAGCGGCAGGATAGCGCCGACGACCGCACCGAGGTTTATCAGGAAGGTTTGTACCACGTAGCCCTGTGTCTTCTGCGAATCGTCGAGCATGTCGGCCACCAGCGCCCGGAAGGGCTGCATCGTGACGTTGAACGACAAATCCATGAACAGCAGGATGAAAGCCCCCATGGCGAGCGGGGCGAAGGCGAGCAGTTTGGGGCAGTTGGGCATGAGCACCAGCGCCAGCGCCGAGATCAGCGACCCGCCCAGGATGTAGGGGATGCGGCGGCCCCAGCGCGTCCAGGTGCCGTCGGAAAAAAGCCCCACGATGGGCTGGACGATCATGCCGGCCAGCGGTGCCGCCAGCCAGAAGTAGCTCAGGTGGCTGACATCTGCCCCCAGCGATTCGAAGATGCTCGACGTGTTGGAATTCTGGAGCGAATATCCGATCTGCACGCCGAGGAAGCCGAAGCTGAGGTTCCAAATCTGCCAAAATGAGAGTTTAGGCTTGGTCATTTCGGTTTTTCGGTTGGTTTTCAGGTTATACAAATTTTAATAAAAAAATCCGGACGGCGAACCGCAGGGCGACGAACGGAAGGTTCAGCCGGATGAACGGGCGGATTTTTACGACGAACGGTAGCTCGCGGGAGACGATTTGGGATTTACGTGAAAAAACACTACCTTTATTCATAAATAAACGAAACTCATATATACTTTAATACAGCTTCAGTCAGCCGATATGCGATCGCTCAAAGTGTCCGGAATCATTCACCTGTTCGCCGTGCTCCATGCCGTGGTCGCCCTTTCGTGCCATCTGGCGGGGATCAACGATGAGTTGGTGCTGACGCTGCTGACGATCGTGCTGATCGTGCTGATCTGCCTAAAACGGGGCCTGAATGTGGAGTTCACCGCAGCCAGCGTGATCGTCGTCAATGTGATCGGCTACCTGCTGGGTACGGGCGGTGCGCAGCTGATCGAGCTGTTATTGCACGCTCCGCCCGTGGTGCATGCCGTTTCGACCTTCATCACCACCGAGATCCTGGGCTGGAGTATCGTGTGGTTTACCAAGTTGTTTCGCCGCGGCGACGACACGGCGAGCCGCTCCTCGGCTTGGACGCCCCGCATCGGGTTACTGCTGCTGGCCGTGGGGGTGATTTTCGTGCTGAGGCTGGCCTATGTCGAACTTTTCACCTCGCCCTCCTTTTCCACAGACTGCCTCTACCACATGGCCGACTTGCTGGTTTCGAACTCCGCGGCATTGATTATCCTGCTGTGTGTCAATATCATCTATGTCCGGCATACGCGCAGGCGTACCCGGCACGGCCTGATCGCCGAAATTGCGGCCTTCCTCCTGTTCGTGCTGCTCACGTCGGCCTGCGTGGCGCTTATTACGGGGCTGCACCTGCCGTTCGCCTTCGATCGCTCGTTCACCGCACGGGAGTTCCTGCAACTGTGGATCATCACCCTGCTGGTCGAGGTAATCCTCTATTCGGTCGTATTTATGGTCGATTACGCCCTGGTCGCACGTGCCGTGCTGCGTGCCGAGCGCGGTAAGGCGCACCAGGCGCAGTTCCGTTACATGAAACTCAAACAGCAGGTCAACCCCCATTTCCTGTTCAACTCGCTCAATATCCTCGACTGTCTGGTCTGCGAGCAGCGCACGGAGCAGGCCAGCGTCTACATTCATAAACTGGCGGGCATCTACCGTTACATGCTCCAGAACGAGGAGGAGACACTCGTGCGCCTGCACGAGGAGATGGCCTTCGTGGGGATGTACGTCGACCTGTTGCAGGTGCGTTTCCCCGAAGGGTTTCGCGTGGAGACCGATATTTCGGACGAGGTCATGAATCGCCATGTTCTGCCCTGCTCGGTGCAGTTGCTGATCGAAAACGCCATCAAGCATAACTCGGTGGGGGCCGACCGGCCGCTGGTGATCCGCATCGTCGCCGAGGCCGAGGCCGAGGCCGTGACGGTGTCGAATAACCTTCAGTTGAAGGTATCCGGCAACCCCTCGACCCGTGTGGGGCTGAACTACATCCGCCAGCAGTACCTCGACCTGTCGGGCATCCCGATCGGGATACGCTGTACCGATACCGAATATTGTGTCACCTTACCGTTGCTGTAATATGAACGTACTGATTGTAGAAGACGAAATGATGGCCCAGGCAAACCTGGCGCGAGCGCTGACCCAGCATTTTCCCGACGTACGGATCGTCGGGACGACCGGCTCGGTCAGGGAAACGGTGCTCTGGCTACGCACGCCGGGGAACAGTGCCGATGTGATTTTTATGGACGTGGAACTCTCCGATGGGGATTGCTTCGAGATATTCCGCCAAGCGGACGTAACGGCGCGGGTCATCATGACCACCGCATATGACAATTACGCCGTGCGGGCGTTCGAGGTCAACAGTATCGACTACCTGCTCAAACCGATCGACCTCGCGGCGCTGCGGCGTGCCGTGGAACGTTGCCGTGTGCGGAGCGGGGGCGTCGACCCTGACGTATTGCTGAACGTAATCCGCAGCCCGCGCGAATACAAACAGCGCTATGTCGTGCGTTTCAACGACCGAATCGTCCCGGTGCAGGCCACCGACATCGCCTATTTCTACTCGGAAGAGAAAAACACCTACCTTGTCACGAACGACAACAACCGCTACATCATGGATCAGTCGCTCGACGTCCTTTCGGACGAACTGGATCCCGGGCGGTTTTTCCGCATATCGCGCAGCTGCATCATCGCCATGCCGGCGATCGTCAGCATCGTGAAATACCTGGGCAACCGGCTGAAGATCACGGCACGTCCGCGTCCGGAGTTCGAGATGGTGGTGAGCCGGTCGCGGGTCGACGACTTCCTGAAGTGGCTGGAGGGGAATGGCTGAGCCTTGGTCGCGACGGGCAGGTCTTCGGCCCCCCCCCTCCGTTTCCGGGTTTTGTCCTCCGGCCTTCCGGGTTACCGTTCCTGCGGCGGGCGGGGGCTCCGGTTCCGGCGGGAGAGGGGAGTTCCGCAGAGGAGTTCCTCTGGAATTTTCCGCCGAGGACTGAAAGTTCACTTTGAAGGATCATGCTGCGGGCGTTCCTCCGGAGGCGTCCTTCGAGGGCTTCGGTTGAGAGATCCCAGGAAGGGATTCCCGTGGAAGGTTTCCGCAGGGGCACCCGGGAGGATGGCGCGGCGGCATGATAAAAGGGGCGCTCCGGAAATTCCGGGGCGCCCCTTATTTTTGCGGCCGGGGTCGGCGCTGCCGCAGTCTGCCCGTCAGCGGCGCCCGCTGCAGGCGATCATGTCGTGCAGCGACTCGTTGAAAGTCTCCTTGTGCAGCAGTTCCTCGAGCGGGAGGTGCATTCGGTAACGCCAGTAGTATCGGGCGACGGCCGGGACGTTGATGCGTTCCTTGGCCGGGTCGGGGTAGCGCAGTTCCCCGTCGGTCGAGAACCAGTCCTGCAACGGCAGGATGGTGAGCATCGCCGGGGAATTGAGGTGCATGTCGAGGATGCGCCGGCATATCCACGGCTCGCAGAAATAGGGAACGTCGCCCCCGATGCCGAGTGCTTCGTGGTAGAAGCGCGCCGTGAGTTCGCGGTCTTCCTCCCACCATGCCCGCAGCGGGTTCATGTCGTGCGTCGAAGTGGTGCAGACCGAGAAATAGGGGTAGTGCGCCGGGTCGGCGAAGAGTTCCCCCGGCGTCTTGGGCATGCGCTGGATTTCGAGCGAGAGGATTTGCAGTTCGTGCATCGTCTCGGGGACGCTGTCGGGAATCATGCCCAGGTCTTCGCCGCAGGTCAGCATCTCGGTCGCCGAGAGGAGCACCGGGAGCTTGCGCAGGGCGGATTCCTGCCAGAAACGGTTGTGCCGGTGGTAGAAGAAGTCGGTATAGAGCCGGTCGAAAGCTGCACGGCGCTCTCCGTCGAGCCGGCGGTAGGCGTGCGTCGAGTGGGGGGCGATGCGGGGGTGGAAATAGCCCTTGCGGCGCGGGTCTTCGATGAAGAGCACGTCGTCGAGCAATGCCATGAGCCCTTCCCGCAGCCGGGTCTGGCGTTCGTCGTCGCCCGGGAAGCGGGCTGCGACCTTGCGCTGGGTGGCATAGGCGGGCAGTAACCGCCCCTCCTTCATGCAGGTGGCGCGGACTTCGCCGGCCAGGTCGCCGAACAGTTCCCCGAGCATGTGTTCGTCGGGCGCCGGGGTGGTGTAGCGTCCGTCCTGCGTGTCGAAGCCCATGCCGCGCAGTTCATCTGCGGAATAGGGCAGGGCGGGGTTGAAATAGCCCAGCAACCCGTGTACGGCATGCGTGGGAATCTCCCAGATGCGGAAGAAGCCGAGGATATGGTCGATGCGGAAGGCGTCG
>ERZ772863.1391-NODE-1391-length-21346-cov-3.914988_pt1 | contig 21346 bp, 10 predicted proteins | sample MGYA00512134_ERZ772863 | MGnify/ENA primary metagenome ERZ772863 (study PRJEB29015, sample SAMEA2737659) | human gut metagenome | biome: human gut; feature: human-associated habitat; material: faeces | place: China | collected 2012 ...
TGGCGACTGACCACCCGATTGACCTTTGCCGTTATCAGGTTGCTAATGGCTACATGGGGCGTGTAGGACTGATTAATTCCGGTGGGGAATCTCACGGAACTTCCGATTTGCGTGATGCCGTCATTACTGCCGTAGTGAATAAGCGTGCCGGAGGTATGGGACTGATTAGCGGACGTAAGGCTTTCCAGAAACCGATGAATAAAGGGGTAGAATTATTGAATGCTATCCAGGATGTTTATCTTGATCCGTCAATAACGATCGCTTGATACGGTTGTGAATGGAAATAATTTCTTATCTTTGACTATTAGATAGTTAACCATTAAAAAAATAAGAGTATGAAGTTTTTTATTGACACAGCCAATTTGGAGCAGATTAAGGAGGCACATGACCTCGGTGTACTTGACGGAGTGACTACCAACCCTTCGCTCATGGCGAAAGAAGGTATTAAGGGAACACAGAACCAGCGTGACCATTATGTCAAGATATGTAATATCGTCAACGGTGATGTGAGTGCTGAGGTGATAGCGACCGATTATGAAGGGATGATTCGCGAAGGCGAGGAGCTGGCGGCGCTTAATCCGCATATCGTAGTGAAAGTGCCTTGTATTGCCGACGGTATCAAAGCCATCAAGTATTTCACGGAGAAAGGAATACGCACGAACTGTACGCTGGTCTTTTCGGTGGGACAGGCGTTGCTGGCGGCTAAAGCCGGGGCAACTTATGTATCTCCTTTCGTCGGCCGTCTGGATGATATTTGTGAAGATGGGATAGGACTTGTCGGGGATATTGTACGTATGTACCGCACGTATGATTACAAGACACAAGTGCTGGCAGCTTCTATCCGTAATACGAAGCACATTATCGAATGTGTGGAAGTGGGGGCGGATGTTGCTACTTGCCCGTTGAGTGCCATTAAGGGATTGTTGAATCATCCGTTGACGGATTCGGGACTGAAAAAATTCCTGGAAGACTATAAAAAAGTCAACGGTTGAGAGTAGACAAGGCTCAATATATAGAACAAACGGTGAACATCAGGCAGTTCGTTGCTGCACAGTGTTCACCGTTTTTTATTTTTTAGTTGTCGGATGGCTATTCGTTTTTCTTTTCCTGTTTCCGCTTTTCCTTATACTGTGTCGGCGTTTCGCCTGTATATTGTTTGAAAGCCGTACTGAAATAGCGGGAAGTAGTAAACCCGACTTTCTCGGCGATTTCCGTAAATGACAGTTCCGTGCCAGTCATTAATGTGATCGCTTTCTCCATTCTGAATTTGTTAATATAATCATTGGCCCCCATATCGGTAAGAGCTTTTAGCTTGTTATAGAGCGAAGCCCGGCTCATGCCGATTTCTTTGCAGACCAGAGCGACATCCAGATTACTGTTATCCAGATTTTCCTGGATAATCTTATTCATTTTGAGTAAGAATGTTTCGTCCGCCTGACTGAACGTGCTTTCTTCCGGGGCAGGAATCAAGCCGGCATTCAGATACCTTTTCTTGGTATGTTCGCGGTTTTTCAACCGGTTGCGGATGAGTTCCATTAACATTTCTATTTCAAAAGGCTTGGTGAGATAGGCGTCTGCTCCGTTTTTGTAACCGCTCAGCTGGCTTTGTTTATCATCTCTTGCTGTCAGCAGGATGATAGGGATGTGGCTGATAGTAATATCCTCTTTGATGTTTTTACACAATTCATATCCGTTCATTCGTGGCATCATTACATCACTGACGATGATATCCGGAGTATGGCTCTTGATAAGTTGAAGGGCTTCTACACCGTCTGCAGCAATTACGATCCGCTTGAAATATTCTCCTAATGATTTTTTCAGGAAGTCCGTCAGGTCGGAATTGTCGTCCACTACCAGAATACTGTAAGGGGTCGTGTCGAAATTGTCCTCATCAGGAATCTGTTCATTGTCATTGTCGCCTATCAGTTCGTTCAGATATGCCTTAGGCTGGCAGATAATTTCTTCGGTCTTTTGCTTCAGTGGCAGTTCAAAGAAGAAAGTTGCACCTGCTTCCTGATTGTTGCGGGCACCGATAGAACCACCATGCAGCTCAACCAGAATCTTGGAATAAGATAATCCGATTCCCGTTCCGCTTTGTTCTCCTGTCCCTTGATAGAAACGGGTAAAGAGTTTCCGGGTGTCTACTTGCTGCAATCCGTTTCCCTGGTCGATTATGGAAATACGTATTCTGCTTTCTTCTGAAAGCAATTCGGAGGTAATTGTAATTTCCGTATTTTCAGGACTATGTTTGAGCGCGTTGATAAGCAAGTTGCTTAAAATAGTCTCGCACTTGTCCTTATCGAAACTGACAGTTTCAATCCGTGGGTCGAGCTCATAACGGATTCGCACATTCTTGGCTTCACCTTCACTGATAAAGTCTTGTGATACGTCCTCAATCCATTTATTGAGCGGATGAGGCTGTATCTGCATTTTACTTTCTCCGACTTCCATTTTACGCACATCAAGCACCATGTTAATCAGGTTCTTCATACGTTGTGACTGTCTGTAAATAGCTTTCAGCGGAAGGTATTGATGATCTTCGGAGGAGAGTGATTTCAATATTCTGCTAAGTGGAGCGTGTATCAGTGTCAACGGTGTACGAAGCTCGTGGCTGATATTGATAAGGAAGCGTACTTTTTCTTCATACACTTGTTGCTCGTGCTCTTTCATAGCCCATTTGAGCTTTTCCTCTTTGCGTTTCAAGGTTCTTCGGAAAGTCTCTATAATAACGGCGACAACGAAAACTGCGCAACTGAGGATGAACCACCATGTACGATACCAGGGAGGAAGAATCGTTAACTCCAGTACTTCTTGGTTAGGAATCCAACTACCGTCTTTGGCCGTACAGGAAGCCATGATTTTATAACTGCCCGGTGGCAGTGAGCGTATAGCCAGTTCAGGGTTGTAGGATTCGATTTGTTGGTCATTCAACCCTTCTATCTGGTATTTATATACTTTTTGGCGGAAAATGTCTTCCTCTTTCGACATGATTCGGATAGTAATATTGCTGTTCCAAGGAGCGGAGATACCTTTCGGATTGCCGCTTAACTTATCGTTGACGGATTCTCCGTTGATAATGACATTTGACAATTGGAGTTGTGGAAGTTCGGAGGTGGTCAGCGGGAGCTTGCTGTTGATATGAAGCAAGCCTTTTACACCGCCCATGTAGATATCTCCCTGCATACTTAATAATTGAGGCTTGGAAAGATATTCGTTTAGAATAGCTCCATCCGACTCTCCGAATAGGACAAACTTCTTTTCTTTGATCAACCAGGCAAAGAGCATACTGTCGGCTCCTATCCATACTTTTCCCTGCTGGTCGCATACGAGCAGAGTAATTTCGCCGAACAGGGAAGTCGGTATCAGAGTCTTTGTCTTGGTTCCGGGATGATAATGTATCAATCCGTAATTGCTCCCGATCCAGAAGTGCCCTTCTTCATCCCGTGAAACGGAGTTGATAACAGTATCTTTCCGGCAAGAGTACAATGCTTTCAACCGGTTTGTACGGTTATCCAGTTCGTAGATGTGTTTTGTATCGTTTATATAAGTATAATCCTGATAATTGCCAATAGGTAAAAGGGTACCGATGATATCTTGCCCTTCCTGCTCGGTAGCAATATTGAAAGTCTGTTCTTTCAGATTGTATTTATAAACATGATCTCCCAGGAATAATATGCTGTGAGGCGTGTTTTGTAGTAAATTCACGGCTTTTCCCCGGTTACAGAGACGGGTGTTCGTTTCATTATCTACAATGGTGAAGGGATGTTTTTCTCCTGTTGCCGGATTGAAAATGAATACTCCCTGCGAGAAAAGGGAAATTAATAATTTACCGGGAGTAAACGGACAGATAGAGGCTACTTTGTCTTCCCAAGTCGAAGGGTAATGGGCGAATTTCTCCGTAAACGGGTTAAAGCTGTTTATGCCTCCTCCGTCCGTACCTATCCAGATCCGGTTTTCGGATTCCTGAAAAAGGCTCAAAACGGTGGAGTTGCTTAATCCGCGGTCATTGCCGGGCAATACATCTTTATATGTTTTCATAGAAACTTCCCGGATGCTGATTAATCCGTTTCGGATGCTGCCTGCCCACATATTATTATTCCGATCGTTATAAAGACATAAGATCGAATTGGCAGGAAGTGAATAGTTATCTCTTCCGGGGATGTGTTCCAGTAAGGAAAATTGTCCCGTTTCCGGGTCAAGGATATTGATGCCTCCTCCGTCTGTTCCAATCCATATCTGCCCTTCCCGTTCGGCGAGGCTTAATACAACATTGTTGCTCAGAGAAGAATTGCGGGTGGTATAGGTGGCTAGCAGTTTTCCGTCGCGGGTCAGGCAATTCAAGCCTCCGTTGTAAGGTGCCACCCATATCCTTTTCTGTGAATCGATGAATATATTCATGATTTCTTTTCCGCAATCGAAAGGGGGAGGGTTATATTTTCCGGTTTTTAAGTCGAGTAGTAGTAAGCCCTGCCACCGGCTACAACAGAGCAGGGTATGTTCATCCCAAAGGGTCAGCAGGGTGACATTGTAATTCAACTCCCGCTCAAATGATTGCAAGAGGCGTAAGGAAGCATCCTGATAATTATAGAAAAAGATTTTATTTTTTGAACCGAACAAGACGCCGCCTTTTGTCAGGCAAACTGAATAAACGATAATGTTATTTCCCGACTCATTCGTTGGTATGAAGAAGTCATCACTCTGCCGTCGATAGCGCGCCACTCCTTTGTCCGTCAGAATCCAGATATTGTTTTGTTCGTCTTCTATCATCTGATAGATAAAATTATGTGGAATGGAATGAGGATCATCGGCCTGATGAACATATTTTTTGAGTTCATGCCCGTCGTATCGTCCCAGCCCGGAACGGGTTCCAATCCATACAAAGCCTTGTTCATCCGTCAGGATACAGCGCACGGTGGAAGGTAGTCCGTCTTTCAGGGAGATTTGTTTATAGTAATAATGTCCGGCTTGAAGGGGGAGAAGGCCGGTAAACTGTATGATAAATGCTACGCATAGTAGTACCAATATGTTTTTTCTCATGAAATCAGGTCAGTTTAACTGAAACAAAGATAATGTATTCGGATGAATATTACTTAAATCAGCTCTCTTATTTTTTAGTTTTTATCCCTATCTTTGCTCGAAAATATACGATTATGATTACCGAAGAACTACAAAAACTTTATCTGGCATATACGGGAGTTCCCGCCGAGAATATAACAGAATTACCTTCTTCCGGCTCCAATCGCCGTTATTTCCGGTTGGCGGGGGTGCAAACATTGATCGGAGTTTATGGAACCTGTATCGATGAGAATGAGGCTTTTCTTTATATGGCGGCCCATTTCCGCAGATGCGGTTTGCCTATTCCTGAGATTCACATCGTGTCGGAAGATAAAACCTATTATCTGCAAGAAGATTTAGGAGACACTTTGTTGTTTCATGCCATAGAGAAAGGACGTGTCACGAGTGTCTTTTCCGAAGATGAAAAAGAACTGCTTCGAAAGACGATTCGCCTGCTGCCCGCTATCCAGTTTGCCGGGGCGGACGGATTTGATTTCTCCCGTTGCTATCCCCAGCCGGAGTTTAACCAACGTTCTATCCTTTGGGACCTGAATTACTTTAAATACTGTTTTCTCAAGGCTACCGGTATGGAGTTTCAAGAGGATAAACTGGAAGATGATTTCCAGAAGATGAGCGATGTTCTGCTTCGTAGTTCTTCTGCCACTTTTATGTATCGTGACTTCCAAAGTCGTAATGTGATGATTAAAGACGGCGAACCATGGTTTATTGATTTTCAGGGTGGACGTAAGGGACCGTTCTATTATGACATTGCTTCTTTCTTATGGCAGGCAAAAGCAAAATATCCTGATAGTCTCCGTCAGGAACTGCTGCAAGAATATATTGAAGCACTCCGCAAATACCAACCAATTGACGAACCTTATTTTTATAGCCAGCTTCGCCATTTTGTACTTTTCCGTACTTTGCAAGTGCTTGGAGCCTATGGCTTTCGTGGCTACTTCGAAAAGAAGCCCCATTTTATCCAGAGTGTTCCTTATGCTATCGGGAACCTGCGCGAACTGTTGAAAGAGGAATATCCGGAATATCCGTATCTCTGTAAAGTACTGCGTGAACTGACCGGGCTGAAACAATTTACGGACGATCTGAAAAAGCGCCAGCTCACAGTCAAAGTCATGAGTTTTGCTTATAAGAAAGGGATTCCTGACGATCCGACAGGCAATGGGGGCGGCTATGTTTTTGATTGCCGCGCTGTAAATAATCCCGGAAAATATGAACGTTACAAACCTTTTACCGGACTGGATGAACCGGTGATTACCTTCCTCGAAGAAGACGGAGAGATTCTTCGTTTTCTCGATCATGTTTATGCCTTGGTGGATGCTTCTGTGAAACGATATATGGAACGGGGATTTAGTAATTTATCTGTTTGTTTTGGCTGCACTGGAGGGCAACATCGTTCTGTTTATTCCGCCCAGCATTTGGCGGAGCACCTTAATAAGAAATTCGGAGTAAAAGTAGAATTGGTGCATCGTGAACAGAATATAGAACGTACGTTTGAAGCAACTATATAGAAGACTAATGAAAGCTATGATATTTGCTGCCGGTTTGGGCAGCCGGCTGAAACCGTTGACCGACTCTATGCCGAAAGCCCTTGTTCCCATAGCCGGACGTCCGATGCTGGAACATGTTATCCTGAAACTGAAAGCATCCGGTTTCACCGAAATTGTGATTAATATTCACCATTTCGGTGAACAGATACTCGATTTTCTGAAAGCTAATGATAATTTCGGACTTACCATACATATTTCCGACGAGCGTGAACAGTTGCTTGATACGGGAGGAGGAGTCAGGAAAGCCTGTACTTTCTTTGAACATTCCGATGAGCCTTTTTTAGTGCATAATGTCGATATTCTTTCGGATGTGGACCTAAAGGAATTATACGACTATCATTTACAAAACGGCAGTGTGGCTACTTTGTTGGCCAGTCGGCGTAAAACTTCACGTTATCTGCTTTTTGATACGGACAGGAGGCTTTGCGGCTGGATTAATAAAGACACGGGACAAGTGAAGCCGGAAGGCTTTCGACCGGATGAATCACGGCATTCAGTGGTATTCATGTTCTTTCACCTGCTATTTTCCGCTTGTTGGATGTTCCTTGTTGGGAAGGCAAATTCTCTATTATGGATTTTTATCTTGCTACCTGCCGGCAGGTGGAGTTTTCCGGTTATCTGGTAGAAGATTTGCGACTCATTGATATCGGTAAGCCTGAAACACTGGCTAAGGCCGAAGGCTTTTGTACCGGAACACTACATAGCGATGCCTAACGGGGCCAAACAGCTCTGTTTTTAGCATGAAACAAAAGATTTGCGTAAATTTACCCGGTTGAACAAACTATATTGTAAACTACGCAAATCTTGCTGTATGGAAAATAGATATCATCAGACTTTGGTAAATGAGATAACGGATAAATTGTTACATAATATTTTTTTATGATTTATCTGTAGGATTGGAATTATACGATAGAGCTGGTCTCATGATAGATATTAACCATTCTCGGTTGAAATTAATGGGAGGCAAAGAAAAAAAGATCTTATAGGACGTAATTTGTTCAATCATACGGCTTTTCTTGATGAAATAAAGCAGCAAAGTAAAAAAGGAGAAAGCCGTCCTCCTCTTTCATCTGAAAAGTAGACCAGACCACTATTTTCTTATTTCTTTTTTTGATTCAAAAAATGTTCAAAGATGTCTATTGTATTATTATTAATCGATGAAATGGGTGGTTTTAGACAAATTTGGAAAAAACATAGCTGTTTTTAAACACTTCACTTTAAACTACGTCTTTATATTTGCAATGAATTTCAACGAAAGGGAATTCAGAAAAAACTTTTTAATCTTTAATTTAATAACTTATAAAAATGACTTCTATGAAGAACCTATTGAAAGTTTTTCTAATGTGTTTCATTACGTTATTTGCTTTTGCAGGGCAAATGATGGGACAACAAAAGACCATTACAGGTAGGGTAGTGGATGCTCTTAATGAGGGTATGCCTGGTGTTAATGTACAAGTAAAAGGTACTACCTCAGGAACAATAACTAATATTGATGGCGATTTTTCAATTTCCGTACCTAATACAAAGTCTGTATTAGTATTTACTTTTATTGGATATGTGAAGCAGGAAGTTGCTGTGGGAAACCAAACAAAACTGAACATTCAAATGAAAGATGATACACAGAGTTTGGATGAAGTCGTGGTAGTTGCTTATGGAACAGCTCGTAAAGGTGATTTGACAGGAGCACTGACGACGATGAGACCAGATGCGAATGAAGCTGCAAAAGCCGTTTCCATAGATAATCTGTTGGAAGGAAAAGTTGCCGGTCTAGTCGTGAGCACGGCTTCTTCCAATCCGGGAGCTGCTTCGTCCATTACGATTCGTGGAGCTAGTTCGTTGCGAGGTGATAATCAGCCTCTTTATGTCATTGATAATATTCCGCAAGCTTCAACTGGAGAATTTTCTTCTTCGGGTATTAGCGGAGACTTTCAGATTGCTCAAGATCCGCTGTCATCATTGAACCCTGCCGATATAGAGGATATTACGATATTGAAAGACGCATCCTCTACTGCTATTTACGGTTCTCGTGGTGCAAACGGTGTTATATTGATAACTACTAAAAAAGGTAAGGAGGGCAAAGCTAAAGTGAATGCTTCGGCTACTTTTACTATTGCTAATGCAAGCAGGTTGTTAGAGATGATGAATTTAGAGGAATATGCTGCTTATCATAATTCAAGAATTACGGATGGCAAAGTGCCTTTCCATATTGTTGGAGATGAGGTGAGATATGTATTTAATGGAGCTTACGATAAATATGATCCTGCTGATCCTGAAACTTATAATGTAGTAAATTATCGTAACTGGCAGAAAGAAATCTATACTTCTGCTTTTTCTCAGAACTACTCTTTATCAGTAAATGGTGGTGCAGGTAAGACAACTTATTATATTTCCGCTAATTTTAAAGATATTAATGGTACTGTGAAGCAGACCGGTTTGAAGCAAGGAGACTTGCGTGCAAATTTGAGTGCGCAGCTTTCCAAATCTGTAGATTTAAACATGGCGTTAAGCGGATCCTTGCGACAGAATAATATGATGGCAGGTGGTAATACTCTTGGCGGTGCTACTGGTGCTATTTCACGTACTGCTCTTGATTATGCTCCTTTCGAATTGCCGGAGAATGACCCGTCTTTTACAAATGAAAATAAAACGAATGTGTTCAGCTGGCTGAATGATTATGTGGACTTGACAGATGACAAAACTTTTAAAGCTAGTTTGAATCTGAATTGGAAAATAAATAAGTTTTTCACTTATAGTCTTCGTGCAGGTGGTAATATCAATACGAATGATCGCAAACGATGGTATGGAATGCAATTGTATCAAGGAATGAATAATCAGGGTTATCTGGCAACCTCTAATCTTTCAAAAAGTAATTATTCAGTAGAAAATATAGTGAACTATAATACGAAACTTGGTAGTGTAGGTACATTGGCTGCAACAGTCGGTATGACTTATGATGATTATAATTTTCTAAATAAAAATGTGATTGGAAAGAACTTTACGATGTTTGAGTTTCGTGAGAATGGAATGCATATGGCAGGTGATGTAATTACGTCGCAGCCTATACAAAAAGATTATCAGTTACTTTCTTATTTGGGACGAGTTAATGTTAGTTTGCTTGATAAATATTTGATTACAGCTTCTTTGCGTGCCGATGGTTCCAGTAAGTTTGCGAAAAATAATCGTTGGGGATATTTCCCTTCTGCATCCATAGCTTGGCGTATGGAACAAGAAGAATTTTTGAAAGATGTTTCATGGCTGAATCAATTGAAGTTGCGTTTCAGCTATGGTGCAACCGGAAATCAAAGTATTGATCCTTATACTACTTTTTCGATGTATGGACAAGGATCTGGTGAAATCTCATATGCGGATGGAACAGGAAATAAAACGACTGCAATGGTGGTGACCAACTTGTCAAACAGTAGTTTGAAATGGGAAAAAACATCTTCATGGAATGTCGGATTGGACTTTGGTTTGTTTAATTCCCGTTTGAGTGGTACCTTGGATATCTATCAGAAGAAAACAACAGATTTGCTTATTTCAAGGAATTTGCCGGGATCAGCTGGATTTAGTTCTACTTATTACAATCAAGGTTCATTGAATAATAAAGGTGTTGAATTTTCTTTGAATGCACAAATCATTGACAGTTCATCTTGGAAATGGTCTGTAAGTGGTAATATCGGTGTCAATAGGAATGAAATTTCAGATTTAGGTTTGTTGCCTGCTGATTTTGGATGCTTGGGTGAGAGAGTTGGGTATTATGGTAATAGTTTAGGGGATCATTTTGGTGTAGGGCATATTTTCTTGGCAGGTGAAGCTCCGGGATTATTTTATGGTTATGTGACTCAAGGGATTGTCCAAAAGGAAGATATAACAGAAAATGGAATTAAGTACATTAAACAAGATGGAAGTGTGGGATATTACCAAACGGTGAATAAAACGACTCCGGTAGCCGGTGACGTGAAGTATGTGGATAGAAATGGAGATGGTGTAGTGGATGACAATGATCGCGATATTATTGGTAACCCGAATCCTGATTTTACTTATGGTTTTCAGACTAAAGTATCTTGGAAATCCTTGTCGTTGTCTGCATCCTTTAATGGGGTACAGGGTAGGGATATTTTAAATGTAGGTAATCGTTACAATAACACTCCGGGAACTAAATCGAATAATGTGACGCGTAAAGCGTTCCAAAATATGTGGACGGATGAGAATCCAAGTAATTTATATCCGAAATCAACATTTGTCGTACAAAATATGGTGATGGATCGTTATGTGGAAGATGGCAGTTATTTGCGTTGTTCTGATATTACACTGAGTTATGTACTTCCTGCCAAATGGACGAATAAGATTGGTATAAAGAATACATCTGTTTATGCTTCTGTAAAAAATGCGTTTGTGATAACAGATTATAGTGGTTATGATCCTGAAGTAAATAGTTTTGCTTTTGACGGTTTACGTCCGGGTGTTGATATGAACTCATATCCGACTCCTCGTTCATTTGTTTTTGGCTTAAATTTAACATTCTAATTTCTAAAATCACGAAGACATGAAAAGAATTAAATATTATATTTTATTATTGGCGTCAGTTGGCTGTTTCTCAGCCTGTACCTCTTGGTTGGATGAAGATCCGGTCTATTCTCAGAATAATGCAGTTGTTTTTTCATCAAGGAGTAATGCCGAATTGGCTCTGCTGGGATGTTATGGATATATGACGACAACAGGGGCGTATGGACAAATGTGGCAGGAACTGCCTATCATAGCTTCCGGATTTGCTTTCGGACAGCGTACTGCTTCTACGGCAATTTCATTGGAGGCTGTACCTAGTGATGACTTGATTCCTATAGCCTGGAATGGGATGTATAAAGTGGTGACTGAAGTAAATGCTTTTTTGGAAAGTTTGGACAAAAGCAGTTTGAGCGATACAGATAAGGTACAAATGGGAGGGGAGGCTAAATTCTTGAGAGGATTAGCTTATTATAATTTGGTTTCTTTGTTTGGTGATGTGCCATTAAAAACGGCTGCCTCTTCATCGGATGGTATTTCTGTACCTCGTTCCCCTCAAGCTGAGGTTCTGGCTTTGGTAGTTCAGGATATGAAAGATGCTATGGCTATTGATAGTAAGATTGTAGATGGGCGTGCGAATTCATGGGCTGCAAAAGCTTTTTTAGGTAAGGTTTATTATAAAATGGCGTGTCTGGGTATTGACGAAACTGCAAATTGGACGAATGCCAAGAATATGTTTGACGATGTTTATGAAGCTCATATTTTCGATCTTGAACCTAAATTCGGAGATTTGTTTGGTGATTATGTGACCAGATCAAAGGAGGCTATTTTTCAGTTGAATTTTACAACTTCTTCTACCGTTTGCTTTAATCGTGCAAGTAATCGTTTTGCTCCTCCGCAGGCTACTACGGGAATTTCTTGGGGAACTTATAAAGCGTCTAAAGCTGCTTATGATTTACATGAAGGTACTTATCCGGGAGATCCTCGAATTAATGAGACATTTTTGACTCGCTGGAGAAACCGTAGCGGTAACAACCAGGCTAATCCAAAGCCGACTGTGGGAGATGTACTTTCACCTAATGACTCTACTTACTTGTATCCTTATTTTGCATATGTAAATGGTGATATTGACGAGTATGTGATGAAGAATGGTGTTGCTACCAAAGAAAAAAAGAAATATGTAGGAAAGTTGCCTTATAAAGCATTCATTGATCCCAAGAACCCTACTATTGAGACTATTGAAAATTATGCTTCAACGCATGGCGTTACATTGGAAAATGTAGCTATCACCAAATGTTTAAAAGAAGTTTTTGTAAAAACCGGATCTCAAAATGCTTGGCCATGTTTTCAGAAGTTATATGATCAGAATCAGGTAGGTACAGCGAGCCATAAAAACTTAATGGTTTACCGTTATGCTGAAATGTTATTGTTGATGGCAGATGTGTACAATGAATTGGGGGACACTCCTAAAGCCATATCATTAGCAAAAGAAGTTCTAAATCGTGCACGTAACTCGGGTATGAAAGTTTCTGCTCAGCCGGCTGACTGGCCGACATCCTTGAATCAGGAAGAAGTAAGACAGAAATTGTTTTTTGAGCGTATCATAGAACTTTGCGGTGAGCCCGGAATGTATGAAATGCCTCGTATTCGTGGGACAAAGTATTTTAAGATGGCTTTGGAGTTACATAATAATCATGAAATAACGATAGCATCTGACGCATTGTATCCTGCTAGTTCTAATGCTTGGTTAGATCGTATTTATAATGGTACAAGAGGATTAACGGATGAATTTTTGAAAAAGAATTTGTTATTGCCAATTCCTAGTAGCGAGATTGACGCCAATCCGGCCCTTACTACTTCAGACAATAATTTTGGCTATACGAATTAAGCAGAAGCTTAAACCCCTTAAATGACCTGATAAATTTCCGGATGCGGGGGATATTTGTCCTGGCATCCGGAATTTAGGGTTATAATCAGTCCTTTTGAACATTTATGGAAATAAAATGGCGATAAATGGAAGTCGATTATTAATCAAAAAACTTATTTTTGCCGATGATGAATTCTTCGTTTACTTAATTTATTATATATGAAAAATCTACAATCCGGACTATTTTACTCTTTGACTGGCGTTACCGCCGTAACTTCCCTTGTTTCTTGTTCAATCAAACAAAAGCCTGTGGAGCAGAAACCACTGAATATCGTCTACATAATGACAGACGATCACACAGCACAAATGATGAGCTGTTACGACACACGCTACATGGAAACACCGAATCTTGACCGCATTGCTGCCGACGGTGTACGTTTTACCCAAAGCTTTGTTGCCAATTCTTTAAGTGGTCCCAGTCGCGCCTGTATGATAACAGGAAAGCATAGTTGCGCCAATAAATTCTATGATAATACCACTTGCGTATTTGACAGTTCGCAACAGACTTTCCCGAAGCTGTTGCAGAGAATCGGCTATCAGACAGCATTGGTGGGTAAATGGCATCTTGAAAGCCTGCCCTCCGGCTTTGATTACTGGCAGATAGTCCCCGGACAAGGTGACTACTACAATCCGGATTTCATTACGCAAAATAATGACACTATTCAAAAACATGGGTATCTTACGAACCTTATTACTGATGATGCTATCGACTGGATAGAGAATAAACGCAACCCGGAGAAACCTTTCTGTCTTTTGATACATCACAAGGCAATTCACCGTAACTGGCTGGCAGATACTTGTAACTTGTCTTTGTATGAAGATAAAACCTTCCCGTTACCGGATAACTTCTTTGATGATTATGAAGGTCGTCCCGCTGCCGCTGCACAAGAAATGAGCATTGTAAAGGATATGGACATGATTTATGACCTCAAAATGCTCCGTCCTGATAAAAAATCCCGTTTGAAATCCTTGTATGAGAAATATATCGGTCGTATGGATGAAGCGCAACGTGCCGCATGGGACAGGTTTTACACTCCGATTATAGATGATTTCTATAAACAGAATCTTCAGGGTAAGGAACTTGCCAATTGGAAATTCCAGCGTTATATGCGTGATTACATGAAGACTGTAAAATCACTGGATGACAATGTTGGTCGCGTACTCGATTACTTGAAAGAGAAAGGTTTACTGGATAACACACTTGTAGTCTACACTTCTGATCAGGGATTCTATATGGGCGAACACGGTTGGTTTGACAAACGTTTCATGTACGAAGAATCTATGCGTACACCGCTTGTCATGCGTCTGCCGAAAGGATTCGACCGCAGAGGTGACATCACCGAAATGGTTCAAAACATTGACTATGCACCTACTTTCCTCGAACTGGCGGGAGCAGAGATACCTTCCGATATTCAAGGTGTATCTCTTGTGCCTTTGTTGAAAGGTGAACATCCGAAAGACTGGCGGAAAGCTCTTTACTATCATTTCTATGAATATCCTGCTGAACACATGGTGAAACGTCATTACGGTGTACGCACAGACCGCTATAAACTGATTCATTTCTATAATGATATCAACTGGTGGGAACTATATGACCTGCAAGCTGATCCGTCGGAAATGCACAATCTCTACGGACAACCAGAATACGAACCGGTGGTGAAGGAGTTGAAAGAAGAAATGCTGAAACTTCAGGAGCAATACAATGATCCTGTCCGTTTCTCACCGGAACGTGACAAGGAATAAATCCAATGTACATACATCATGAAAAAATATATCTTAATCATTCTCATTCTGCTTTCGCCATTGCCGGTGTTTTTGCAGGCTGATAACTTAACATCCCCTTTTAATTCAATAGTTCCACGCCCGGCACAAATTACGCCGGGTAGTGGTAGCTTTATCTTTTCTGCAAAAACTACATTTGCAGTAGAAAATCAGGAACAGGCCACAATTGCTCACAACTTTATCGATTTGTTTGTCCATGCTGCCGGGATAACCCCCATGTTAAATGTCGGGAGCAAGGAGGGGCAAGTCCTTTTCGTGACAGATTCTTCTTTAAAAACTGAAGCGTATCTGTTAAAGGTTACGCCGGAACAGATACTTATTAAAGCTTCGGATACAAAGGGCTTTTTTTATGCATTACAATCTATCCGCCAACTTCTGCCTGCTGCCATAGAATCGGGACAACCGGTAAAGAATGTCGCGTGGAGTGTTCCGGCAGTGACAATTCAGGATGAACCTCGTTTTGGTTTCCGGGGATTACTGTTGGATCCGGTACGTTGTTTTATTCCTAAAGAAAATGTACTGCGGATTATCGACTGTATGGCGATGCTGAAAATCAATAAACTTCATTTTCATCTGACAGATGATAACGGTTGGCGGATTGAAATCAAGAAATATCCTCGTTTAACGGAAGTCGGTGCATGGAGGGTAGACCGTACGGATGTGCCTTTCCACTCACGCCGTAACCCGAAACGGGGAGAACCAACGCCGATAGGCGGTTTCTACACACAGGAAGATATCAGGGAAATAGTGGCTTATGCCGCTGACAGGCAGATTGAAGTTATTCCCGAGATAGATGTACCGGCACATAGTAATGCGGCGCTTGCTGCATATCCTCAACTTGCCTGTCCGGTCGTGAAAGACTTTATCGGTGTACTTCCCGGATTGGGAGGACGGAACTCAGAGATTATTTATTGTGCGGGAAACGATAGTGTATTTACCTTTCTGCAAGATATTTTCGATGAAATTCTGACACTTTTCCCTTCCCGCTATATTCATGTTGGGGGAGATGAGGCACGAAAGACGAACTGGGAAAAATGCCCGCTTTGTCAGAAGCGGATGAAAAAGCAGCATTTGACTAATGAAGAAGATTTACAGGGCTACTTTATGAAGCGTATCAGTGATTATCTGCGTAAAAAAGGACGTGAAGTGATTGGTTGGGACGAGTTGACAAACAGTTCTTTTCTTCCCGAAGAGTCTATTATACTTGGTTGGCAGGGAATGGGAACGGCTGCCCTGAAAGCTGCCGAAAAGGGACATCGATTTATTATGACTCCGGCACGCATCATGTATCTGATCCGTTATCAGGGACCTCAATGGTTTGAACCGGTAACATATTTCGGAAACAATACACTGAAAGATGTTTTTGACTACGAGCCTGTGCAGAAGGATTGGAAACCGGAATATGAATCTTTATTAATGGGCATACAAGCTTGTATGTGGACAGAATTTTGTAATAAGCCGGAAGACGTGGATTATCTCTTGTTTCCTCGTCTGGCTGCTCTGGCAGAAGTAGCATGGACGCCCACGGGCACAAAAGATTGGTCCGGTTTCTTGAAACGGATGGATGTATATAATGCACATTTGGCGGAAAAAGGGATTGTTTATGCCCGTTCGATGTATAATATCCAGCAAACGGTGACGCCGGTGAACGGACATCTGGAGGTGAATCTGGAATGTCTCCGTCCGGATGTGGAAATTCGCTATACGCTGAATGGCAGTAACCCGGCGATGTCCTCACATCGTTATGACGGACCTATCCGTGTGACAAAAACGCAAATGGTGAAAGCCGCCACCTTTATGGACGGCAAGCAAATGGGAGAAATCCTGGACTTGCAGCTTACATGGAACAAAGCCACGGCAAAACCATTGCTTGGTAATAAGAAAAATGAAATGTTATTAGTCAACGGATTGCGTGGAAGCCTGAAATATACTGATTTCGAATGGTGTAACTGGAGCCGGAATGATTCAATTTCTTTCACCATAGATTTGCTTGGTAAGGAAAAATTGAATAAATTTGCCATTGGTTGCATTACGAATTATGGAATGGGAGTGCATAAACCGAAAATGATCCGTGTGGAAGTTTCCGATGATAACCGGACATACTGTGCCATAGGGGAGTTGAACTTTTCTTTGGAAGAAATTTATAAGGAAGGAACTTTTAGAAATGATTACTCGCTGGATATGGGTGGCGTATCTGCCCGTTATGTACGTGTGACGGCGAAAGGAGCAGGGATATGCCCTAAAGATCATGTCCGTCCCGATCAGGAAGCAAGAATCTATTTTGATGAAGTAATGATAGAATAAGAGTCTAGTCGTTAAAAATAATAATTATGAACATTAGCTTAAAGAAACGAACCTTTTTAATCTTATTGGCAGGACTGACTGCTACCTTCGCTTCGGCGCAGGAACAACCGTTGCCCGAATGGCAGAGCCAGTATGCGGTAGGACTGAATAAACTCGCTCCTCATACCTATGTATGGCCTTACGCCAATGCTTCCGATATTGAAAAACCGGGCGGATACGAACAGTCTCCTTTTTATATGACCCTGAACGGAAAATGGAAATTCCATTGGGTGAAGAATCCCGATAACCGTCCGAAGGACTTTTATCAGCCTTCTTATTATACCGGAGGTTGGGCGGATATCAATGTTCCCGGCAATTGGGAGCGTCAAGGGTATGGTACAGCTATCTACGTCAACGAAACGTATGAGTTTGACGACAAAATGTTCAACTTTAAGAAGAATCCGCCGTTGGTCCCTTATGCAGAAAATGAAGTCGGCTCATACCGCCGCACATTTAAAGTGCCTGCCGACTGGAAAGGACGTCGGGTAGTACTTTGCTGTGAAGGTGTTATCTCTTTCTATTACGTATGGGTGAACGGGAAACTGCTCGGATATAACCAAGGCTCGAAAACGAATGCCGAATGGGATATCACGGATGTCTTGAACGATGGAGAGAATGTAGTGGCTTTGGAGGTATACCGTTGGAGTGCGGGTGCTTATCTCGAATGCCAGGATATGTGGCGTTTGAGTGGTATCGAACGTGATGTTTACTTGTACAGTACTCCCAAACAGTACATTGCCGACTATAAATTGAATGCTTCTTTGGATAAAGATAGATACAAAGACGGTATCTTCGGACTGGAAGTAACTGTGGAAGGACCTTCTTCTACTACCGGTTCTATTGCGTATACATTGAAAGATGATTCGGGTAAAGCTGTCTTGCAGGACGCTATTCAAATTAAATCCCGCGGATTAAGTAATTTCATAGCATTTGATGAAAAGAAGATTCCGAATGTGAAAGCCTGGGATGCGGAACATCCCCACCTTTATACACTCGTGCTCGAACTGAAAGACGACCAAGGTAAAGTCACTGAACTGACCGGATGTGAAGTTGGTTTCCGTACCTCGGAAATCAAGGATGGACGTTTCTGTATCAACGGCGTTCCGGTATTGGTAAAGGGAACCAACCGCCACGAACATTCGCAACTCGGACGTACGGTAAGTAAGGAACTAATGGAACTGGATATCAAACTGATGAAACAACATCAACCTTGTTCGGAACTCACATTATCCTACCCATCCTTACTGGTATCAGCTTTGTGACCGTTACGGATTGTATATGATTGATGAAGCCAATATTGAATCTCACGGTATGGGCTACGGTCCCGCCTCCCTTGCCAAAGACAGTACTTGGCTGACAGCCCACATGGACCGTACACACCGGATGTACGAACGTTCCAAGAATCATCCGGCCATAGTTATCTGGTCGTTAGGAAATGAAGCTGGCAACGGTATTAACTTCGAACGTACTTATGATTGGCTGAAATCTGTAGAAAAGACCCGCCCCGTGCAGTATGAACGTGCCGAACTGAATTATAATACGGATATTTACTGCCGTATGTACCGTAGCGTAGACGAAATAAAAGCGTATGTAGCGAAGAAAGACATTTACCGTCCTTTCATCCTTTGTGAATACCTGCATGCAATGGGTAACAGTTGCGGCGGCCTGAAGGAATATTGGGATGTCTTCGAAAGCGAGCCTATGGCACAAGGCGGTAACGTATGGGACTGGGTAGACCAATCTTTCCGCGAAATAGACAAGAGCGGGAAATGGTACTGGACTTACGGTGGTGATTATGGTCCGCAAGGAATTCCCAGTTTCGGTAATTTCTGTTGTAACGGCTTGGTCGGTGCCGACCGTGAACCACATCCGCATCTGCTCGAAGTGAAGAAAGTGTATCAGAATATAAAGACCACTTTACTTGACCGGAAGAACATGAAACTTCGTATCAAGAACTGGTACGATTTCTCTAATCTGAATGAATATATATTCCATTGGAATGTAACAACCGATAGTGGAGAGAAACTGGCAGAAGGGACTAAAGTGCTGGATTGCGAACCGCACGCTACCATAGATATACAGTTGGGTAATGTGATTCTTTCGAAAAAGGACCGTGAGGCTTATCTGAACGTTAGCTGGACCCGCAAAGAGGATTCCCCGATGATAGATAAAGACTGGGAAGTGGCTTATGACCAGTTTGTACTTTCCGGCAATAAGAATTCTACGGCTCATCGTCCGCAAAAAGCAGGTGAAACAACATTTACCGTTGATAAAAAAACAGGAGCTCTGACTTCGTTGAGTCTGAACGGCAAAGAGCTGTTATCTACTCCATTGACATTAAGTCTTTTTCGTCCGGCTACGGATAATGATAACCGTGATAGAAACGGAGCACGTCTGTGGCGTAAAGCAGGACTGGATAATATTACCCAGAAAGTCCTATCACTGAAAGAAGGCAAATCCTCAACAACTGCCCGTGTTGAAATACTCAACGCGAAAGGGCAGAAAGTTGGTACGGCTGACTTCATCTATGCACTGGATAAGAATGGCGCATTGAAAGTGAGCACTACTTTCGAACCGGATACAGCACTTGTGAAATCAATAGCTCGCTTGGGGGTAACGTTCCGCGTGGCTGATATGTATGACCAAGTTTCCTATTTGGGACGTGGTGACAATGAAACGTATGCCGACCGTAACCAATCTGGTAGAATCGGACTGTATCAGACAACCCCCGAACGTATGTTCCACTATTATGTCACTCCGCAATCCACGGGTAATCGTACTGATGTACGATGGGCGAAGTTTACGGATCACTCCGGTGCAGGTATCTTTGTCGAGTCAAACCGTGCTTTCCAGTTTAGTATCATTCCTTTCTCGGATGTGTTATTAGAGAAAGCCCGTCATATCAATGACCTGAAACGTGATGGAATGTTGACCGTGCACTTGGATGCAGAGCAGGCTGGTGTAGGAACAGCTACTTGTGGTCCCGGTGTATTGCCGCAATATTTGGTTCCGTTGAAGAAACAGCACTTTGAATTTACCCTTTATCCGGTAAAATAAGTGTTGAACCAATAGGTTATTAGATTATATATAATAGGTGTGGATTTTACTGGCTTTTCTGAATATTGTCAGAAATGTTCTATGAAAGTAGTGAAATTCACACCTTTACGTTATCTTTGCACTATCAGTATTAATTAAATTTTATATCATGAACAAACTACTGACCGCAGTATTATTATCCTCTGTCATAACATTGAGTGTTCAGGCACAAAAGGCAGAAGAATATTATGTGAAGCACGTTGAATTTCCCCCGAACGCGACTCTTGAACAGAAAGTAGATATGGCGGCGCGCCTGATACCTACTCCCCAACAGTTATCCTGGCAACAAATGGAACTGACCGCTTTTCTCCATTTCGGTATCAACACTTTTACCGGACGCGAATGGGGAGACGGAAAAGAAGATCCTGCACTTTTCAACCCTTCGGAACTGGATGCCGAACAATGGGTGCGCAGCCTTAAAGATGCCGGATTTAAAATGGTGCTTCTGACGGCGAAACACCACGATGGATTCTGCCTTTGGCCTACGACCACCACCAAACATTCCGTAGCCTCTTCTCCTTGGAAGAACGGACAAGGAGACGTTGTGAAAGAACTCCGGAAAGCCTGCGATAAGTATGGAATGAAGTTCGGAGTCTATCTCTCTCCGTGGGACAGAAACGCGGAATGTTATGGAGATTCTCCCCGATATAATGAGTTTTTTATCCGCCAGTTGACGGAACTGCTGACCAATTACGGTGAAGTGCACGAAGTCTGGTTCGACGGTGCGAATGGAGAAGGACCGAACGGAAAGAAACAAGTATATGACTGGGACGCTTTCTATAAAACGATTCAACGCCTGCAACCCAAAGCTGTTATGGCAATTATGGGCGATGATGTGCGTTGGGTAGGAAATGAGAAAGGACTGGGACGTGAAACAGAATGGAATGCCACTGTGCTCACTCCGGGAATTTATGCCCGTTCGGCGGAAAACAACAAGCGCCTGGGTGTTTTTAGTAAAGCGGCGGACTTAGGAAGCCGTAAGATGTTGGAGAAGGCCACGGAGCTGTTCTGGTATCCGTCGGAAGTGGATGTGTCTATCCGTCCGGGGTGGTTCTATCATGAGGCGGAAGATAGC
>ERZ772863.1392-NODE-1392-length-21344-cov-122.044060_pt1 | contig 21344 bp, 17 predicted proteins | sample MGYA00512134_ERZ772863 | MGnify/ENA primary metagenome ERZ772863 (study PRJEB29015, sample SAMEA2737659) | human gut metagenome | biome: human gut; feature: human-associated habitat; material: faeces | place: China | collected 2012 ...
TATGGTATGGCGATAGCCTATCTCACCGGCATCCTGCATAAGATAGACTTCGCAGGATAGTCTGTTGGAATATATGAAAAACTTGACTTCTCCAGAAACTGTCAGATTGTCTGGTTTTTGCTCTAACGCATTGATAATCTGATGATTATCGACCTGATAGTTGCTTTGGATTGTCTGGACAGTTCGTCATCCTCAAGGGTGGAATGTCATTTGTCCACCAGTTCCACGAGAAATTCGTTGCCTCGCCATGTCCTCCTCGACGTCATTCCGGGCAGCGCCTTCAGCCGGCGGCTGAGTGTCGTGAGATTGGTAGAAGCCATTGCCGCCGCACCCGCCTTCTGGCGCAGATGCTGAAATATCGCCACCGTGGTCATATACTCACCCCTGCCGTTCTCCTTGCCGATGCGGAAATACTCTTTGAAGAAATCCTCCGCCGCCATAGTTCGCTGAAACCTGTCGTTGCTCATCGTCAGCAGCTCCGTTTCCAGTTTGTCGAAATACCAGCGGCGCCCGCTCTCTATCTCGCTCAGTGCCTGGGCATAGAGCTGGGTGTAGTCTATTGGCGTCGCCACGTCGATGGGCCGGTTGAAATCCACGCAGATGAAGCGGCGGCTCCCCGACGGGTCGCTCAGCACATTCTGCATGTTGCTCGTGGCGATGAACGATGCCCGGCGCGGCAGTTCCTCGATGGCGGTTCCCCACGGGCGCTTCATCTTCACCGCCGGCAGCTGCACCACATTCTTCAGAAAACCCTCCTGCAGCTTCGGCGATATCTGGTTGAACTCGTCCAGATTGATGAGCAGCAGTTCCGACATCGCCCTCAACACCTGCTTCTTCTCTGCCAGCTGCAGACTGTCGCAATATCCCCATTTCAGTTCCGGCGGCAGCAGCCGGCGGCAGAACGTGCTCTTGTTGAAACCCTGGTCGGAGATGAGCAGCGGCACGTTGCTGTTGCCATACAGCTCCCCCGTCTTGCCCGTCCATTGCGCCACCATCCCCAGAAACCACGTGTGGAATCTCTCTCTCCACTCCGGGTCCTCCGTCGGCACCGTGTCGGCAAGCCTGCCGATATGGTCGTTGCCGTCCCAGCGGCCCACACATTTGGCGAGGAAGTCGCCGATGGGGTCGAAACATCCGATGAAGTCAGACCCCACATAGTTTCTCACGTCATTAAACCCCACGGCGATGCCCGCCAGCTGCACCTCCAGCGTGATTCTCTTCAGCGCCCTCATGTCGAGCATCAGAAAAGGTCCGTTGCCGTCCCTTTCCATATACTCCGTGCATTCAGTCACCGTGTTGTATCTCAACACATACCTCCGCCTGATATGCTCCACCATCCTCACCACATGTGAGCACCTCGTCGGAATCCTCTCCTCAGTCTCCCTCTCCGTGTTCGTCACTTCCGTTTCCTCACTCGTTTGAGTACTGTTCATTCTCTCAAACCACTTCTCCGAGGTCTTGGCTGATATCCTCAACCTTCCTCTTTTGTTTGTTCTTATGCTTTTTGTTTTCATGGTATTGTCTGTTTTTTTTTTAATCCAAATCGGTCACTATGGCTTACTTGGATTTTGGAATAATACTATCATTGAACGACCAAATGGCCGATTTGGAATTTTAGTCTGTTTTGGTTCAGAATTGGGCACGGTGCTTGCCCAACATGGGCACGGTGCTTTCTCAATAGGGGCAAGCAGCTTGCCCCGGTTGGGCATCTTTCCTGTCCGTTTCGTGCCCATTACTTATTCAAAAAGCTGACCATCTCTTCGTAGAAGTCAAACTCCACGTCGTCATACCCATAGTCGGCGAAAATCCTCTTTATCTTCTCCTGCTGGTTTTCCGTCAGTTTCCACGCCCCCGAGTCGTATCTCGAAAAGTCCCTTCTGTTGCTCATTGTCTTGATGATGTCGTGGCGTATGGCCTTATAGTCGCATGCCTTTACATTGCCGAGAGCCTTTTTGAATCCCCATGCCACCTTTATCTTCTTCATCTTATGAAACAGTTTGCATCCTTCCACCGGATTCGTGGTCGGCAGGATACATTTCCCACACAGGTCCCTCTGTTTCATCTTTCTGATGACATGCCATCTCGTGCATCTCTTCTTTATCTCGCAGTTTTCGTTCAAACAATGAACCCAATTGTACGGTGTCGTGAATTCTCCCTTCACGAAATCCGAATACTTGATTTCATAATGCATACTCAATGCTTTTTTAAAGTTTATAATTATATTATCCCGGTCCTTTGTTCAGCCCTGATGATTGATCAGAGCTTGGCGAGACAGTGATGCAGTCGTGCGCGCTTCGCTCCATCCCGTTTCCGCTTTCCGGTCCGTATGCCTATAAAATACGGTCCATTCCCCCCTCATGTCATATTCTATCCCCTTCCATACGATTAATTCTTCTTATTCCCCAACCGTCCAGACAATCACCCGATGGTTTTCGTTATGCAAAAAATGCGGAAGTGTCTGAATTACAGATACTTCCGCATTGATGACCAGATGGCTGACGATTTTTTTGAAAAAAGTGGGTGAATTGGATATTATGACTGATTAGAGCTAAATCGGTCGGATTATCGGTCGGATTTCCGGTCGGATGATGGACATTCCGGTCGGATTATATTCCACATACTCTAATTATAGTCGAACAACTATTTCTCACTATCAATGCACTCTGTCTCTGCTGTCAGGGATAGCGCCACCACTTCCAAATCCGAAAATCTGGGAACAGAACCACGATGTGGAACATTACCCGATTCGTTGACGAGATTTTCAGAGAATTGCTTGCATATCTCAAGTATTTTGACGAATTTTGTATAAAGGTTGTACATACGATGGTTTGAACTTAATGTTTTGATCACCACTAAGTTGCTAAAAATCAGTGACATGTACAACCTCTTACTCATATTTATCAACTTGAATTAATTCCGCCAACGGGTATAAATTAGGTTTTTTGACAGACGCAGATTTAATAGAGCCTGACATTAAATTTCTACAGAAACCATAAAGTATCCGATTTAAAGCTGAAATACATAATAAGAAAATTATTATCAAAGAATATGACAGAGCAAGAACTACTACAAATGCGTGACTTGGCAGAGGATGGAAAGTTACAGTTTAAGGAGCGTGCGAATGATCGATATGACATAAGTTGCGAGATAGTGGCTTTTTGCAATTCTCGTGGTGGACAACTTGTCATAGGCATAAATGACAGGACGGGGATAATCAATGCTCTGTCATATCAAGAATTGCAGGAAACGACAAATCTGCTGACAAATATTGCATCAGAAAATGTTATTCCCAATATACTAATAGGAGTGGAGAATGTTCCAGTGAAAGGTGGTGGAGTTGTTGTCGCCACAATTCCAGAAGGTAAAAACAAACCATATCATGACAACAAGGGGATTATATGGGTGAAGAATGGTGCAGACAAACGTAAGGTGTTTGACAATTCAGAACTTGCAGAGATGATGAGTGAGTGTGGTAACTTTGTACCAGATGAGGCAGCTGTACCTAATGCCACTATTGATGATTTGGATGCAGATACTATCAAGCTTTATCTAATGAGCCGCTTTGCACCGGTATTTAAAGGGAAAGACATCGATGAGTTGAATATGAAAGATTATTCGCTTGATGCAATGGCCGAAACCATTATAAAAGGAACAACCATCGAAAAATTGCTCAGAAATCTACATTTCATCCGTCCGGATGGCAAAATAAATGTAGCGGCAATGCTGTTATTCGGCAAATATACGCAGCGTTGGCTACCTGTTATGACTGCAAAATGTATCAGCTATATCGGTAATTCTGTTGGTGGTACACAATTCCGTGATAAAATGCATGATATGGAAATTGAGGGTAACTTGCTCCATCAATTCCGTACCATTATGAATTTCTTTACTCGCAATCTGCGTAAGGTTCAGGTCGAAAAGGAATTCAATTCTATTGGTGAACTGGAAATACCTTACGAAAGTCTTACCGAGTATGTCGTTAATGCACTTGTACACCGCTCGCTGAATATTAAGTCTCCGATTCGTATTTTCATATTTGACAATCGTGTAGAAATTCACAGTCCAGGAACTTTGCCAAATGGGTTGACAATTGAAGATATAAAAAACGGCACATCAATGCCTCGTAATATGTTCTTGTTTACGAATGCCAACTACCTGTTACCCTATACCGGAGCAGGAAGTGGTGTGCGCCGTGCGCTTGAATACAATCCAAATACCGCTTTTTCCAATGGAGTAGAAGACAAAGAAATCACTCATGCCGCCAACGAATTTGTTATTACCATACCTCGCGAAAGTAACCAAGTTCAAGCAGAAAGTAACCAAGTTATGATTGCTAATGAGCGTAAAAGTAACCAAGCTAATGGAACAAGCAACCAGGTTCAAACAGAAAGTAACCAAGTTATGGCTGCTAAAGGGTATAAAAGTAACCAAGCTGAGAAGAAAAGTAACCAACCTCGTGTAAACTTGGTTGCTCGTAAACTGACAAAGAAGGAAGAGGATATTAGGAACTTTTGTTCCGTACCGAGGACTGCGCAGGAAATTATGGAAAGGTTGAAAATTTCCAATCAATCTAAAAATCGGCAGAAGTATATTACTTCTTTAATGAAGCTTGGTGTTCTTGAACGTACTATTCCCGAAAAGCCTAACGATCCAAATCAGAAATATCGTCGCAAAAAATAGCTACACAACAAAAAATTAACTTGCCGGTAATTTGCTGGCAAGTTAAAAACAGCGCAAATCTTGACTATTATTTGTGATTATTGCTGTCTGGTAAAACTTCAAAGAGCATAAATACCTCAGTTCGGGATTAAAAGTCCCTCCCCCTAACATCCACGGCTACATTCTTAATTTGAGCATGCGACCATTTGGTCATCCACGCGAAGGCGGATGACTAAAGGTCAAGATTTCCACAACAAATCAGGAAGGATGATCGGAACAGGCTCAACTGCTTCGTGTCCTCAATGGTATATCCTGAGAGCGCAGATGGCTTGTTTCCAAAGAAGCAGTTGGCTCCCAGGGCGGATATCAGTTTCATGATGAAATTCGAAACGGAACGAATAGCGTGAATGTACTATCTCCCCCTCATGTCATATTCCATCCCCTTCCATACGATTAATTCTTCTTATTCCCCAACCATCCAGACAATCACCCGATGGTTATCGCCATGCAAAAAATGTGGAAGTGTCTGAATTACAGATACTTCCGCATTGAAGACCAGATGGTTGACGTTTTTTTTGAAAAAAGTGGATTAATTGGATATTATGACTGATTAGAGCTAAATCTGTCGGATTATCTGTCGGATTTCCGGTCGGATTATATTCCACATTCTCTAATGCCAATATCCGTTTCAAAACAACTCTTCCTGCATTCACGTGTGAACGGCATCCCGTAGAATAAGAGATTTATCTCCTTTCATTATCGCTATAAATCATATAGCAACACGACTATTCTATATTTGCACTCACTTTTTTATAAGAAAATGTTACATAATTTATGAAAATGTTTGTTTTGTTTAAATGAATTTAATAATTTTGTAGCGTTTCCACGCCGATACCATCGTCGTCATGACGTTTCGTGTCATTCAGATGTCCGGCAACTGCGATTGATGCCGATTGGGGAAGGGATGGGGACACGACATATAGAAGGCGTTTACTTGACGCTTTGTTCTTGACTCTCTGAAACTTCGCAAACTTTAGATACTGTCAACGAACCGAGCAACGGTAGATGTCTACGGGTGTGATTATATCACGGCCAGTGGAGTATTGTACCTATGTGTATTTTTTTGCATATAGGTTTCAACTACTCCATGTGGCGGCATATATATATCATATCGGCGTGGGCTCTAGCGTTGTCTGTTCTACAGTATCGGGCAATGCGAAGGCCTCAGAGAGTGGGACAGACGACGAGCGGTTCCCACGCTTTTTTATGCTCGTATTAAGCCTTAAATACAGCTAACCGAACTCTGACATTGGGAACGACAGGTTCTTAAAGACTAATTAATGCAATGAGGAAACTGTTTGATAAAAGTCTTAAATCTTTATCCATAACATTCCTTGCTATGGGTATGGGAATATTTAGCTCATGTTGTAGCAGGGTGGATACTCCTGCTGATACCAAATATCTCCCAACTTTTCATGAAATCAATTTTGAAGGTACCGAAGATTTCTTGAAGCCAGACAATCTGTCTCTTTATGTTGATTATTCTACATGCATGTCAATGGCTTTACAGACTTCTCCGTTTTTTAAAGCTATGATACCATCTTTGACTGCAGCAACAAAGAGCTACTATTCAATAAAGGGCGATTCTATAAAAAAAGAAGATGGTCAAGTTTTTACATTGCTTAGTAGTATCCCAAATACTAATTATGCAGATATTTTGACGGCTGCAAGGAATATTGTAGAGGGCAGATCAGAAGGTGTCTTGTTGACTGATGGTGAATTTTATGAACCGACAGTAGCTAAAAGTCATGTGAATGATCCTTATTTAAAGGATGTCTTTAGCGAATGGCTTAAGAAAGGGCATGACATATATGTTATTGCCGAACCTTATAAAGAACCATACAATGGAAATGTATATGACAAGAAACGCTTTTATTTCTTGTTTACCGATTCACGTGTGCCGAATAATATATACGACAGAATCACGCAGTGTGTAGACTTAAAGAATTACCCAGATGTGGATATCTATCATATGTCAGTCAGTCACCCAACAATAATGGCGGAAGGAACACATTCAATGCCTGATACCTCTTTGGCTGCATCCATAAAGGGATATGGTGATTTTGAGATTCAAGAATGGAATATTGATTGGAATTCGATCCAAGATATATTTTTAAATGCAAATGTGGATGAGAACGGAAATCCTTTGCCAAATGGTAAACCTGTAATTTCAGGATTGAAAATCAATAGAAACTCGTTTGGCTGTTTTAGAATTAAAGATATTGCATTGAAGGTGTATGATGTAAATGAACCTTATGCAGAATTATATGTAAATAAAGACGGTGGTATGAAATTGGCGAAAATGCAAACACCATTGCAGGAAACAACAAATTTCTTTATTTTGGACGAGAATGAATTTAAAGCTCATAGCATGGTCAATATCTCTTTAGATCCGGCATTTAATGAAGCGTGCCTTGATGGGGAACCATACAATTATACCAAGGTGGATATATGCGTAAATGGTGTAGATTATGTTTTTGACAATTATTCCTCAATGTTTGATTTTCAGTCTATTGATGTGCCAGGACAGACAAATAGCTCAGTTACCGAGAGTATAAAACAATGCCTGACAGATCCTGCTATCAAGAAAATGATGAATAATGCTTTGATTTATACAATATATATTAAGAGTAATAAAAATTGATAAGAATATGAGACAGATTGCTACGTTAACCCAATTGCATGATTTGCAGAATTCAACTTGGATTTATGCTGTTGTTGTGTGTGCTATAGCCATTTTTGTGGCTTATTTGGTGTCAAACATGATTGCTTGGCAGGGTGGAAATGATAGATCATATATAAAACGGAGAGTTTGGTGGGTGATTATAGGATTGGTTGCCTCTATTGGTTTTTGGGTGTATAATGATTTAGTGAATGTTCCCCGTATAACAAATATAGGCTTCCGACATATGTATTCGCAAACAAACTTGTTTTGTTTATTCTTAGTGCTGATAGGTTATTTCTTAATAAGCCTGTTGCTAATGCAGTTCCTGTTCAGAAATGCAAAGTTTGGTTCAATATTAGGTAAACAACGTAATAAATAAGGATTATGGCAAAACAGTATTTCGTAATGGGTATCGGTGGTACCGGCATGCGTTGCATTGAGTCGTTGATCCATCTTTGTGCAATGGGCATGTTTGACGATACTGAGATACACCTTTTAGCTCTTGACACGGATGTGAATAATGGAAATTTTGGTCGTTTGAAAGCTGTCAAAGATGTCTATAATAAAGCTAAGGGCGGAAATAATGCTACTCAGTCGGCTCTGAGTAATACGTTCTTTTCTGCAAAAATAAACTATTATGAATTCTCACCTGACTACCAGCAGAATCGTACATTCAACGCTGTGTTTAACTACAATAATACCAAATACAACAATAGCGAGGCAGCCGATTTGGCGGATTTGGTCTTTACAAAGGATGTGGAAGACTTTGATTTGCTTCACGGATATCGTGCCCAGACGCATCTTGGGTCAATGATGATGTATCACTCTATTGTTGAGGCTGCAAAAGGCCCTCAACCCAATGATTTGAAAACATTCGTAGCTCAACTCATTTCTGCTACACAGAGCGGCACGACTCCGCGTGTGTTCATTCTCGGCTCTGTCTTTGGAGGCACGGGGGCATCGTCTATTCCTATCATCCCTAAGGCATTGGCAGATGCCGCTTTTGTTCTGGGTAATGGTGGTGCCAATATCCTAGCCAATTGCTATTTTGGCTCTACGCTACTTACTGCATATTTCACTTTTCCGACACCTACAGCAGCCCAAATACTGCAGGATAAGGTAGTTGCGTCCAGCGATAAATTTGCTCTTAACTCACAGGCTGCCATGATGTTCTACGCAGATGACACCACGGTGAAGAGTACATATCAAAAGTTCTATATGCTTGGTACCGATAACATAAATTGGAATCCAATGCAAAAATATTCTGGTACGACAACAATTACAGGCGGAAAAAATCAAGAAAATGATTCTCATTTCATAGAACTTCTTGCCGCTTGTGCAGCCCTTGATTTTTTGAATGAGGATGAACAGACGCTTCAAGGCAATAAGAGTAATAGAACGGCAGATTATGTATGTCGTATAGTCGATAGTGAGTTAAACTTTGAAGATTTTGCAGGTACAGCAAGAGCTATGGAGTTTGCCCAGAAGTTCGGAATGCTCCTTGTATTCTCTTTGTTCTGTAATGGGAAAGATGATTTTGTAGAAAGTATAAGAAAAGGAGGGCATAAGGAAATACAGGATTTCCTTGATATGAATCCTAGCCAAGTTGTGGCATTGAAAGAATATTTCAATTTATTCTTTTGCCGTAAAGAAGATAACGGAAGTCTTACAGAAGGATGGCTTTGTCAAATTCACCGTTCAGCTGGTGGGGGTGATAAATTACTTTTTGATGCAGGAATGTTTACTGCTTCTGACATAAAGGGACTTATGGAAACGGCTTGGAATAAGAAATTGTTCCGGTCAAATGATATTGCGCGAGACAAAAAATATAAAACATATAGTTTGATTAGTTCAAAGTTTGACAGATTTAAGTCAATGTTCATAAAAACCCGTGATGAAGACAAAGCTTGGGAAAAGATTACAGACAGGGGGGAACAATTCTACAAGCTGATGTTTGATACCCTTAAAGTATTGTATAATTTCTAACAGACAGGCACTATGGCAAAAAAGGCATTATTAATTTCAAGCAGTGTGCAAAGTCCAAATGGAGCTTCTGGTGCTTGGAACAACATAAACAATATAGCTTCGGCTTATATAAAAGGTATTCAGACAGGAAACCTGCTTAACACCATCAATGCACAGACCTTACAGGCTTTGATTTCAGGAGTACCGTCTCCATGGGCTCGTGCGAAACTGTTTAAATATGCGCTGGATTGTTTGGGCAATCCTGCAACGGCTGCATCGAATAGTGGCTTAAACCAATATTATAAAATCTTGGTTGGCGAATGGAAAGGACTGTTGGCTGTTATGGCCCTATATCCCGGACGTATTACGTTCTCTGCTCCTTTGTCGCTAAGTGTCAATGGTAATCTCTACGATATAGCTTCAGCATTCGGCCGTATGTTGTTTGAGGATGCTGATATATGGAGTAATCAGAGTGATTTGGCACAAAATCCTGGAACGCAGCCGTTTATCCAACTGATATATTACCGTGGAAAACTTGTTGGTGGCACATCGCCGCTAACGGCTGTATTTACAGGCGTTGACTATAGTGACCTTGGGGATTTGGCAAGTGATATTCCATGGTACCGAAATGGTGTGTTTGAGGACCCCGACCGTTATCTTGAACCTCAGCAATTACAGAAGCTCTATCATTTCGTAAAGAATATGAATACCAATGCGCAGAGTTTTGACAATATGGTCAATTCGCAGCGCGGCAACAAGCCAAAAATCAACTTTGCGCAGTTTCAGTCAGTTGGGCAGAACTGGGAACAACAATTACTGAAAAAGGCGAATGGGGCTTTGCAACCTGTAGGTCCTATTGCTAAATATAATAATTTGGAGATTCCGTTCAAATTACTCTTTGACAGTAATGTGCCATTATATAGAACTCCAGGTGGCACCTTTACATTTACCAATGCGCCAGGAGTTATCCAAATTGGAGATATAAACAGCTTGTTGAGTGATGACAAGTTTGTGATTGGGTGGTCGGAAGATTCCACTACGGCCCACTCCCTTTATGACAGTCCGGTGTTTCTGCTGAAAGTTCATGAACTTAATGAGCAAACTGCACATTATTTCAGTCTGCCGTTGTCAGAACAGGCCATAGATATATTCCGCAACAGTTTGCCGGGTATTCTCGGATATGCGCCTGGTCATGGCGTATCTATGGAAGGCAAACTTAATGACAAGGGGCAACTTGTCGTTATGCTCACACTACAGGTTGACGGGCATGCAGTTCAGCTAAATCCTAAGGAATATGAAGTGCAATGGCAGTTAAGACCGCAGAAGGTAATATTGTGGCCAAACTTCATTGCAAATGAATGGACACGCTATTATATCTATTCCCAAAGGACTGATGCTTCCCAACCCGAATTCTTGCCTTTCTTCAAGGACAAGAATAGTGGTGGTGTCATAAAAGACCGGTTTGGCAAATTCCTTACGTCCAACAATCTTGCCAACGCTGACATGACAGCACCGACAGTTAGTGTCAGATCATTGGTGAAGACGCCTGCTGATGCTGGCAATACTCTTCCTGCCGACTATGAGATTAGCTTGATAGATACTCCAGTGTTAGGATTGAAAGCCATGGTTACCCAAGGTGTCAGCACCATATGTGCTGGATATCTTATTACACGCCAAGATGTGATATTGGATTACAGTACTCGTCAAAGGTCAAATACGGCTACTGTTGGCTTCGACTTCGGCAGCAACAACACTTGTGTGTTCTATCATGACTCACAGAGCAACCAGACACATCCTATATGTTTCAAAAACTATCGGGCTATGCTTGTTGGACAGGAGACAATGGTATCTGATCGTGTGGCTGAGCTTGATGAACTTTTATTCTTCTCAAACTATGAGTCGAACAACGGACAGTTCAAGTCATGGTTGCAGGAACATGATGGACGGACAAATCAATTTACGCAAATGGATGAGATTGCCGGTGGTGTGCCTGTGAATCGCCCAAATGTACAGGTGAACAAGATGACCGACCGTATAATTGAGACACAAGCCGGTGTGCTTCATTATAATATGAAGTGGCTCAACGATAATTTGGGACTGCAAAAGAAACGTGCTTTCATCAAGTCTCTTTGGTTGCAGACGTGTGCATATCTGTTCACCAATGACATTCTTCCAACAAGCATAAAATGGAGTTATCCGGGGGCTATGATGATGCGTGACGTGAATGACTTGCATCAGATATTCCTAGCATTAGGAAATGTTACACCATTGCAGATGGCGAATGTCACCGTTGAAAATGGTATGACTGAGGCTGAGGCTGTGTGCAGCTATGCTGTAGGTCTGCCTGATTTCGGATTGGCGGCAAACAGCATGTTCTTGGGGATTGATGTCGGCGGTAGCACAAGTGATATTTTACTATTGGCACGTGATGCCCAAAACAACGGGCAACCAACACTATTTACGGAAAGCAGTATAAGACTGGCGGCTGGCGTGTTCTTCAATACTCTGAATGGTTCTGGTGTTGGCTCACAGCAATTCCGAAATGCACTTGTCACGTTCCACGGCGGACACAATACTAGCGTGAACGTTATGAACATAAACGAGATAACCAGACCGGAAAACCGCAATAAGGCTCCGTATTATCTTAACTGCATTTTCGACCAGCTAAAGCCGGAGGAATATGATATCTTTTATCAGTCATTGGCAGGAAACGCACGCTTTGTGTTCACCATTCCGGCTTACGTTACTGGCGGCCTACTGTTCTATTCAGGAATGCTTATAGGAAAAGCTCTGAAAACAGGTAAGCTCCCTGAAACGCTGCAACAGGTTGATATTCTTCCGTTTGGCAAAGGTGGAAGACTTTTCCATTGGCTTTATCAGGCTGTAGGTCAGCAAAGTACAGATTCCTACTATGGGGAATGTCTGAATGCCGGCATTAAGTGCATCATAAACCATGAAGTAAGAGCGGTCTTGCGTAGCCAGATAGCTGCAAACAATAAGACAGAGGTTGCAAGAGGGCTATGTGAGCCTACACAACAGTTTGTCAAGACTGCAGGACTTAGTACTGAAGATATTTGTGGTGAACAGAATGTGTATTTCCGTAATGGCAGTACACGCGAGCCTATTGCTACAGACCAAACACTTGATGGAAAATATTTCCATAACCCGTCACAATTCGAGCTTACCGAACTCGAAAATTTCAGTAAATTCATGGATATGTTCCTGAATTTCGTCTGCCATGAGACAAATGTGTCAAGTGACAAAGAGCAACAGATGCGACGGGATCTTCAAGACTTACCGGGCTGTATTGCCAATTTCATAACAGGCGACCCCGAATATCAAAAGGCATTGAACGCAGGACAGGAGAATTTTCCTTATCATCAGTCAATGATTGTTACTGAAATAGCGGCATATCTTCAAAAAATGATACAGCAAATATTCTGAGCATGAGAATACTTTCACTATATATTGACAAATGGTATATTGTTGGCACCATAATGGATGGTGCCAACAGAACACCCTTGTCGCTTAGCAATGCTGAAGATAGAATTTGGCTGTATTTTTATAGCAACAGTACGACGAATGCTGTGAAATACAGTCTCAGCTATAAAGATGAGGCTCTTGCTGGCGAAAATGGTTATTATGCAGATGTGTTTGAACTTCTGCCAGACTATAAAGAATATCATTACGAAAAATATGGTGCACGCAAAAAAATGTCAGAAATCTTCACCGATGCAGAAATCTTCTCTGACATTAGAAAATCATACGGTGACGATTCTAAGATACCGGTGTATGTCTCTTTTTCCGAAGACATTGATTTAGTAGCACGTGGAATATTCCTGGAAACATTGAAAAATGAGCGTTTTGATGTCTTGCAATACACATTGCCTATAGAAAATCTTGTTTTGGAATATCTTATAAGGCATGGGAAGATTGCAGATCATGACCAGAAGGTGCTGGTTGTCAATGCCTGTAATGAGAACTTACGCTATTCTATTTATGACTTGCACTCCAATGCCTTGTCGGTAGTTTCGCAGAAATGCGAGCCGGGATATGGCGTAGATAACCGTATACAGGCTATTGTGGAGGAAGTGATGGAATACATGCAAGCTGACACACATTTTCTTACTGGGGCAAATGACGAATGGCAAGAAGAGATGCTGTATCTATCGCAATTTGCCAATTTGTGGCTGAAGAAAATCGACAGCTCTTCCGATACCGCTCCAGTTGCTCTTGGCAACATTCATTTCAAGAAGCAGGCTAACAATGAAGTCCCAGTCGTGGTGTCTGCCTACAATCTCAATGACCGCACGAAAAACATCATTGGAAAGTTGACAGGCAAGATTGTCGAAATGATAAGGGAGTCGGGCGTTCTCCTGCATCAGATCTCGAACATCGTTTTCTTGGGTGACGTGTTTTCAAACCGTGCTTTTACAGATTCATTACAGCAGAAAATCGGTGTTGCCTCTGATAATGTAACACATATCTCTGAACAACTATTGCCGGAAACTGTGGCTGTATACGACAAATGGGAAAAGGATGCGTTTGATGATGAGAAAAAGAAATTTCTGGAAACTGCTCGCAACAAGTACACCCAAGACCGTAAAAAATATGTTGAGCAGCAAACGCAGGAACTCAAGGAAAAAGCGCAGACTGCCGAAGAAGATGGTAGACTGCAAGATGCATTAGACGGATATGAGCAAGTTCTGAGTATTGACGGAAACGACAATTATTCCAAGGCTCGGATTGAGGCGATTCGTCACCAGATGGAGGAGAATAGAAAAATTAAAGAGCAGATTGATGGACTTCTGGAAAAAGCCCGTCAGAGTTTTCTCGCAGGCGATTTTACTGACGCTATAAGAAACTGTGACGACATTCTCCGTCTGCAAAGCGACAATGTTGATGCTAAGAAGATGAAGGAAGATGCAGAAGATGTGTTGAAACGCCGAGAGTTATTGGAACGATACATCGGCAAAATGGACGAACTCATTACGGAGAGTCGTTTCTTCGATGCCAACAATATTCTCCAAAAGGTTGATGCACTCAATGTTAATGACATTCGCTTGAAAGAAATCCGCGACAAGATAGAAACTGGCATTGCCAAACTCCAGTTACAGGTTCAGGACAAGAGCCATGCTTACGAGACGGCCTTTCAAGCTGGTGACTACCAACAATGTCTGCGCCTCTGTGACGAGCTTTTGACAATAGGTGCTGATAGCTCCGTTTGGACGGGAAAACGTCAGATTGTCAAAGAAAAGATAAGGCAAGAACAGATTTTCCAAGACAATTATGAACTTGCACGCAAAGCACGGTTGGAACATGAATGGAATAAACTCGTGGAATATGCGGAGAAGGCACTTGCTGAAAAAAACGATTCTGAACTTAACGGGTGGATTGTAGAAGCAAGGGAATCATTAATTAATGAGGATTTAAAACACAAGCAAGAAGAGTTTAACTTGGCATTTGTTAATGAGCAATGGAATAGGGTAGTTGAGTTATATAACTCAAATGAGTTTCTTCATAAGAAATGTTCCAATTCAAAAATGTATGACAAGGCGAGACGTATTCTCAGAGGTGGTGGAATCTCAACTCCTGTGAAAACGCCTTCGACTACGCCAGGTAAAGGAATGGAGAATCCACAAATTGACTTGGGGGGAAAGAATCCTGTAAATTCAGAAAATGCAGTTCGTGGCACGAATAAAAGAGCACGGTCAACTCGTCCCAATGTATTCGTTCGCCCCAAGACAAAGGAAGCTGATACTAAACCAAAGGTGCAAAACACAAAGAAAATGCATCCTCGACCAAATCGAGTTATATTAAGTGATAGACTTAACAGAAATGACAAGGATGTTGAAAATACGCAAAATATAAAAATTACAAATAAACCAAAACGTTAAATATTATGGAAGAAAAGAAAGTAAAATTATTCTCGGCTGACGATTTTAACAAGCAAATCAGCGTGGGAGAACAGTTGGTCTTTGATAAACAAGATCTCAACACTGTGAAAATTGACCTGATATGGACCTGTCTAAATGAAAAAACAGATGTGAAAGATTTGGATGTATGTGCCTTTATGTTGGGTGATGAAAATATGATGAAAGTGAGAGAGGATCTTGTTTATTTCAAATCACAGCGCCGATGGAAAACACAGCTTCCTTTCGACGATCCAAATTTTAATCCCCTCGAAGGAAGAGTGAGTGGTACATGGAAAGAAGAAGGCTTTAAAAATCCACTAAAGTGGATGGAAGAAACACTTCCTCTTTCTGGTGATAAGGCTGTAATAGGTTCATGGGACGACAAGGCAGATGGCGGCACTACGGAATGCGGAGAAACCCTACATGTTCTCTTGAACGAAGTTGATGTAAGTCAGCATTCTTCTATTGTTCTTGCTGCTGTAGTGGCAAAGGATGAAGTGAAAGCAGGAAAGTCTTTTGCTGACGCCAAGGACCCGATAGTACGCATTTATGATGCGGAAAAAGACGAGCTTATTGCTGAATATAAACTGGCAGAGAAATTCCCTAGTAAAGATGCAGTATGCTTTGGACGTCTGGTATATGATGAGAACGAAATGCTTTGGAGCTTTGAGCCTATGGCGAAAGCATATAATGGTGGCATGCAGTTCCTGGCGACTGAGATTTACGGATAATTTACAACTTGCTTATGAATAAGAGTAAAAAGCTCTTCAATTCAGAAGATTTCGACAAGAAAAAGCCTTTGTTTGGGCCAGAGGATTTTGACAAATCAGGAAACGATTCCTCTTCTCCTCATCCAGTAGAAAAGTTTAGAAAGGCAAAAATCATTGGTGGTATTGTCGCTGCGGCAGTCATCATTTCTGGTGGCATCTTCTTCTTTATCAATAATAAGGAGAGTGAAGGTGGCAATGATGGCACTCCAACTGAGGTTATTGCTCAGAATACAGAGAATCAGAATGAGGGTAATGACGCTCCTGCAGCAGAAACTTCTAATGAAGATGTTTCTGCAGAGAGCAAAGGTGTACCTGCAAACACTTCAGAAGCGCCTGCTGCTGAAAATACAGACGAATCTCCTGCGAACACAACTTCTTCAGCCAACCCTGCTAAGGCAAATGACAACCAGGTTGCAGAACGACCTGCAAAGCGGAATCCTGCAACTATTGCAGAACCAGTTAAACCTGTACAGTCTAAGCCTGCGGCTACTCAGACTACAAAGCCATTTTCAGTAACATCAGCACCTGTAAGTGGCGATGTTGAGGAAAATGCTCGACGTGTTATCCGTGGCGATTTTGGCAATGGCCAGGAGCGTAGGGATAAGTTGGGTTCTTCATATTCTGAGATTCAGGGTAAGGTTAATGAAATGTATCGTCAGGGTATTGTAAACTAAGAACTCAAGAATCTTATAAATGTCATAGAAGGGGCATTACTTGTCATGAAAGTAATGCCCCTTTAATAAAAACATATTAGGCAATGAATATTCGTATCACAATAATAGCATTAGGGCTTCTTGCCTTTACCTCTTGCCATCATAGGGAAAGTAAAGAGAATTCTGTGGTAGAACTTACCCAAGCCCAACAAAAGCTGCTTGAAGCAGGTTGGACGACAATTACGCCAAATGAGGACTTGACAGAAGAATATGGTATGAAACCCGTTTATGGCATGCAGGACAACTACTTTGACATCAAAATGGGCAAAGGTTGTAATGTGGCGGTAAAAATCATGGATTTAAGAACTGATAAATGTATCCGTTATGTCTATGTTGCAGAAAATACAACTACAACAGTGCAAGAAATACCACAGGGCGTTTATTATCTAAAGCTTGCTTATGGATATGATTGGATGGAAAAGGAAACGGATGATGGTAAACAAGGAAAGTTTACACGTAATGTGTTGTATGAACGGAGCCAAGATACCTTTGACTTCGGAATAAAAAATTCCAGCGATGAAATAAATTATCGTCTGGATATAAATGTTGTTGATAGTAGGTTGGAGAATAATTTCCATGCGATTCCTATCGATGAAAAAGAATTTATGAAATAATATAAAAGAATACAACAATGATTCTGTATATAATTCTTGCGCTCATACTGTGGTTTGTTGTCCCTTTGTTCATAGAGGGACATGTAAGGAAGAAAACTGATAGAAAAGCATGGTCAATGTTGTCTCGTATTGCTGCTATAACATTGGCTATATTGGCAATGTATAGATTGTTGTCGTAAAATAATTTATCTTATGAAGAACTCAGAAAAGACAGCTGTAGTTAGGATATTTGTTGACCTGATAAAGGCAGATCGGATCATAGATACAGGTGAAATGGTATTTTATGATGAGATGCGCAAGAAATATAATTTTGCGCAGGAGAATGAAGTGGCTGCAATGGCAATGAGTTTTTCAGAGGCAATATCCATATTGAAGGTGTCTGCAGAGGATTTGCAAAGAGAAGTTCTGGCAGATTGTACGGATGCAACGGTGAGTGATGGTTTTTGTGCTCATTCAGAGGCATTGCTGCTTATTGCTTTAAAACGGGCTTTGGGTGATGAAGAATCAGAAAATGTAAGCGTCATATCCATTCCTAAAAAGAGTTTCAGCGTTGACTATTCAACGGTTTTGTATGTAGAGTCAAAGTTTGATGTTGAGACAAATCGGCAGATTGTTGATAATTACAGGAGTGTATATAAAGAGTTCCTGTTTTCAGGTTTCCAATTCGTTTATATTCCTAATGTTATCCACCATTATAAGGAAACGGATAAAGGGATGTTTCGTAGGATGATTTCTTTTCTTGCACCTTCGTTTTCTATGGATGGTGTTGAAAGTGTGGTGGACGGATTGCTGTCGATGACAACGGAAAGTTTCTGTAAGGATATATTGTGCAACAGGTTGAATCTTGAAAATCTTCGTGAAGCAAATCCGTCGTTGTTGATAAAGATAGGGAATGATTATGTTGGAGATGTTGAATATTCCAATCTCCTATGTGTTGAGATAGAGGATGGTTTTGTAGATTTTGTCAAGAAGTTAGTTGATGATTTCTCTTCTATGCTTAGTTCTGACACTCTTACGGTTCCAATCGGGAGAGAGGCAAATAATCAATATCTTTATTATGGATTTTATAAGCAACTGCTGGATATCTTCTTGAGACGCAATAATATAAGAAGCAGGATTGTGATAGATCCGAGCCGTGAAGAGATATTCTTACCGGATATCGGTCAGAAACTTAGTGGGTTAAGTCGTCGTGACAAGGCAATGTATGTGTTGTTCCTTATTTTAATGAAGGATAATGGCTTCTCTTTCAATTGTCCGAGTTCAAGGATTCAGATGCAGATGTATAAAGAAAAGACTGTCAGATTCCAGAAACAATATGGAATTGTGTATGGGTTTATGGGTGGAGACAAAGAGAAGGTTCCGGATGTATGTTCTGCAGAAATTCGTCGTCCAATATTCAGTCGTATAAAGAAAAGTCTAATAGCAATGTCGGATATGTTGTATAATGTCAATGATTATTTGATAACCAAGAATTCGTATGGAACATACAATGTGAATGTGGAACCGGATATGGTATATGTGAAAGACTGGAAGACTGGTGGGTTGTTGCCGTTTTCAGAATCAGATATCGTTAATCGAATCAAGGGCGTATAATGGAGGGGTTGTAATGTTACAGGTGAAGAAATGCAGACATACCCATATAATAATTGTAATGTTTTAGATATCATGCGTTTTGTTTACACAAGTGGTATCTTTGCAACAGAAAAATAAAACACTAACAATTAAAAATAAACGACTATGGGATTCTTGAATATCTTTAGTAAGAGAGGTGATGATGACAAAACAGTCAATATTTCATTGCCGGTTGCAGCACCTGATGAGATTGAGGAAAAGGTAGAAAGCGCTACAGTAGCATCTGACCAGAGTAAAGATGATAAAAAGCCGTTGACCGTGTCTTATGCTACAGGTTGGCCTATAGATGTTGTGTATGGTTATCTTCATAAGAATTATGAGGACAAAGGCTTTCAAGATGCAATGCTGAAAAGTGACTTGGCATTCAAGGACATAAACATGAGACTGATAAGGAACAAAATCCTGATGGTGTTTAGAGAGATCAATCTTAACTATGATGTTATGAAGCAAGATCTTCAGGTCCGTATTGACAATTGTAATGCTGCGGGTCTGCTGACAACGGTTGCTCAACTTGAAAAGAACATGCAATTGATAGAGGTGCATAAGAAAGAACTTGCTGATTTGGAAGCTGATTTCCGTAACAATGCCAATGAAGCATCAATTCCTCTCCAATCATATGAGTGTGGATTTTTACGTGGCATAGCAACTGTATCTCTTGGAGGTGGTCAGCCACAGATAATGCCACAGATGCTTAGAACGGATAATTCTGTTGTAAAGCAGTCTATAGCTTAAACTAATTCCATTTATTAATAAAGAAAGGAATGCAATATGAAATGGTGGTTGAGATTTGGTTGTAGCCTTACAGGTTGGAATGCGAATATGCTGGCTCAGTGTTCAGAAGCAAGCAAGAGCCAGTTGAGTAAATATACGTCAGCATTGCTTATATTGATGATAGTTTGGAGCATTACTGGCTTTTTGTTTGCCCAGCGATACGTTGGTCTTCCTGTTTGGGGATGTCTTCTTGTATCTTTGGTATTTGTGACTATTGTCGTGATGATAGAACGTCAAATAATTCTTGCCATAAATCCAACAAAGAAATTGGCTTTGTTTAGATTGTTTATTGCTATTATTATGGCGATTGTTGGTTCTACGGTATTTGACCAGACAATGTTCGGAAAAGATATTGACAAGCAATTGGCAGACAATATTGAGATTCAGACGGCATCATTGACTCAAAAGCGGGTTGGAGTAATTGATGCTAAACTGAATGCATTGCAGAATGAAAAAAGTGTGCTGGATAATGAAAATGCTCAGATGCAGAAAGATGTTAATAGTCATCCATGGGTTATCCAAAAGTCTGTAACGAATAGCCAACAAACTGTGGTTGTTGGCGGGAAAATGAAAACCGTCAATAATCCGTCAGTTACGACAAATCAGGTGGCTAATCCGAAGATTGAAACGATTAAGGAAAACAATGAGAAAATAAAGTTGCTGAATGAACAGGAAAAGGAGTGGAGTCAGAAAAAGTTGACTGTGGAAGAAGACACGAGAGCGGAGTGTAAGGCAAATGTCGGCTTTTTGGAAGAACTTGAGGCTATGGTATCTATAATCACAAACAGATGGGTAGCTGGTGCATTCTATATCATATTCTTTCTTCTGTTAATGAGTTTGGAACTATTTGTAGTTACAAGCAAAATGGGAGACAAAGAATGTGATTATGAAATGGCAATCAAGGGTGCGCAAAGAGTAAAGGTCGCTCAGTTCGCTGCTGCGTTTGGAAAAGTTAATGATTTCAAAGTTTAGGTCGTATGAAAAAAACTCTTTTAATAATATTGACACTTTGTTTGCTTTGTGGTGTGGATTGTTCTGCATTTACAAAGTATGTTACGAACAATCTTAATTTGCGGTATGAGGCGAATGCTCATTCATATATTCTGACAGTAATACCACGAGGAACTGCAGTAACAATAGATGAAGATTGTGATTGTAAGTGGGTTCCTGTTGAATATAATGGATATGTCGGATATATTTCAACAAAGTATCTGTCTAGTAAACCTGTTCGTAAAACTTATACGTCTCGTAGAGGATCTTCTGTACGAAAAGTTGGCAATTCTTCCTATAATCGACATGGTAGTGGTAGCATAAGACATTATACAAACTCGTATGGAAATAGAGTTCAATCTCCAACTTATTACGACTCACGACCAGCAGGAGCTACTGCTCTTTGTCGGGACGGCTCTTATAGCTTTAGTCAAAGCAGGAGAGGAACATGCTCTCATCATGGCGGAGTGGCAAGATGGTATTGATATATAAGAAATAAAAATTGTTATGGAACAATATATATATAATCAAATAGATAGGGTGTTCAGTTAGATGTTCCGAAAAACAGATGCTGAAATCACCCGTTAAAT